>Ga0224505_10000164_pt1 | contig 50930 bp, 48 predicted proteins | sample SF_Jan12_sed_USG_FD_169102 | JGI IMG/M metagenome (GOLD analysis project Ga0224505, IMG submission 169102) | Sediment microbial communities from San Francisco Bay, California, United States - SF_Jan12_sed_USGS_4_1 | ecosystem: Environmental > Aquatic > Marine > Sediment | place: USA: California...
TCAGGCCATCGAAGCGTTTGTGGCCGCCTATGGACCAACAGCCAAACCTTTTGTGTGGCGCAAGAGAGAAGTCAAAGGCTCTCAACTCAGAAACACTATCGTGAACTTACGCAATTAAGCACTAGCGTTAAGCCAGTCGATGGAGAGGTTGGGTGTCTAGAATGAGGCGCCGCATTTCAGCGAAAGACTTTTCGCAGTTGCATGCGTCCCTTCGCCCGCTTCAACGGTTGGTCGAGCGTGTGCTCTTTCACCACGAGCGCGAGGGCGCGTTCGATGGCTTCGGTCTCCGTTTTGGCACCGAGCACGGTCTTCTTGCGCATGAGCTTCGCCTGATCGAGTTGGAGATGTGTGTGTCGTCTCACGGCGCGGTGTCTCATAGTCTCTCTCCCCTCGACTGTGATGTCTCTCTGCACTCTGGCTGCTGAGGACGCACTACCGCCGCGTGCCGGCAACCTTCGGTCGTGTTGAAACGAGATGACAGGCGTCCGCGGTCAGTTCCAATTTGCCACCGAGCACGCCTAGAAGCTTTTGCAGGGTTGGAAACGCAGGGAAATGGGCCCCGCTTTCCAAGCGAGCAATCTGCGGCTGTTTCATCCCGGTGAGTTTCGCGAGCTCGGTCTGACTGAACCCGCGTCGTTCCCGCAGCTTCGCCAGCTCCACGGCAAGCCCCACTTCCTGCTCCGCCTTCGCAAGCACCTCGGCGAATTTTGGCTCCTTCTTGATCTGTTCCTTCATGTACTGTCTATGCGTTTTCATTGTGACTCCTTCGCTTGATCTCCTCATATCGTTGCTCTGTGAGGGCGATGTCTCGTTCTCGCAGTTTCTGCCGCTTCTTCTGGATCGCATGGAGGATGACGAACCGCTGCCCCACGAGTGCGGCATAAAAGAACCGGTACTCAGTCCCCGACCATTCCGGACGCAGCTCCCAGATCTTCCCTCGAACATGTGCCGCAATCGATGCGGGAAGACCCGTGCCATCACTTTCGAGTCGACTGATATAAGCCAGGCATTTGGCTCGCACCCCCTGGGACAAGGCGTCGAGAAACGCCTCAATCGGCTTATCTCCCTGCGCTGTCTCATTGTAGACGACTGTCCAGGCCATGCGTGCTAACTATAACACTTATGTTATAACTCGTCAAGGAAGGGATCGTGAGGGCGAAGGTCTCCACTTCCTCGATACTATTCGACGACACTGATCAATTACCCGTGCATCCCTTCCTTGCTCTTCCAGTGAAGAGCCGAACCGATCCTGAGCGGACTCAGACACCGGATTCGCACACCGACCTCTTCTCAACACATTGTTGCGCCCCTCACCGACACTGAGGGCGCAACACATCTTCTGAATCTGTGGCCACGCACGACTGCACCCGTGACAACGTCCGCGATGGCACGGTTGCCACGGGCGTGCCACACCCCCTGATGGGCGACGGATGTTCGCTTGGCACGGTCGAGTCGCGTTGCGCGAGACGACGGTGCGATAGGGATGGCCCGTGCGGGGGATCCCTGGTACCTTTCATAGAATAGTGTTAGTATAGTGTCTCGATAGTGGCGTATGGCGACATGGCTGTTTGTTGAGTGGTTGTTGATCTGGATTTTGGACACGACGACTTTCGCGTTCGAATGGGACCAGGGCAACCGCACCAAGAGCGCGACCAAGCACGACGTGACCACTGACGAGGTGGAGAGCGTGTTTCGGCTGAAACGAGCCATCCCACTCGGTGTCCAGACCAGCCCCGTCGTCAACGAACTGCGCCTGGGACTGGTGGGTCAGTCGGACCGTGGACGCGTGCTACAGGTCGCCTTTACCTTCCGAGGAAGCAAGATCCGCGTGATCAGCGCCCGCCCGGCGCATCGAAAGGAGCGAAATCAATATGACACGATGGCGCGTGAAATCTTCCACGACCTATAAAGGCCCGTTTGACCTCGCACCCGAACATGTGCTCGCAGCCTTGCGACGCTACAAGAAGGCGCGGAAGAAACCGACGAGTGTGGCCCTCGACGAGCGCACCCTCCGAGAACTGAAGGCGCTGGCGGCCCACCAAGGCATTCCCTATCAGGTCCTCATGCGCGTCTTTATTCTCCGCGGGATCGAGAGCATGAAACAGGCCTCGTAACCACACGCCCTCAACTCAAGAACAATCTCCGCCGCATCGCAATACCCATCCGCACGGTCGAGTCGCATTGCGCGACGCGACGGTGCCTAACTCCAGATGGCACGGCGTCTCCGGACGCGGTGCATCAGAAGCGTGGCTGCCGAAGCCCCTCGCCCAGCGCAGGCCAGCGACGCTTCAGCCGAAACTCTTCCGACTCTCCGACTTTCTGCGGACCCAAGTGAGTGACTCTTTGACACGCGGGTTTACCCGCTACCGCGGTTCCTTCCCCCATGCGGTCCCCCTACCTTTTCGGTATGGTTATAAATTCTGGACCCTCTCATAAGTTTCACCATACCACGTGCTTTCTGCGTCTCTTGTCTGAGGCATTACCAGGCGAGTGAGTTAAAGGGAGAGCGAGATCATGACACCACCAAGCCTTGATCAGTTGATCCAGGACCCCGCAAAGGCGGCTATTCTGTCACCAGAAATCGCGCAGGCGCTGTTGATCGGGCTCGCCTCGATTCAGCCGTTGCTGGTTCAGCGGGCGCTGATGGGGCCACTAGAGAAAACGGGTGAAGAGGATCTGCTCACGATCGACCAAGTCGCGGCAAGGCTGAAGCTCAGTCAATATCGCACCTATGAATTGTGCCGCCAAGGGGATCTGAAAGCCATTCGACTGGGAAAATCGGTGCGAGTGAAGCCCTCCGATTTGCAAGCCTATGTATCGGAACATGGCGGTTGAAACTAGCAGTATACGAATCGTATCCTCTCCCCAATGAAGGGAACGATCTTGGGATCCATCTGTAAACGCTTGAGCCTCGTACAAGACTCGATAACTCAGGGAATCGATGTCGTCGATGGCACCCTAGCCCGGTGGCAACACAATGCACGGGCGATCCGAGAACCGGTGGCACATTTGATTCAACAACTGTAGTCCCGCAATAACTGGTGACCTATGGCCTGTGTGCGAAAGCGGCGCGGCAAATATGTGGTGGACTGGCGCGATGGGGCCGGAGTCCGACATTGGAAATCGTTCGACAAGAAAGGCGATGCCGACGCCTTCCGCGATCAAGTTGGACTAGAAGCCCGTCAACGAGTATCGCCGACAATTCCGGCATCCAGTACCGTGACGGAGTACGCGGAGCACTGGAAGCGGCTCATCGAGCAGACGGTGAAACCACGCACGCTGGCCCGCTATAGCGAGATGATGAGACTGCATGTTCTTCCGCAATTCGGGAAACTGCGGGTTCGGGAGTTGAACCGAGGACAGCTCAAACTCTTCTTAACGGAGAAGTTGTCCATCGGTCTTCAGAAGCGGACCGTGCGCAACATTCAGGCCGTGATACGCGTGATGCTCAACGCAGCGGTTGAGGATGGGCTGATTGCGACAAACCCTGCTGCGAAGCTGGGACGGGCGTTGAAGCTCACGGTCTCAAAGACAACGCGCCAAGAAGAGATCAAGGCGATGACCAAGACCCAGCGACAACACTTCCTGGCTACGGTCTTAGAACACGCACCGCGGTACTATCCCCTCTTCTTCGTATTAGCCGGAACCGGAGAGCGATTGGGGGAAGCCTTGGCGCTTCAAGATGGTGATCTCGACCTGAACGCCCAGACGATCCGTATTGCCCGTGCCTTCTCGGAAGATGGAACCCTCGAGACTCCAAAGAGCGGCCATGGTCGAACTGTGGATCTTTCACAGGCCCTCACGGCGGTGCTCGCTCGCCATCTCAAGACTATGAAGCAAGATCGGTTGAAACATGGTTGGACAGATCAAACGCCCTGGCTGTTTGTAACGAAAAACGGGACTCCGTTAGATCCTGCCAATGTGCGTCGTGCGATGGCCAGCGTGCTGAAGGAAGCCAAGCTTCCGCTCCACTTTACCCCCCATTGTCTCCGGCACACCTACGCCTCGATCCTGCTTTCCGAGGGTGTCCCAGCCCCTTACGTTCAAGAGCAATTGGGACACGCGACAATTGAATTAACGGTGAGTACATATGGGAGATGGCTGAAGAAGAAAGCACCCGGTGCATTGGATCGCCTCGACGCACTACCGTCTCAATCAGAGAGGGCGGTAGCTCGTGGTAGCAAAGTGGTAGCAGAAGTGGCTTTTACACAGAATCCACAGACCGGATCGAGTCCGCAACTATCTGAAATCTCTTGGAAGATTATGGAGCCGGCGACCCGGATTGAACGGGCGACCTGCGGTTTACGAAACCGCTGCTCTACCAACTGAGCTACGCCGGCATCTTGGTGAGACTGACGAACGAAAAGACCTACAATTATCCGGCATGATAACGGCCACCGACCGGCCTGTCAATGAATGGAATCGGCATGAATGACTCGGCTATGGGCCAACAAGCATCGGGTTTGGAACCGTATGAGTTGAGTCAGTGGGCGGTCCGTAGGATTGTTGAGCAGTCGATGGTGGCTTCGGATTATTCCCCTTGGCAATCGGATGGATACGAGCCATTGCACCACGCCCGACCTGGGGCAGGCACAGCGGGTCTTGCTTGTTGCCGGATTGTTGACGAGTCACGCGCGCCACTTCACCTCGAGCGTATAGACATAATTCACCGGCGACAACCAATCCATCCCTATCGAGATCGGCAAGACCCTGCAGGCCTCTCAGGAGTTGATACGTAAACAAGCCGTGTTTCCCTCGCTCAGATACATGGGCTTCTTGCAAATTGTGATTTCCAACCATCCACATCTCCACATCTTTCCGTTGTTCATCGAGCCCCGAAGTCCAATCGGGTGAAGGCATGGTGGTCAGATCGGCCCCAGGTGAGGGATCCAGCGACACGTCGAACATGAGGATCGCCCGTCGAACCGGAAGCCGGGAGACCGCTTCCTTCAATCGTGTTAAAGGATAAAGGTGCCCCGGTTGAAACGGTGTTCCGTCGTAAGGGACGAGCAAGACCTCGCCGCTCTGACTGTCCACAACCGCTCGGCCTGAAAAAAACACATACAGCACGGTCTCGCCATCCACACGTTTGCGAAGCCATTGGTCAAACGTCTCTTCCAACTCCCGCTTCACGCCTTGACGATCGAGCAGAATACGCATCCGCTCACGAGGAACACCGCCGATTGCGTGTAGATACTCTGCCATCACTGCGGCGTCGTGGCTGGCATACTTCATCACCGGCATCTGCTCTTCGTGAAACGTTCCGATTCCAATTGCGATGATGACGACCTTCGGCTGTTGATCCGACGCAAGCGACGGTGGCATCTCATCAACATCCGGTAGCGCCGTGACATCATCACGCGTGGATTGGATCACCAGACTGAATACCTTGGGTGGTGGCATGGAAGCCATCGGGGTGGCCGCACGTAAATTTAAGGTCAGCTCACCAGGGAGGTCGGTTTTCGGCACCGTGACCTGCTTTGTCACCGAAAGACGTTTGATTTCTCCGGGTTGAATGGAGCCTACAAGCACTTCAGAGGGAAACACCTGCTCCAATCCTGCCTTCCCATTGACGAGCACCACCACATCGTCGGCTTCCACTCGCCCTTCGTTTTTCACCTCAAGGTGGAGCGTGAGAGACTCATCCGGCTCAAGCACCCGATTGCGGCTTTCATCTCGTATAATGGCACGATAACTGAGGTGTGCTGGTTCGACCATCCTGGCTGTGGCGGTGGGCTGTTCTTCTGTCGCCGCCTGATTCGCAGAAGAATCCGTCTCGAGTGCCCTGTCGGATGGCACCACGGGATGAGAGACCAGCGGAACCCAGGTATCCCGCCGATCCGCATATTCGCGGATCTGAAGCGATTGCGCCATCTGTTGAGCCAAGCCCTCGGCCACCGACCCAATGGCTTCCTCAACAATGGCTTCCAATCCTGTCACCTCGCACGATTGATCAGGCACCACGACAGTACCGTGGCCTGTACCTTCAAGCCTTTTACTGAAGAGCATCGCGCCATCTCGAGCTAAAAACACCATTTCAAGCCCTATCGTGGCACTGGCTGGATACTCTCCGGGCAGCTGCTTTGGAATGACGACTTCAACTCTCCTTACACTCAGCCCGATTTCGACCACACCGTCCGACCCCAGAAAGTCTTCAGATTCGTGCTTTGCGATCACACCGGTGAACACTCGGGTGAGCTTGTTCGGAACAGACGCACGAAGGAGGTCGGCCATAGGCATGGCCACAGTCTCCTGGCAGGCATTCTGGTAGGAGACATCCGCCGTCATACCGCTTGGTGAAAACCAAATGGCCGGCGTCAACGGAATGGGTGTCACGTCGATGGGCCGCTTCTCTTGCGCCAGCATGGAACAGCCGGTCGTCGACAGGACCACCAGCATGATCGCACAACCCCTCTGAAGAGAAAGCCGCTGCAACCAACCCTCACGTTGTCCTGTGTGATGTCGACTCACGTTGTGGTTATACCCAATTCCTCAAAGCGTCACAACCGGTGAAGGCGCATTGACAGCCCCTTTTCCCCTCCGATATGGTCGAGCCATGTCAGCCCCGGCCAATTCCTCATTTCCTGCCGCACCTGGTATTCCCTGGTCTGCCCTTGCGCGATTGATTCGTTTACAGAATCAGACCGGCACCTATTTATTACTCCTACCTACCTTTTGGGCCCTTATTCTGGCAGCACGTGGATTCCCGCCACTCCATCTGCTCGCCATTTTTCTTGCAGGGTCGTTTTTGATGAGGAGCGCAGGCGTAATCTTGAACGATCTTGCAGATCAAGGCTTCGATTGGCAAGTCACTCGCACTCGAGCGCGGCCGTTAGCGTCAGGTGAACTGACCCGTCGTCATGCCATCATCCTATTGACCATATTGTTGATGTTGGCGGCAGGTCTGTTGCTGCTGCTTTCACCTCTCGTTGCATGGCTTTCCCCGGTCGCAGTGTTTCTTGCAGCTCTCTATCCATACTGCAAGCGCTGGATCCATATCCCACAGGCCATGCTGGGCATCGCCTTCGGCTGGGGAACCGTCATGGCTTGGGCAGCGGTGCAAGGACAGCTCGATGCACCAGTATGGTGTCTCTTCGGAGCGACCGCCGCCTGGGCCGTCGCGTACGATACGATCTATGCCATTCAGGATCAGGAGGATGACCGACGCATCGGAGTGAAATCAGCCGCACTCTACTTCGGGGCGTCAATTCACCTCGGAGTAGGCCTGGCATTTGGCGTTATGATGGCGTTCTTGACCGCAGCAGGATGGCTGGCTGATCTCGGATGGCCGTATTATGCCGCACTCCTTGGAGTAATGATATTCTTCTACTTTCAAATTCGTCGGCTACAGCAGCCTCTGACGCCAGCGCATGCCTTTGAGATGTTTCGGGCGCACATTTGGGTCGGCGTCACGCTGCTTATTGGACTCCTTGGCGGCGTGCTGCGTTAAGGAGTCTCTACCGGCTTTTCTTCCTCTGGCTCGGATTTCTCGGCGCGCAACGTGGCAACATACATCGTCACGGCTTTTGCGTCTGCATCATTCAATCCTAGCGCCGGCATGCGTGTCGCTGAATCCATGGCCTGTGGATTTTTGAGCCAGCGATAGACCCAGGTCGCGTTCAACCGAAACCCAGCACGATCTAGAGCCGGGCCGATCTTCCCGCCCTCACCCTCGAGATTATGGCAACCATTGCATCCATATTTATCTTCGTACAATCGTTTCCCGCGAGCAATCAATGCAGCAGCTTCTGCTGGTTTGACCGTTAAGTCCGGTCTTGGGACACTGACGCCCCTGCCCGGCCTGGTCGAAAAGTTATTCAGGGCAACCTGAGCTGTATCGAGTTCCTTCTTGGCTACGCCCATGGCCTCCTGCTCGGCAGCGTAGGCGGATTCATCCACATCAACATCTTTGTTCAGCTCTTCGCTCTTCCTCTCTGCTTCGTCACTGGCTTTCTTCTCTGCCTCCTCGTAGGCCTGTTTGGCTTGATCAAACTTCGTTTGTGCAGCCTTCAGTCCTTCATCGAGCGATGCCTTACGGGCTTCAACATTGAACTCCATCTTCATGCCATGCAGCGTGCGCACGTGGCCGACGATCGCCCAGATTTCATCCTCGGACAGGGTATACTTGAACGTCGGCATGGTCGGAACAGCGAAATCATCGTCCCCGATCTCATCGCCCTCTTCTTCGTTGGTGTTCAACATATCGCGTGAAATCGTGTCGAAAATTTCTTGGTCGGTGAACGTCCCCATTTCCGACTTATTGGACAAGTCCTTTGGCTTGGGATCAGGCATGAAGGACCAATTAAATCCCTCATTTTGCTTCCCGCTTGGGCCATGACAATCACTGCAGTAGTGGGTATATAGTTCGTGGCCTCGCTTTTCTTGCTCACTCGCGCATCCGCCGGCAATCAAAGCTCCTCCCAACACGCCAACCGCCAACCCAATAACACCCAGCCTTGCCGCCTTCATACTCACTGCCCTTTCTTGAGTTTTCGGATCAGGACAAATTGAAATCCCAAAGCCAACGCTGCGGCAATCGCCGCATACATATAGCTCGAATAATCCGGCGGTGCATCGGCTCGGAAATACCACCAGGAAGAAACTGCTTTCTGCGAACCTTTTTCGACCAACTCACCTGCCCCATCCTTGCGACCATCCCACACCGCAAAAGCAATGCTGATGAATTCTCCTGGCGTGATCTGCACATCTTCGTCGGGATGATCGGTCGACAAGGGGCGGGAGAAAACAATTTTCCATGTGCCATTTGCGTAAGCAGCCTTTGCCTTCACATCCTGATGGGCTTGCGGCTTCAAAGTCCCAAAGCCCTTCGCACTCATATCAACGGCCTTGTCGTCCTTATGTTTCCAAAACCAGATATTGACCGGTCCGCCCTCAACCTGAAGCATCGGTTGCCCATGAGCGAAGTGGGCTTTCTTGTCTCCGACCATGAATTCCAATGCCGCCCCATCGTCAGGATCCTGAGTTGGATCGCTATACTCTAAAAGAAACGCCACCTGCTGATCATCGTGCAACGCGCGCACGATCACATCCTTAACAGTCACTTCTTGTATGCGGTCCGGCCAATGGACTTGCGGCGACATCGGAAACGTCGCCGGGATCGCGCTCGTCCAAACGGCGGCATTTGGATCGTCTACGGGCAGCCCACCCGTGACAATCGCTGCCCTCACCGAAACGCTCTCCTGCGCAAAGCTGAGTGAGCCTCCCCCCATAACCAGAGCCGCGATCGTCGCCAACCCAGCCCACAGAACACGTTTCACCGCGTGATTCGCCGGTTTCATACTGTCCTCATTCTCCGTATGCAACTTGACCCGTACACCTTGGCGACAGTGCCCACTACTCCCACGTCCGTGGGGATTGATGCGCCCCATCATATTCACCCATGATGATTTTCCAAATCCATTCATCAGGCAATTCCAACTCCCACCGCGGCATAGCGGATTTCCATGGCGCACCCTCGATCGGCAGGCCGACCCCGCCTTTTTTGATACGCCAGAACAAATAGCTCTCTTGCAGCATCGCGATCGTCGTCGGATCGGCAAAATTCGCAGGTGCCGGAATAAACCCCCGCGCGGCCGGTCCCTTTCCATCAAAGTTTCCACCGTGACAAGGCGAGCAAAAGGCCGCATAGAACCCCTTGCCTTGCATGATGTTCTCAGGTGTTTTTGGAACGGGATTTACAAGGCCTGTGTATTCACCCGGTGGTGCTGGATGAATCGTCCGGCTCTCCGTCGGAGGGAGATCGCTGGTTGCCGTGCTCCCATAGGTCTGCCACCCCACCAGCAGCGGAAACAGGATGAGAACCCCATATCGGAGGGCCTGCAGCCCGCCGATATTTTCACCGGTCAAGAACCGCTGGATCGGTCCCCAGAATGCGTCCTTCGATTCACCACTTAGCGTCTCATAGATCACGATGCCCGAGGCCGTCAGGATGAGATAGAGAAAAATTAAACTGGAGGGAAGAGGTGCCGATCCCGGGATATAGGGCAGCACAAACTTCAGGAACACATACATCGCTACCATGAGTATGATCGGCTTCCCTAACGCTCCCATAATTTTCCTCCCTAAGGCGTGTGAGCGTCTGCGACGAGGGCGGATCCAGCGGCTTTAACTGGCGCCGGCTGAGTCTGGCTCGGTATTTCGAGATCCGACACCTTGACGGAGATCGGTTCTCCGCTCATCTGTTGCAGAAACGCAATAACGGCTAATATTTCGTTCTTGGAAAGCCCGATCGGATCTTTGTCGATCGCCGGCATGGTCGCCGGGTATTCCTTTGGCACACCCCCATGTCGGTAATCCTGATAGACGAAGGCTTGTGGATCCGTGAGGCTCTCATAGAGAAAGTCCTGGCTTAGCTTCGCACCGATACCCTTCAAATCCGGGCAGCGCGCGGACTCGCTTGGGCCGATGGAGTGGCAGAGAGCACATTGCCCTTTGCTGAAGAAGACGCTCTGCCCGATGGCCGCAATGTCGGTCGGTGTTTTGATGCTGGTGATGTCGACCTTCTCCTCTGCTGGCGGTAGAGACGCCATTTGAGGCACTGCGAGTGACATGAGTGAAAATAGCCCAAGAACGATAGCGACGAACCCTGTGACGCGGAGAAACGTCGCTTTGATAAAGAGGAGGATCAGAACTCCGAACCCCACGATCCCCAGTGAGATCAATTGTAGTTGTGCAACTTCACTCATAGTCCCTCAAATATTAAATGCTGAGCATTGACCCTTCATTTGGTTCATTCGCTAAACTCAACACTCGCGATTCAAAACTGTACTTATCCCTTCTGGTTTTCATCCGGAGCTCCTCCAGCCATCGCTGGGATGCCGTGCGGAAGCTCGCCCTTTCCCGTTCCACCTGCTGCCTTATACTTATCGCCCATGGTCGCCACCCAGAAAATAAATGCGACAAGGATGCAGAAGAAGAACGTACAGAACGCCATGATCAACGAGGCACTTCCAAGAGCCGGAGAGTATGCATAGGGCGACGTATCCCTCATCACCCCATAGACATGCCAGTGAACTCGAGAGGACGACCTCGCATACCCCATCAACGTCATCAGGAGAATCACCATGACTGCGTTGAGGACGAGAGAATAGCCGGCGCGAGGAGGCATACTGCCCCAAACCATTTCGGTCGTCGTCTTTGCGCTCTTCAGCAGCAGCGCCGTGAGTGGCGTGATCGTCAGAATGACAAAGATGACGATCAGGACCTGAGACGTGGAAAAGTAATTGATACGGACGATCGCCGGAACGAAGTAGCCCCACACACCAAGGACAATAACGGCAATGCTGGCCAATACCAAGATCGCCCCCATCACGGCCTTCCCGAGCTTTGCCCATCCGGCTGTGTCTTGTTTCCCAGCCCGCCAATACATGACGAAACTCATGAAGGTAATCAGAATCATGAGATTCGACACGGTCATTTTGGCCGACATGACGCCCAAGACACCGAGCAACGGGTGATGGGCTCCACCCATTTTTTGCGCCTCTTCAATGCTGGCCACAAGCGAGTGCGGTGTCATCCAGACGGCAAGACAGAACAGTAGACTGATCAGCATCCACAACATGGCCTTCCGATACTTCGCCTCTGATCCGGGAATCCGATAGGTAATGCCGAGCCAGAAATAGTAGTTCGACCCGAGGAACAGCACCCCGATCAACATGGCCTGGATAATAAACAGCCAGGAGAGAAAGCCTCCCATCAGCGTAATGCCCATCTGCTGATTGTACTGATAGATTTCCCGCATCAGCCAATAGCCTGCAAAGGGGAGGGCCAACAGACCGAATACACCGATGAAATTCCCGACATAGCCCATCCAATCGTAGTGCTCCCGATCTTCTTGGCTCTTGACTGAGAGGTACCGGACCCCGGCATAGGCTCCGCAGATATATCCCCCAAGCACCACGTTGGCGATCAGTCGGTGGATGTTGATCGGCCACCAGGTGGGATTCCATGTGGCAGCCCAGGCTCGCTCAAAAGCCGTCCCCTCCGAAATCACGACGGGACTTGACTGAAATGTGGCCCAGGCATTGGGCACGATCATGATGAATAAGGCAAAGAAATTCAGCAGAAACCCCAAAAAGACATGCAGCGTCTTTTTCCTTCCATGCTGCATGGCATCCCACCCATACCAATACAGATAGAGAGTGGCGGTTTCGAGGAGAAACAACAAGCAGTAGAGTAAAAATGAGGGGAAGAAGACATCGGTCAAATAATTCATGAGCTTGGGGTAGAACGCCACCAAGAGGAACAACAAGATTCCGCCGAACAGGGCGGTCGTGGCATACGCTGACGTGAGGAGCTTGGTAAACTCCTTGGCAAGCTTGTCGTAGCGTTTTTCCCCGCCCCTCCAGGCAATGACTTCGCAAAGCCATGCAAAGATCGGCACACCTAACACGAAGCCGGCGAGCAGAAGATGAAGTTGCGCGACGATCCAGACAAGGTTCCGACTACCGATATATGGAATATCACGATATTCCGTCGGACCAGCACCCGTACCCTCGGCCGCAACACCGATGGAGGGAAGTGCGAGCCAGGCAGCCGCCAACAAGAGACTCGCAAGCCATCCTCCATGGCTTCTATCGGCTCGGAGAGATGGTTGAATCGTTTCCCTCTCTTGTTGTATGGCACTCACCACATCACCTCGTAAGTTACGGTTTCGCCTTGGCAGGTGAATCCTCGGTTGTTTTTCCGCCGGCCTTCCCCTTGCTCTTTGCTTTTTGGTTTTTCTTGTCAGATTGTTGCTGCTCCAACGCATCGATTTGCGCCGTGAGGGACGCAACACGTTGCGCCGTGCTATTCAATGATTGACTAGGCTTGAATACCGGTTCGACCTCTACATCCGGCTTCTTACAGCACTCGTGCGGATGAGGAGTCGTCACCGGGAGGATGGTCCAAAACATCAGCGAACACACGACCCCCACGCCCGCTAAAGACGTCAAGAGCAGCCCTTGGTCTGCTGGCACCCGCATCAAGTCCCAGCGGGTAATGAGTCCTTGGTAGTTTTCGGAAGCTGGCCGGGACCCTTCCGCCATCCGTCGAATGATTTGGCCTAGGATCGATACTCCGATCAAGGAGAGAACGGCCAAGACAGCTGAAGAGATTGATCCCCAGATCGTTAATTCAAGACCGATGCGTTCCGCCACCGGCAGCCCGGTGTCGGTCAGATGCCGGAAAGCTTCCATCTCAGCCATTGAGTGAGATGCCGTGATGGCATTGTCCGTCACGAAACTCACGATCCACCAGAGGAGAGGGACAAAGAAGGCTCCAATAAGAGCGGATCTCCACCAAATAGCCAGCCCAAGCCCATCAGGAGGTTCTTTTCGGAGTCGTTCAAGAAAGAACGTACGGGCAACCACCCCGAGCGCCCAAATATCCACGGGGATAGAGAGCCAGAACAGGAACTCAAGGCCAATCCCTTCACCAAAGTGGGTTCCAAACAACGCCATGATGATGGGAATCGAAAAGACACTGACCGGGCTGATAAACAGCATGATGACGGCAAGCCCAAACCTGCCCTCAAACTGCACCAATCCCATCGTCAAGAGAAGCACGGCAAAAACCGCCTTCACAACCATGGCAGTCCAGCAGGCAGGCCATAAGATGCCGAACCCTATCCTTGTAGGTGACATCGATTCACGTTCTTCAGCCATAGCTAAGAGATACCAGAATTAGTCTAAGAACTCTCGGTTAATCACCGAGGCCACCGTGAACAACACAATGACCACCATAATCGCGATCCAACTGATTAAAGCGATGGGCCGTTTAAAAATATTGCGTTCCGGATCCTTGTCGAAAAATGGGAGTGCCACCAGCAAGATCATAAAGAGGACCGGTAGCGCAACGGCTCCCAAGAACTGCCCAAACTCCCCTGAAAAAATTTTCAACCTCAGGAGTTGGAAGTAGAATAGGAAATACCATTCCGGTTCGGGATGATAGTCACCTGGATCAGGGGCAGCTTGGTCTAAGAGGACGACTGGTTCCCACAGTGCCAGAACGCAGGTCCCGACGAAGACAAAGGCCATCCCGACCATATCCTTCCAAATTTGACGAGGGAAAAAGTAGTCTGTCTTGGCCTTAATCTCCTCCTTCGTACCACTGTACGGACCGGCTGGAGCTGCCACTCGAAACAAGAACAGATGCAGACCGGCTAAAGCCATGAGGGCTGCAGGAAGAATCATCACATGAAGTACAAAGAAGCGGCTTAGCGTCATTTGCCCAGGAGTCGGTCCGCCTTTTAGAAATCGGGCGATGAAATCGCCAATGACTGGCGTCTTATCCAAAATCTCGACACCCACAGTCGTGGCCCAGAACGCGCGTTGATCCCAGGGCAGCAGATACCCTGTAAAACCAAAGGTGATTACGATGCCAAATAATGCCAAACCCACGAGCCAGAGCAATTCTCTTGGTTTCTTGTAGGCCCCCCACAAAAACACCTGCGACATGTGAGCCACCACACACACGACCATCGCACTGGACCCCCAAAAGTGATAGCTCAGCAAGAACCAGCCGTAGTCGACGTCATGAATGATGTATTGCGTGCTGTCATAGGCGTGGTCGGCGGTCGGGACATAATAGAACATCAGAAGGACACCGGTCAGCGCCTGCATCGCAAAGATGAACAAAAGAATCGAGCCGAAGACGTAGGCCCAACGAGAACCGCCAGGTATCGGCTCATTGAGCATCTTGGCCTGCATTTCCTTGAGGCCGACCCGTTCATCCAGAAAGGCGACGAGCTTTTCGATCGCGCTGGGCTGATGATCAGGAATCACGGCAGGAGAGGAATGTTTGATGTCCATATTTCTAGGTTTCAGACGATTCGTATTTGTGATTTCGTACCAGCCTTGAACTCCATGTCGATAATTTCCACCTCACCACTCGCCGAGACGCGCACAGGCAAGGGATCAAGAGCACGCGGAGCAGGACCATCCAACACTTTTCCGGCCGCATTATAGATACTCAAGTGACAAGGACAGAGGAACACCGGTCCCAGCGCCTTATGGTTTCGCCATTTGAACGCACATCCAAGATGTGGGCACTTCCCTGAAAACGCGATAAAAGGGATCTCCTTCTTATTGGTCCAGATGACATATCCCTTGGCGTCACGGAATTCCTCATCTTTCCCTTGATACACTTTTTCGAGGAGATCAGGAGTCGCACGCACAAGCCAGACGTTCTTCTCAACCTCATATTCAGGCATGTACGCTTCCTTCACCTTTTTCTTGTATTCGAACTGCACCCCAACGTCCTCATTCTTGATTTTGCTCACATTTCCAACAGCCAGCCATTGGTTGTCAAATTCCGCATACATGGGCTTCATGAGAAAGCGAAGAATGGGATACGCGATGGGAAGTCCGATCAAGAATCCGATCACGTGGGTGAAATTCATGAAGAAGGTGCGCCGCTTGACACTCTTTTCCAAATCAGGGAGCGGCACCAACACTTCGCCCGGTGTGACATGAATATTGTCTTCGAGATGGGAGATTTCTACTTCGTGCGTAGTGACATAGTCGTCCCGCTTGAACGGCGGGAGTGCCAGAATCTCGCGCGAAGGCGACTTCAGATGTACAAGATCATCCGTGACATCCTGCACCTGCGTCATGTCGATCTGGCGTTCGCCACTACCATTCATCGAGACCACAATATGGCTGATCTCATGAGAGAGTGGATCGAGCACGACCTTCGAGACTTCACCGATGTCGAGGTCGGTACATCGGACCTTGGATTTCAGCTTTGGTTGCAGCATGACTATTGTTTGATAGGCTTCGGAGTGTTCACCGAGGTATTCTTGAAGCTACCCAACCAGGTGGCGAGTGCCAACATTTCTTTGGGGTCCATGAGATCCTTGAACTTGTCGGGCATGACACCCTTCTTCCATTCCTTCTCAAATCCCTCCGCCATAAAACTCTTGGGGTTCGCAATCTTCTCCTGAATCTCCTCAACGGTCAGCAACGTACCGATGTTATCCAGTTCGGGACCTCGCTTCTTTCCACCTTCACCTCTGAGCTTGTGACAGTTGTAGCATTCCTGCAGCTGCCACTGCTCTTCTCCCACCTTCATCACATCCCCCGCACCACCGGATGCTGCTGATGGTTTTGCGTCTGCTGGCGGTGGCGCCGCCGAGGCCACGACGGCCTGACCTGTCCCCAACGTTTTTAGCCTCTCCTCAAGGGCCTTGACCTGTTCATCCAGAGCTTTGGCACGGGCTATCAGTTCCTCTGCCTTCCCTTGCTGTGAGGCAGCTCTTTGCTTCTCCAAAAGCTTGTTGATTTTCTCCCGCTCGTCTTCCGGATCGAACTGAGGTAAGAGGGACGCGCCAGCGATGCAAACCGTGATCACGACGATCCAAAATGTCAGGACGGCAAAAAAAGACTTTCCGCCACTCATTGTCTTGAGTGGCGGTGCATCCAACAGCATGAAGACCACAGCTCCAATAATCGCAAAGAGGCCCCAGAGTATCTGAAAATCTGATGGCACCTCTTGAGAATGGGCAACCGCCATGACCGCCCCACCAACCACGAGCGCAATTATAAGTTTTTTAAACACGATCCCTCTTTCGGATTTTCGTGATCGTCAAATATTGATTACGTACCAGCTCACTTTGCCTCTACAGGCACAGCACTCCCTCCAACCTCCCGCACCTTCGACACCAAGGGGCGGAGAGCCACCATGGCGGCCAGCGTCACAATGATGAGGAAGCTGACGGTAATCCCGGTTATCCACCAAGCAGAATAGGAGAGGGTCGGTGTAAACGACTCGACGGTAAAGTCCGATACGAGACTGTAGGCATGGAAATACTTCTTTAGCAACGATCGAACCGCACCCATCAAACTCATGATCCACGTCGAAATAAATGCTAAGAAAATCAGGACAAATTGCGCCGCAAAATCGATTTTGCCCCAGTGAATGGTCCCCTGCTTGATGGTTCTGCTGTAGAGAACGTAATTGACGACGGTGACAAACACCAGCACGATGATGGCCGACAACTTGGCCGGCATGGAGGCCAAATAGTCCAAGCCTTCCGGCAGGCTCAGCTCATCTGGCATATCCGTACCGGTGGCGACAAATCCCGCCGGGGTGAGCCACACGGCATCACTCACGAGCATCACGATAAACCCAATCTTAATGACGGTCCTCGCGGAGACGGTCAGGGGAACAAGCTTTGCCAACAGGAATGGAGACAAGACTAAGGGCAGTAAGATGGCCAAGGACATCGGATCCGGGATCCAATAGACGTTCATAACCCACATCGTAACGGGAAGGATGGCAACCAAGACTATGGGAGCCAAGATCGTCATCCTGACGGTTTCGGCACCTTCGATTCGCTTTACGCTGAGCCAGCTATAATAATTAATCGCCAAGAAAAGTAGCCCGATCATCATCCCCTGCACCTCGAAAAACATGGAGAGCTGATCGGCCATCATGTAGGGACAAAACGAGAAATCGTAATCACACATTTCATAGGCCAGCAACAACCCTGTGAAGGGCTGTAGGAGTGACCCTCCCACCGCAATCCATATGGCGACGAAGCCCATCCAATCGTAGTAGGCTCGCTCCTCCTGGGTCTTGGAGCCCATATACATGTAGCTGGCGATCATACCGGCAATAAACCCGCCGAACGCTACGTTGCCGTCGATCCTATGCAGACTCAGAGGGAACCAACTTTGATTTGCAATTTTGTCCCATAAGGTCGCAGCTGCGAGGAAATCCTGCGGTGAAACTCCCTCGGCCTTTGGAGGAGTGTTCATGAAAGATGTCGGACCATTGATCACAAAGAGAATCAGCAGGCACACCAGATTCAAGACGATGCCCAGCGCGATATGCCGCCCCTTCTTTTCACCCTTCCAAACATCCCAGGTGTAGAGATACGCGTACATCAGGATCGTCTCGATGATGAACAGTGCCGGATAGAGGACCGCGAACACGATATAAAATTGATTGATGAACCAGGTTGTGAATTCCGGATAGGCCGCAAGGAGGACAAAAATGAAGAACCCTCCGGTCACAGCCGTCAAACTGAACAGGATGACCGTGACTTTGGTGATTTCCTTGGCCATACGATCGTAACGCGGGTCTTGTTTCCGATACCCGAGCCATTCAGCGATGACCACAAAAATCGGGGCGCCTAAGATGAACGCCGCGAACAAGATGTGAAGTTGCGCAACCACCCAGACAGCTGTCCGATTACCCATGTAGGGGAGATTCACCGAGGAGGCCCCAAGCTCCTGGGCGTAGGCAGCGGGCGCAACGCACACGCAGAGCGCAAAAAGCGCAACAAGAGTCGGCAGATTGTGCCACAGTTTTTTCACGATACCTCGATGCCCCCTTACTTTCTGAAACTAGCCAAGAACGTCACTTAGCGCTTTGATCCACCCACTGCTTCTGTTCATCGCTCCACATCTTTCCAGGAAGCCCAAAATTCCTCTCGTACAGCACGAGTTTCCAGCGATCCTCCTCAGAGAGTTTACTCTTCCACCCCTTCATCTTCGTATTTGGTACCCCCTCGGAGATTCGCCAAAACCACACGGAGTCTGAATAAAGCTTCATCCGTTCCGGATTTCTGAAATCCGTCGCCCCAGCCTTCACAGGCTTCCCGTCGTTCCCATGACAACTGCCACATTTCACGTCTGGATTCGCCTCACCCAGGTAGAGCTTTCGCCCCTCTTCCAATTTCTGGGCATCGCCCCACCACTCTGATGGCATATGCTTGTCGGCGTATTCTGCCGGAGCTGGGGGTGGTGGAACAATCGGTCCCTCCCCTTCGCCACCAGTGCAACCCACTAGCAATCCACCAGTCATCACTAAAGCCATTCGAACTAGTTCCATTCTCGTAGCCATTGGTGCTCGTCCCTCCTATAACTTCACTCCTGAGCGACGCCCCAACACACACGGTCAGCCATGCGTGATGAAGTCCCCAAAAAAAAACGCTTCTGCTGAGGGAACCACGCCCCTAACAAAAGCGTCCCGGTTATCTCCACCTTGATAACTCTGCACACCGACCCTCGCCCACCTCTCAACCGATTCGGCGAGGTACTCCGCTACCCTCCTTCGAACCGTCATCGGCGATTATGATTTTTGCTTTTTCTGTGATTTCCCCTTGCCGCGCTCCTGCCTCCGCTGAGAACGGGCAAGCCTCATTCCTATCACACCACCAACTGCGGCGACTAGCGCCCCGCCTCCCCACCAGACCCACAACGGAGACCCACCATCACCACAACCGGCTCCAAAATTAACCTGGACTTTCCGCTCACTTTCCAGGTCCTTTGGATCAAAATCAACCTTCAAATTCTGTTGCTCACCCCTTACTTCAACAAGAAGGGGATCACCAAGATTGTCGTTATGGAGATGGAATGTCGCTTTGTAATAGCCATCCCCATCAGTCCTTACAACCTGGCCATACGAAATCTTCGTGTCCTTAACGAGGACGTCTACGTTCGAGACCGCTTTCCCGTCAGGCCCGCAGACATACCCTTCAACCATGAAGCGATGGTCAGCTTCATGGGTAGGTCGCGCCACCGGTGGAAACGCAGCACTTAGGAGCACACCACAAACCAGGACGAACAGCCCTACCGCATTCCGCCGGTTATGGGTTAGATTTGTTTGCTGGCTCGTCGTTGGCTCCTTCAAAAACACACACGCTCCATCACAACGAGCGTACTAATTACGGGCAGGGGTTTCTAGCACAGCGCTAAATCTTTGTCAACGAAACGGCGGACCTTTTTGAGATGCAGCGGAGGGGATTCTTTGGCTGGAAATTCAATAGTGGAGATAAGCAGGCTAGAGATAGCCTTTGGTGCGCGCGATCGTCTCAATCTTTTCGGCTTCTGCTCGACGTTCGGACTCTTTTTTTGATACCCACGCTTCCCACGATTTTCCATTGGCCGTGTCTTCACCTGTAAACGCTATCGCGACAATATCTCGGTATAAAATGCGCCGAGGATCCTCGCGGTCCCTTGGGAATAGCTCAAGATAGGGATCAGTATCAGCACTTTGGCGATTGAAAATGTAGCCGGCCACAGATTCACCGCACCGCAGCTTCAAGGTGACGTCACCGCGGTAATCGAAGGCCAGCTCGATTGCCTCCACTATCTCTGCAGCTGATCCTGGTGTGAACACCTGGCCTTCAAGAGAACTCGCCTCACCAGCGTTGTGGTTTTTGGTATCGGTCATTTTTTAAGCCTCTGGCAAGCAAGCCCGATTCGTTAGGAGGAATAACGCACCTACTAATGATAACACTGAACGATTGATGTCTAACGAGACGTGGGCAACAAGGTCAATTTAGCAGTTCGCGCAAATCCGGAGACGGTGCTGAATGTATCCTCAACAGCTGATGCCTCATAGCCACAATGGACCATACAATCGGCGCATTTTTCATTTCGACCGGTCCCGTAGTGATCCCACTCCGTCGACTCCATCAACTCACGGAATGTTTTGACATAGCCTTCTTGAAGTAAATAGCAGGGCTTCTGCCAGCCAAAGACATTGTAGGTTGGATTACCCCAAGGCGTGCACTGATATTGCCGCTGGCCCATGAGAAAATCCAGAAACAACGGAGATTGGTTAAATTGCCAGCCCGACTTGGGCTGAGCCAGAATCTTGGAAAAGAGCTCCTGAGTTCGAGTCCGTTTTAAGAAATGCTGTTGATCCGGGGCCTTTTGATAGCTATAGCCTGGCGAGATGGTCATGCCCTCCACGCCGAGGGCCATCATCTCATCGAAAAACTTCCTCACCCGTTCAGGATTCGCATCGTCAAACAATGTCGTATTCGTCGTGACGCGATGTCCGCGCTTGACCGCCGCTTTAATGGCTTTCACGGCGACGTCATACACGCCGTCTCGACAAACGGCCAAATCATGCTCATCTTTCAGTCCGTCCATATGGACGCTGAACGTGAGATATTTCGACGGCTTGTACTCATCCAGTTTACGTTCCAAGAGAATCGCATTGGTACACAGATAAATATATTTCTTCCGATCCACCAAGCCCTGCACGATTGTTGCGATTTCAGGATGGATGAGCGGCTCACCACCCGGAATACTGACCATCGGCGCCCCGCATTCCTCCGCCGCCGCCCAGCATTGCTCAGGCGTCAACCGCTTATCGAGGATGTGATCGGGATACTGAATCTTTCCGCAACCTGCGCAGGCCAAATTGCAACGAAAAAGCGGCTCTAGCATGAGCACTAAGGGATATCGCTTCACTCCCTTGAACTTCTGGGAGAGGACGTACGTCGCCACGGTATACATCTGGGAAATCGGAACAGCCATTCCGTTCTCCTTATCTATCCTGCTTTATTGTCTAGCCCTTGTATATGATTAGCTGCTCAGCGCAGCTATACCTGGAGGCACAATAATGTGCGGGATTCTAACATCAAGCACGGGACTCGTCAATTTGATCAACTGTCAGTACATCGCGTAGACATCGGCCCACGCGAAGTGCAGTTTGGAGGCGCCGAGCGGGTTCGAACCGCTGCATCGCAGTTTTGCAGACTGCTCCCTTACCACTTGGGTACGGCGCCTCGGAGGGCGACATTATAGTCGCTTCTTTTTCTGGAACTCAATACAAGACCGCACGAACAACCAGTTGAACGACACTTCTTTGCGAAGAGCCTTTGAGGGTGCAAAAATTCCGTGTTATCGGTCCTATGCTTCACCAACCACGCGAGATGCCCCACGGAGCATCTTACTCGAATAGAGATCTGGAACACGTCTGTCACGCTTCGTACTGAGGAGCAGTGCGTACAGAATCAATATGGCGATCCCAAGATGATGATAACTTTTCAGCGCTTCCCATGTTGCGGAACCCACGACTTCATAGTTCAACACCATGGCCAACACAATATAGACGGCTAACATCACATACCCGACACGGCTCAATCCGCCGCTCATCCGCGTAGCAGCCGTGATCACAACACATGCCGCCGGGACCATCCAAACTAAATGCTGATCCCAGGTAATAGGAGAAAAGAGTAGCATCAAAATGAAAGTTGCGGCGCAATCTTGTGCCCACTCCGAATCTCCAGGCCCTTGAAATGGTCTCCGACTGAACCAGGCGAACACACCCAACAGGGACACCGCAGCAACACCGACGATCGCATTCGCAACCGGCGACGGAAGATCGAGGACAGGCTGGTAGCCAGGATCGACTTGCCTCAGTCGATGAGTCGGTGGGTAGGTGACGAGATATCTGAGCATGGTATGGCGGAGTGAGAGATTGGCCTTTTGCAGTTCGTTCTCCTGTCGTCCTTCTACTTGTCGATCGAGCACGGAGAGCACCGCGTTTCTTGTCCATTCTGTGTGATGGTCCCACCATCCAGTGGGGCCCATGTACAGAACAGGGAGCGCGATCCAGAGCAGTGTGGCAGCGACGGTATACAGAGCAACCCGCCATTGCCGCTTCCACAAGAACAGCAGTACAAAAAGAGCCGGGGTAATTTTAAGGACGATGCCGAGTCCAAGCAGCGCTGCACCCCGCCATTCTCTACCTACCCATATCGCGTAGAGACCTCCCGTGAGAATGCCGAGCAGCATGAGATGCGGCCCCCCATCGTCGAGATCATTCAACATGAATTGCAAGGTCAATGCTCCGGCGCCTATACCAATCCACAGCCGCCCCCACCCAGTTGAACCCGACAAGCCTACGATCATACGATGGAACAGGATGATCGTAACCACCAAACAGACCACGGCCACCGCATAGCGTAAAGCCAGACTGGGATTTCGATCGAGCGCCAGCAAGGGGGCGAAATAGATGCCTGTGGTCGGCAAATACATGTAGCAGTAATCGTTGGCATACAAATATTCGCCCGAGAGAAAACGCCTTCCGATCTCACGGTGGATATCGATGTCCCGAAAGTGAAAGGATCGACCAAAGGAAATAATGTAGCCGTGCACGACCGCGGCCACGACAAGTCCAACCTGGACCACTCGTACGCCTAACGTCGACCGCACGAAGGAATTGAGCTGATGCATGAAGGAGTTCGAATCCATCGCGAGGCTGCACACATACATGACGCGCCAAGAGTGCGTCAATCACTTCTTTGGCGAGAACGACTTAGTGGGCGGAGTCAGTAGAACGGCGTTACTCCAGGCACGCTTATCGGTGAGGCAATACGGGAATCTCTTTCCCGAGTGTTGAAGGATGCTCCGACTGAGGCACCAACGATTCCCATCCGTTTGACGAGACAGGGGCAACAGCATCACCGCTCCCTTCGGCTTCCTTTTCCTTGGCGAGGAGTTCGACTTCTTCGATCAACGTGTCCATCAATTCTTCCATCGGAACCTTCCGAACCAGCTTGCCTTTCTTGAACAAGATACCTTTCCCCTCGCCGCCGGCGATCCCAATGTCCGCCTCTTTCCCTTCCCCGATTCCATTCACGACACATCCAAGCACCGACACATTCAAAGGAGTCTTGATATGGCCGAGCTTTTTCTCCAACTCATTCGCCATACGGACGACGTCGATTTCGACGCGCCCACAAGTCGGACAGGCGATGACATTGATCCCGCGATGACGTAACTCCAGCGATTTTAGAATCTCAAACCCGACCTTGACTTCATCGACCGGATCAGCCGCCAGCGACACCCGCAATGTATCTCCGATCCCTTGTCCGAGCAGATATCCTAGGCCGATCGAAGACTTCACGGCCCCTGTCATAGTCGTTCCGGCTTCCGTGATCCCAATGTGAAGCGGATAATCCGACTGGTGGGCAAAGAGCCAGTAGGCGTCTATCGCATGGTGCACATCCGACGCTTTGAGCGACACTTTCAGATTAGTAAACCCTACATCCTCCAGGGCACGCACAGCATTGAGCGCTGACTCTGCCAGGGCCTCAGGGGAAGGCCATCCGTACTTCTCCAGCAGAGGGCGTTCGAGCGATCCACCGTTGACACCGACGCGAAGAGGAATACCGCGTTCGTTCACGGCCTTGATCACTTCTTCCACCTTCCACCAGGCCCCAATATTGCCGGGATTGATACGGACGCAATCGACGACTTGTGCGGCCTTTAACGCGAGGCGATGGTCGAAGTGGATATCGGCGATCAGCGGCACTGTCATGGCCGCCTTGATTTGGGGCAGAGCTCGTGCAGCCTCATCGTCCGGAACCGCGACGCGAATCAGTTCGCAACCGGCAGCTTCAAGCTCACGAATCTGTGTGGTGGTCGCAACTACGTCCCGCGTGTCTGTGGAACACATAGACTGCACGGAGACGGGAGCATCGCCGCCGATTTTTACGTTACCAACTTGAATCTGTCGAGTCTTGCGTCTCGTGATATGCATCGCCTGGAACCGTTGAACCTCCCTACTCCTTACTGTTTACTCTTCACGCCTCACGTTTTGAATCAGCTGCCCTGTTCGTCGCCATGAGGGAGATGGCTGCCGAGTGTGGCGCCTGTGAATTGTGATTTTTCCACCGGCGCTTTTCCGATCAGTTCTTTCACGCTTTGGTAAATTCCCTCGGCGGTTAACCCGTATCGCTCACGCAAGAGATCTTGAGGCCCCTGTTCGATGTACCAATCGGGTAACCCCAAGACCTTGGTCTTCACGTCCGTCACACCAGCATCTGAAAGCGTTTCCAGGACCGCTGACCCAAATCCACCGATCCGACAGCCTTCCTCAACAGTCACGACATATCGAACCTGCTGTGCAACTTCCAGGATCAACTCCTGATCAAGAGGCTTCGCAAATCGGCCGTTCACCACAGCTGTGGAGACCCCTTCCTTATCCAGCCGTTTAGCAGCCTCAACCGCCTGCCATACGGAGACACCGATCGCGACAATCGCGACATCCGTTCCTGGTTTCAGGAGCTCGCCTTTTCCAATCGGGAGCGCCTGGGGAACCGGATCCATCTTCACGCCAAGGCTCACTCCACGCGGATATCGCACAGAAATCGGCCCGTTAAATTCCAGACAAGTTTTCATCATATGCTGGAGTTCGTTTTCATCTTTGGGGGCCATCACGACCATATTGGGAACGTGACGCAGATAGGCATAGTCGAATGCGCCATGATGGGTCGTTCCGTCCTCGGCAACAAGCCCTCCGCGGTCAATGCAGAATGCAACAGGAAGATTCTGCGTGGCGACATCGTGCACGACCTGGTCATACGCACGCTGGAGGAACGTCGCGTACATCGCAACCACTGGCTTCATCCCCTGTGCCGCGAGCCCTGCGGCAAACGTCACGGCGTGCTGTTCAGCAATACCAACGTCGTACAACCGGTCCGGGAATTCCTTTTCAAAAGCAGTCAAACCGGTGCCTTCGCACATCGCCGCAGTAATAGCCACGACGCGTTTGTCCTCGCGTGCCAATTTGACCAGCGCGTCCATGGCAATTGCCGTGTAGGACGGGCGTGCCGCCTTCTTCGCCGGAGCACCCGTCTCCAACACAAATGGCGGGCAGGCATGGAACCACACCGGATTCTTCATGGCCGGTTCGTAGCCAAGCCCTTTTTTGGTGATGACATGGAGCAAGACCGGCCCCCTCATTTTCAGCACGTTTTCGAGTGTCGGGAGCAGGTGCTCGAAGTTATGGCCGTCGATCGGACCACTGTATTGGAAACCCAATTCTTCAAAGAGCAAGCCAGGGAGAATCACACCTTTGGCGAGTTCCTCAGCTCGACGAGCGAGTTTTTGCATGTCAGACCCAATGTGAGGAATCTTGCCTAACAGCTGTCCGGTCTCTTCCCGCATCTTTCCGTAGAACTCTCCCGTGATCGTTCGACTGAGATACGCAGAAATCGCACCGACGTTTTTCGAGATCGACATCTGATTATCGTTCAAGATCACGAGAAAGTCTTTTCCGAGTCCTCCCGCATGATGCAGTCCTTCGAGCGTCATCCCCGCCGTCATGGCACCGTCACCCACGACGCAGACGACCTTGTTCTTCTGCTTCAACTGCTCACGAGCCTCCACCATGCCGAAGGCGGCCGATACACCGGTACCGGCATGCCCGGCATTGAACGTATCGTACTCACTCTCTTCCCGCTTACAAAACCCACTCAGTCCACCGTACTGCCGCAAGGTATGAAATTGCTCACGCCGACCGGTGAGAAGTTTATGCGTGTAGGACTGGTTACTTGTATCCCAAACGATCTTGTCGGTTGGTGTGTCCAGGAGATACTGTAAGGCGACGGTGAGTTCCACTACACCCAAATTCGAGGCCAGGTGTCCTCCGACGTTCGAAACCGCTCCGACAATCTGTTCACGAATCTCCTTGCACAGAGCCGGAAACTGTTCAGGAGATAACCGCTTTAGATCAGCCGGACTATGGATCGTCTTGAGAATGGACATAGATTGGTCTCCTTCTTTCTTCTTCCGCCAGCCGTGCGTCGGAGCTGCACGCTAACAGAGATCTCCTGCCGAGGTACCTAATTTGGGTGGAGTCTCACACAGGAACCATATGAAGTCAAGCACTTACCCAAGATCCTCGCGGTGCAAATCGGCTGACTATAGAGGTACCGCTTGGAAACACAAAGTCAATCGATCATAACGCTGACTTGACGAGCACACGCTTGATGGTTGAGCTAGTAAGGAAAATCAAGCCCCGCAAAGATGGCCCCACCTTCCTTGCTGAACCCGTAGTCGATTCGTCCCACAACGTTAGGTCTGATGATTCCCCGAAATCCGATACCCGGTGTAATACGGTAGTCTTTGAAGCTCACATTCTTAAAAGAGTTGAACACTTGACCGGTATCGATAAAGGGCGCGATCTCGAAGTCCGCGATGACCCCGGCAAGACGCGTCCGTAAGATGTGAATTCGTTCCTCGACACTGAAGGCAATCAATTGCTTATCGATATACCGGTCCACACCGAAACCACGTAGATTATTTTGTCCCCCCAATGAGCTTTGTTCATAGAATGGAACGTCCGATCCTAGGGTGGCCTGCAGTTCTCCACGCACTACCAGGATCGCTCGCTTCGACTCGCTGGCGAACATCCGCTTCACCTCAAGTCCATATCTCGAATACCACGGATCCGCGGCATTCTTGAAGTTGTAGTTCAGCTCGGCGTAGGCGGTGATCGCCGTCCCGTCGGTCGGCGTAACCAAATTGTTCCGAGTATCATAATGAAAACTCACCCGTTGACCGAGCACCGTCGCCCCGTCCGAACCAGGAGCCGAAGGGAATACCTCTCCCGTGAACGGAAGTTCCGTGCCTCCCTCCTGGATCGATTGCATGTGACGCAATCGCTGACTGACTGCAATTTGCGTAACCTCATTCGCATAGACGCCGAACTTCCAGTTCAACCTCGTCTCGGAGGCCGTATAGTTGGTCTCCTGCTCTTTGACGGTTGTCGGACCAAGGCCAAAAAACCGCACGGTCGCATTCTTAAAATGCATGGCACTGAATCCGATGCTGTAGCGCCCGTTACTGAAACCAGGGTCGACATAACTGACGAGAAATTTCCGCTCTATGCGTTGCGTCCAGGATGCGATGCCTCGGAGCTCTTTGCCTCCCGGTTCGTAACGGAATAGGTTGACGGTCCCACGAGTGCCGACGATCGAGTTATACACCACCATCGGCGCAACCAAATACTTAAGGTCCCCATCCGGACCGGTGATGAGCGCTGGAACGATCATGCCGATATCGTTACCATCGTTCTTACTGGTGCTCACGGCAGGGATAGGAAAAAATCGGACATCGGCACGGGCTGGGCCGGGAGAATAGAGGCACCAGCTCCCAAGCAAGAGGAGCATCAGACTGACGGCAAGGCTACGCATACACGTTTTCGTGGTCCCACAAACCAACGTTATGGCGCCTTGAGCTTGTCCGATTTCTTGCGGAGTTGATCGACAAGATCTGAATACGACGAGGCTCGAAGGATTTTTGTAAATTGCCCGCGATAGTTGTTCACCAAACTGATGTTATCCACCACGACATCATACACCCGCCAGTCTTCAGCTTTGTTAATCAACCGATAATCGAGTGGAATCTCAGTTTTCCCCGAGAGGACTTTGGTCCGCACTTCCGCATACTCCTTCTCTGTACGTTCGTTCAGATATTGAACCCCTTCACCGGAGTAGGTTTCAATCTTGTCCGCATACGAATTCGTCAGTAGCGTTCGAAACAAATCAACGAATTCTTGCTTCTGTTGATCGGTCAGCTGATTCCACGGAGCCCCGAGGGCTCGCCGAGACATTTCCGCATAATCAAATCGAGCCTCCACCACTTTTTCAAGCAGGTGCCGACGCTCATCCACTTTATCTTTGTGCTTGAGGTCTTGATCGCGAACAATCCGAAGCACTTCGTCAATGGTCGTTTTCATGGCTTCCGTGGGAGGGCCCGCGTAGCCTGGGACAATCGACAACCCAACCATGATCATTGTCAGGAGCGCGATTGTACTCCAGCGGATAGTGGTCCGTAGGTCCTCAAGAATGCGCATGATCATTATTGCACCATCCCCTCTACTGAATTTCCACCTACCCGGATGACAGGCCACGGGCCGAGTTAATTGACTTTCCCGTGGACGTATTGACTCACCAACTCCTCGAGATCAAGCCCTGATTCCGTATCACGGATGGTATCTCCCGGTTTCAGGGGATCTCCACCACCACCAGGTGAAAGCGCAAGAAATTTTTCTCCGATGATTCCTCGAGTTTTAATCGACGCGATGGTATCGGTATACAACGCGGTTCCATTTTGAACCGCCAGCCTCACGACCGCCCGATCGTCTTTGAGACTGATGCCCTTCACACGACCGACCTCCACACCGGCTATTTCAATCGTCGCTCCGGACTTCAAGCCTGACGCTGAATTGAACAGCGCATCCACTTCGTAGAGATCTCCGCCGATGATTTCCAATTTACCGAGCTTGATGGAAAGATACCCGAGGGAAATAATGCCGACCAGCACAAACACGCCGACCACTAATTCCAGTTTGCTCTTCCCCATCCTGAGACTCCTCTAGTTTGTGGAGATTGTACTGGCCAACGACACTGTCCCGCCGACCGAGATGAATTCCCGAATTTCAGGATCTGTGGTTCGTTGAAACTCAGCGGATTCCGCCATCACAGCAATTTTCCCGTGCTTCAGCATGGCCACATAATCCGAAATTCCAAAAATCTCTGGAATCTGATGACTCACCATCACAGCAGTAAATCCGAACTTCCGCTGCATACCCGTGATGAGGTCATGGATCGACTTAGCCATAAGCGGATCAAGGCCGGTTGTCGGTTCGTCAAAGAGGATGATCTCCGGTTGCATCACGAGCGCGCGAGCCAGACCCGCACGTTTACGCATACCACCACTCAACTCAGCCGGAAATTTGTGTCCCATATCTGCTAAGCCGACCTGTTCGAGCTTTTCCTCAACCCGCTGAGTCACCTCGACACCTTTCATGCGAAGTTTCTCTCTGAGCGGAAACGCAACATTTTCAAAGACAGTCAGTGAATCGAATAACGCCGCCCCCTGGAAGAGCATCGCAAACCGCTTGCGAACCTCGTTGAGGGCCTGTCCGCGGAGTCGTGAGATCTCCACCCCATCCACCCAGACTTCTCCGGAGTCCGGCTGAAACAAGCCAATCATGTGTTTCAGCAAGACACTCTTCCCTTCTCCACTTCGGCCGATGATCGTCGTGAGCTTCCCTTCGGGAACGGTCAGATCGACCCCTCGCAAGACAGGTTGCCCCCCTAGCGTTTTAGTCACGCCGACAAGCTTCAACATGGCTACAAGAGAACCGACGTTAAAAAGTAGTCCCACACGAGAATCAAGACCGACGACAACACGACAGCCTCAGTCGTGGCGGTTCCGAGGCCTTCGGCACTCATCTTCGTGTAGAACCCTTTATAGCAACAAACCCAGCTTATAATCAGCCCGAAACTGATGGATTTGAGGATGCCTCCATAGACATCTTTCCACTCCACCGCGGACTCGATGGAATTCCAGTACGATCCGGCATTCACACCGAGCAAATCCACACCGACAAGATGGCCGCCATAGATCCCCACCACATCAAAGATGGCAACCAGCAGTGGCACACCGATCAACCCGGCAAGCAGTTTCGGAGCAATGAGATATTGGAGGGGGTTGATGGCCATGGTGTCGAGCGCATCGATCTGTTCCGTGATCCGCATGATCCCGATCTCTGCCGTCATGGCCGAACCGGCCCGAGCCGTGACCATGAGTGCCGCCAGCACCGGGCCCAATTCGCGAATCATACTGAGCGCGACCGCGGACCCTAACAACCCTTCGGAGCCGAACTTCCTCAATGTGTAGTACCCTTGCAACGCTAACACCATTCCCGTGAAGGCCGCAGTCAATACGACGACAAACGTCGACTTGTAACCGATAAAGTGGAGTTGTTTGACGATCTGACTGATTCGTAACGGCGGACGGGCCAACCACGCAAAGGAGGATGTGACAAAGATCAGCATCCGACCCATTTCGCTGATGTAGGTGAGGGCCCAACGGCCGAGGTATTCAAGCAGCGCCATAGTCACATCAATGAAAGTTCTCGCGGTTGTGTTTCGATTGTCATACTTGCAACGTACTGCCGAACAAAATCCGTCAACGCCTGTGCCGCAACGGTACTCTGGCGACGAAGTCGGCCTAGCCCCAAGAGGCTTGACGGAGTCGTTAACATAGCGGCAACGCCCTTGACCCAGCCAGTGGGATTAAGAAATAGGTTGAAGTCAAGCGGGAGGTCTTCGTCGAGAAGATCCGACACAGATCGAATAACGACGAACGGGACTTGCGCCCGACTGGCCTCAGCAGCCAACGCCGCACTCTCCATATCGAGACCGATCGCTTCAGTACTCTTTGCAAACTCACGTTTTTCCTTAGCGCTGCCGACCACACGATCCGTGGAGACAAACCGACCGATGCGCTCCGGTGGCACCATGGTCTTAAGAACGGTCAATGCAAGGTTCCGTTCATTTCTTGGTACTACCAAAGACGGTGTTTGTACAGACTTTGAACTTTGCTCGGTTCTCTGCACGACTTCGAGTCCCACTAACAGTGCCCCAATGTCTACCTCGATGAGTGCACAAGCAAATCCTGCTGATACCACAAGGTCAATGGGTTGCTCCACGAGCAATTGGCTGGCACTTCGTCTCGCCTTCTCCAAACCCATCCCTGTTTGGACCACCCAGTATTCCTCACCTCCGACCGAGTGCACATGCACAGGGATACCGCCAAGACATTGCTCAACCCCAGGGGGAAACGCAGCCTGAACGGCCTTCCTTTCCCAGGAGGTGGCGGTAAAAATGACCGTACGTTTAGGTAGCACAGCTCCCGAAGAGAGCAAGGCAAGAGCACCGGGAGAGGTCAATGTTCGGACCGATATGAGTCGGTCCCTGGAATGTGATGACGCAGTTCATCGGCCCGCATTTTCCCTCGAGAACGAAGATTTCGACACATCGCCAGAGCCCACAATGGGAAATACTGGCAATACCAGTGGTACCGAAGATAAAACACCCGAGGAAATCCCGTACCGGTGTGCATAATCTCTTCCCACGATCCGTCTTTCTTCTGGTGACGAAGCAAGAATTGCACCCCGCGCGCCACGCTCAACGAATCGATTGCGCCGGCCGACATGAGGGCCATCAATGCCCATGCGGTTTGCGAGGGCGTGCTTTCTCCTCGCCCTTGATGCTCCGCATCCTTGTATGAAAGACAGGACTCACCCCAGCCACCATCCGCATTCTGTCGTGACTCCAGCCAGGACACGGCCCGACGAATATAGGGTGCCGACAGATCTTCCCCGATTGCCCTTAGCCCCGCCAGAACGGACCACGTACCATAAATGTAGTTAACGCCCCACCGCCCATACCAACTGCCATCTTCCTCTTGCTCCTTTTTCAGGAAGGCCAATGCCGGCCCGGCAGATGGATGCGTCTTGTCGTACCCGAGCGCACCAAGCATCTCCAAACAGCGCCCAGCTAAGTCCGAGGTGCTAGGATCCAACAACGCCTTATGATCGGCGAACGGGATATAGTTGAAGACCACACGGTTGTTGTCTTTATCGTATGCGCCCCAGCCGCCATCGGAACCCTGCATGGCCAGCACCCATCGCATCCCGCGACCAATAGAGTCGTTGACCTCTTGCTCTTGACCAAGGATCTTGAGTTTGGACAGGGCCATAATGACGACCGCAGAGTCATCCACATCGGGATAGAGCTCGTTCTCGAACTGGAAGTACCAGCCACCCGGTTCCGCATCCGGCGAAGAGATGATCCAGTCACCCACCGTCTTTGTTTGCCGAGACATCAAATAGCGACCAGCTTCTTGGAGGGCAGGATGATCTTGCGCAACTCCTGCCTCGACCAGCGCATTCGTCAACAAAGCCGTATCCCAGATAGGAGAAAAACACGGCTGTAGATGAAGCGTGGGAAGCATCTCCCCGTCGATCATCACGGAATCATAGACTTCCAACTCTTCGATTTCACGCAACGCCTTGACGACCAGGGGATCGTCCGCATCGTACCCAAGACACTCGAGCGCCATGATGGAGTTCGCCATCGCCGGATAGATTGCACCAAGCCCGCCTGATCCCTTGATGTGATCCACCATCCATGTCGCAGCCTTATGGAGTGCCTTTTCCCGCAAGACCCGCATAGGCATCCGGTCATACAACTTCAACATGGCATCCAGCGCCACAAAGAAGTTGTGAGGCGTGAGCCAGGCCTGATCCTTGTTGAAAGGAGGATACTTCCAATACCGAACTTCCCCACGAGGGATGGGGTATAACTCATCGATGCCTTGCTCGCGCGGGATCTGGCAAACCGGTCTGTGGGCAAAGACGATCAGCAAGGGAATCAAGACCGCCCGAGACCAATACGAGATCGCATAGATACTGAAGTAGAACTTCTTCGGGAGCAGCATGATTTCAACGGGCATGTGCGGAACGCCTTCCCAATCATACTGATCGAACAACGCCAGCGTGATTTTTGTAAACACGTTGGCTTGCAACACCCCACCCATCGCCAAGATTCGCTCTTTGGCTTGGACCATGAACGGTTCATCCGCTGAGACGCCGCTCAACTTGAGTGCAAAATAGGCCTTGACCGAGGCACTGATTTCGGCCGGCCCGCCGTAATGGATCGGCCAGCCCCCATCGGGTAATTGCGTCGACTTGAGGTATCGGACGGCTTTCTGCTCCCGTTCAGGATCCACACGATCGAGGAAGCGGCGCAGCATCAAATACTCGGAGGTCAGCGTCGTATCCGCCTCCAGTTCGGCAACCCAGTATCCCTCCGGATGTTGCCTATTGAAGAACCAGGACTGACTCCGCTTAATGGCATCATCCACCGCATCCGGTTGGCTGACGGTATGCCCACTGGGCCTGCGAGACGTCGAAGAATCCAATACCGGTAGAACCACTGGTTTTTCCGAGACTAACCGAAGCGACGCCATCGAGCTGTATTCTCTCGCAGGGTCAAATCCCCCACGCGCGTTCGCAAGTAGACTATCGGAGAGGCGGCTGAAGATCGCCTTAATGATGTTCATGAATAGTTAGGACTCAAGAGAAATAACTGCGGCAGGCGAAAGACCGACATCTATAGAAGGTCTCCCTTAATATGGTTCCTCACAACATGCACATACGCAGCACAGCTCTATATAACAGACACCTAAAACCGAGTCAAGCAAGGGAGACGGGAAGTGCCTGATGTACATATGTATTTTCGGGTATCTGAGAGTGTAGACGCCCTCTAGGTCCGGAGCATAGACGTATTGTCGTGATACATCACGACAGAACCATCCCTTTCAAACCATGCGCTAGAGCTTCAATTGGATTTAGACATGGTCTGGCTTGGTTTGGCGTGGCCGCCACACCGGGTAGCTCTTCCAAACAAGATACTGGTATAAGACAAGCCAACGGTGTTAGACAGAAGGTTATGCGACCGATGGGACCTGCTTTGAAATCGTCCCTGTATAGCTAGGAGAACCAGTTGTGAGCGAGCCACAGCGATCACCTCCCCATCAGAAAGTAATAGGCTACTCGATCCACTTCTAGTATCGCGTTCGTATCTTCAGATGAATTTCGGAGATGGGTTATCCCGTGACACATGCTCATTTCAGCAATCGCTGCATGTGTCCGGGTGATAAATTGCTACTTGAGGAGGTTGCATTAACATGACAATGGCATCTTCACCACCTAGTGCGGTCCATCCCACCCTTGCGATCCTCTTGGTCGTGGGAATATTCACGTTTCTAGCGGCAGTCTTCGCCGTAACCGGCAAACGTCCGGCCAAGCAGACAACATGGCTTGGGATCGGAACCCTCAAATGGCTCTCTGCACTAGGACTCGTGGTTTTAGCCGCCGTGTTGGTCACAGGATTGAACGCGGCACATCCTTTGATGGATAAGAATTATGCGGCCGTATTCGTCACAACCTCCGGCTGGTTGCTCGTTGCAAAGCTGACGATTACCTGTCTCATTCTGGCCATTGCGTTGCGAATCCATATTGTCTCGTTGCCGACCATTGCCAACGATCCGGAGTCGGCGACAACTGCGAAGCGCAGCCTCCGACGATGGGTTGTCGTCGAAGGTATTCTTACGCTTCCGCTCCTATGGGCAGGACACATGGTGGCAAACGAGCACCCGCCAAATCATGCGGTCATCTACACCTGGCCATATCCCTTCCGCTTCTCCATCATGAACACATGGGGTATGGCCATGCTGGACGCCGTAATCGGCGTATGGGTGGCGATTACTCTGCTTATCATAGCAGGAGCCATCACATTACGCGCTTTAATGAAGGGCGGGCGATCAAGCTGGCGGTTTGGCCTACCTACCGTGCTGGTAGTGTTGGCGCTCGCCGTTGGCGCATACGCCCTGTCTATTAAGGCCTATCCAGAAACCTACCGTGATACCCCGGTCCCGTTTAAGTCAGAATCCGTCGCTCACGCCATGACCATCTTCGCCGAAAACTGTGTCCCCTGCCACGGACATCAAGCCAAGGGTGACGGCATTTTGTCCAAAACCTTACCGAAAAAACCGATCGATTTACTCACGGAACCTCACGCGACCATGCATACTCCAGGAGATTTTTTCCATTGGCTCACCAATGGCGTTCCCGGAACGGGCATGCCTGCATGGGGGGAAAAATTTTCTGACAAGGAGCGCTGGGACCTCGTCAATCTCATTCATGCCATTAATCGCGGCTATCAAGCGCGCATTATGAATACTCGGATCCTCCCCAACCAACCATTTCTTGCACCTCCAGGCTTCTCCTATACCACCCATGACGGAACCACCGGCAGGTTGAAAGACTTCCGTGGGGAAAAAGCCGTCCTGCTGGTCCTGTTTTCGTGGCCGGACTCGCGCGATCGACTCGATCAACTCCGGCTCGCCTACCCGTCGTTACGAGACCACAAGGCCGAGGTTTTGGCCGTACCACTGACGGAGCTCACCTCGCAGCAGATCGCCGATATTGGGAAGGACATCCCTTTCCCCTTGGTTGAAAAGGAGGCAGCCGAGATCGCCCGCACATATTCGCTGTTCCGCAGAACGATCTCTCATCCCGACCTGATGGGGCCGGCAACCGTCCCAAAGCATATGGAGTTCCTGTTCGACCGCTTCGGATACTTGCGGGCACGGTGGATCCCTGAAACCGATGCAGCCGACTGGAAAGACATCGAGTTCGTGACTCAACAGGTGGATCAATTGAATCAGGAACAGGAAATCATGCCTCCACCTCCCGACTACGTGCAGGAGTCAGGACATGATATGCACATGATGGGCGGGATGAAGATGTAATCAGCGGACTACGGTGCCCAAGGAATGAAGTCCGTGCATCCGCGTACATCATTCTCGGAGAGTCCTTATGGGAAGGGGCGAACGAATCTGTTCATCCTTTCCCTTCTCCTCCTCCCTACTTTTCTGGCCCTTGCCTCCTGTTCAGTAATCGAAACCACCGTTTCCGCGATCAAGACAACCTTCTCCGCAATGAAGACGACCTATCGGGTCGCGAAGAAGACAGTCAAAGTCACGATATGGGTGGTCAAAGGAGCCTATCAATTTACGAAGGGGACGACCAAACTCGCGTATCAGATCGGCAAGTTCACCTTTGAGGTCGTTCGTGCTCCTTTGGAGTACCCCTTGATGAACGACGATATCCAGAATATCGATGGGCTCCCGGTCAAGGAGGCGATCCGTCTCGGGCGAGTCAAAGCTGCACCGTATACGGTCAACGGCCATCATTATGTGCCGATGACGCTCGCGAGCGCACAAACCTACAAGGAGACGGGCTTGGCATCATGGTATGGGGAAGAAACCAGGCGGCAGAAAGATGGGCATATGACGGCCAACGGCGAGCTGTTCAACCCCAGAGCGTTAACGGCGGCTCATAAGTACCTGCCGCTTCCGATTCACGTCCAGGTGACGAATCTAGAAAACGGACGGTCGATCATCGTACGAGTGAATGATCGTGGCCCCTTCCCCAGCCGGCACAACCCAGACTCCGGGAAGAGGATCATCGACTTGAGTCGAGGTGCGGCCGAGCAACTGGGATTTGTCGACCGTGGCGTCGCCAGGGTGCAGGTTGAGACGATTCAGCTAGAAGAGGCATAACCGGAAGCCGGATCTCCACCTACTAGCGGACCGAGTAAGCGGGCCTTTTTGTTCTCGTCGGGCGAAAAGAACGTGCCCGAGACCGATCCCCTTAGGCCGGTTGCAGATCCCCGAGTCTCACAGACACAAGCTTGGAAACACCCGGTTCTTCCATCGTGACGCCGAACAGGGAATCCGCAATGCTCATCGTTCGCTTGTTATGAGTGATGACGAGGAACTGGGCATTCTGGGCCAGATCCTTCAGCACCGCAGTAAACCGCCCGATGTTTTCCTCGTCGAGCGGTGCATCGATTTCATCCAATAGACAGAACGGTGTCGGTCTAATGAGAAAGCTGGCAAAGAGCAGCGCCATCGCCGTGAGTGTCTTTTCGCCGCCCGATAGCATGGTAATGCTTTTCAGTCGTTTTCCAGGTGGTTGCGCGACGATTTCAATGCCCGGCTCGTCACTGCCGGAGGGCTCACCGTTTTCCGACGGAAGTTCTTCGACCAACTGCAACTCTGCGCGCCCACCAGGGAAAAACTGACCGAACACTTCGGTAAACTTCTGCTGCAGTTCGTCATAGGTCGCCGCAAACATTTCCTTGGTCGTCCGATGAATCCGCTGAATGATCTCCTTGAGCGAGGCGATTGAATTAGACAAATCTTGCTCTTGAGCAGAGAGGAACGTGTGGCGCTCCTCCAGTTCCTGGTGCTCACTGATCGCGGCCAAATTAATCGGCCCCATACGATCAAGCCGATCACGGAGTTTCTGCAACTGCTCCTTCAACTCAGCATCGGATCGTTCAACCGTCTCTTGATCAAAGGCAGTCTCGGACTCCGGGGCCGGCTCGCTCGCCGCCGAAGACACCTCGATCAGCGTCGACGGATCCAGTTGATAGGTGCCTGCCAAGGTGCTTTCGACCGTACCCAATTGCGTACGAATCTCCGCACGCCGGACCTCGACCGTCATGCGCGCATCACGAATCGCGGACATTCCTCGCCGTGCTTCTTCGAGATGGCCTTCCATTGCCTGGCTGTTCGCCATCTGTTGCGCTTGTCGCTCTTGGGCGGCGACCAATTCGCCCTTGACTTGCCCTGCCGCCTCACCTAGTTCTCGACACAGCGCTTCCTGGCGAGTTTGCTCATTGAGGCTCTGCTCGATTAAGCCTTTCAGGCTGTCGAGATGTTCCCCCAAGACCCGTCGCCGATCTTCCGTTTCTTGAATCTGCTGCGTCACCCGCGCCCGATTCAGTTGCTCATGCTCTCGCTTTGCGCGCAACCCCTCGGCAGCTAACCTCGCTTCCGTGACGCGGTCCTGATGCGCTCGCAGATTCTCATCGAGCAGCCCAAGCCTTTCCCGTACCCGCGATAACAGCGTGTCTTGGCCGGTTTTTTCTGCGATCCACTGACTCAATTGGGCCTGGACCGATTGAGATTCTTGTTCCAAATGCTCACGCTCAGCCCGACCTTCCTGAATCTCGGCCTCCACCGCGTTGAGTCTGTGATCAAGATCGTCCAGTACGTGCTGGAGTTTTTCTTGGTCTTTGCGCAACGACAGGTTTTGCATTTCCGCCTCGCGCAACGAATCACCAAGCTGGCGGTCTCGCTCGGTCAGCTCTTGAATCTGGGCCTGCACGACATCTCGCTGTTGCTTATTCTGATCAAGCTCTACGACGAGGGTTTGTCGTTTGGTTTCAAGGTCGAGCACCTCTCGTCGCCGCTCAAGCAAACCGGGCGTGCCTTCCACATGCCCACCCGTCACGATACCGGACGCGTCCACCACTTCGCCGTCCAGAGTCGCCAGAATCGGACCGTTCGGAGCACTCCAAGCATGGCGTTCCCACAGCTCGATGGCTTGGTCCAACGAGCGGACGATCACGACTCGATCGAACAACGAGTCGCGAGCCACCGTTCTGGCAGCATCAGTCTGCACGAGGTCTACCGCTCTCCCCACAACTCCCGGCTCTGACACAATTGCCGCCCACCACTCATACGCCTGATTCCCTTCCCAACGTGGCTGCTGCGGGATAAAACTGCCTCGCCCCAACGTCTCCTCTTGGAGAAACCGGACCAATCGCCGACCCACGGACGGTTCATCGACAAACCACCCCCGAACACGTTCCCCGAGGACCGCTTCGACCGCTCGCTCCATCCCAGGAGGAATCGTCAACCATTCGGCGACGGCGTCCCGCACCCCTTCACACGACTTCAGAGCCGGTCCTTGATTGGCTCCTTGCCGACCGTACCCCATCTCCTCCTGGACGACGCTTTGCAACGCCTCGAGGCGCGACTCCAACCCGGCAAGTTCTTCAGAACGCCGTAAAATCACCTGATCCAACGACTGTACGAGCCCGATCGCTTGCGCCACTTCTTCTTTCACCGCGCGTTGGTCCGCTTGCAGCGTCGCAACAAGGCGGTCCGCCTGCCCGTATTCTTCGCGCAACGTTTCGTGACGTGCGACCGAGGACTCTCGTTGACCCCGCAGGTCGTCACGCTCCGCAGTCAACCGGGTTGCGCGATTGGTGAAATCCTCTATCCGTTTCGCTAACTGCGAGATACTCTGCTCAGTGTTGGCGACCAGCACGGCCAGTTGCAACACATCTTTTCGCCCTCGCTCCTCTTCCGCGACTGCCGCGGCTCGCTGATCGCGCAATCGCGTCATCTCACGGTCCAGCTCCTCGAGTGCCTGGGTTCGAACCGTGACTTCCTCCTCAAGCCCAACCAATGACGACTCAATGGCCTGGAGTGTGCCGGCCACTTGTTCCTGCGAGCGGACGAGTTCTTCCAGCTCAGCCGACTCCTGAACTTGTTGTTGGCTGAACAACTGACCCCGATTGCGCTCAACCTCCGCCGCCGTCAGCGCGTGCGCCTGCTGCTGCTCCACTCCCGCCAGCTGCTCCCGAATCTTTCCAATGGAGTCGGCCGTGGCGATCGATTCGAGACGCGCTTGTTCAAGGTCTGTGGCAAGCCGGGCCTGTTCGGCCGCTTTCTCAGACTCTTGCTGATCCAGACCCAAGAGCTCACTTTCGACCTCCTGCAATGTTTGTCGCAGTGCCCTGAACTCTCTCGTTAACAACGTCACTTCGATCTCACGCGCTTCACCTTGCAAAGTCTGATAGGTGCGAGCCTGGCGGGCCTGACGTTCCAGAGAATTAAGCTGCTTCTTGACCTCGGCCACGATGTCTCGAACACGTAGGAGATTTTGCTGCGTCGTTTCGAGTTTACGCAACGCCTCCGCCTTCTGCTTCTTGTAACGAACAATCCCGGCCGTTTCTTCAATAAGCTCACGCCGATCTTGTGGAGAGGCGTTCAAAATCTGATCAATCTGCCCCTGGGCAATCACCGTGTGCCCTTTACTTCCAGCACGGGTATCGAGCAACAGACTACGGATATCTTTCAGGCGACAGTGAACCTTGTTGATGAGATACTCGCTCTCTCCGTTGCGATACAGGCGGCGGGTAATCATCAACTCCTGCACTTCGGTCAGTTCATTCGGAAGCCCCGAGTTGCCATCCAGCTTCATCGCCGCCTGATCCACCCCACCGATCACCAGCGAGACCTCCGCCATTCCCAACGGCTTACGGACCTCCGTGCCGTTAAAAATGACATCCTCCATCTTTTCACTTCTGAGTGTCTTGGTGCTTTGCTCCCCCAAGACCCATAGGATGGCATCCACGACATTGCTCTTCCCGCTTCCATTGGGTCCCACGACCGCGGTGACCCCTTCAGGGAATTCAATCTTGGCCTCCGCGAACGACTTAAATCCCAACATATTCAGCAATTTCAAGTGCATCCATTCACCTATTCTTGGGCAGGTAGAACATTCTCATGAGGAAATAAAAAATTTCCGGCCCTTGTACCACAGGGGTTTTGAGAAATCAAAACAAAACACAGCCCATAGGGTAGATCCAATAGTACCCCTACAATTCATAGGGTGCTTTGGGGAAGAACCTGGACCTGATGAGGACAAGGGCCCACATTCACTACGGCCATGGGCCCGAACTCGAGAGAGTATGACCCGCGCACCGGATCAGCGAGCCATCGTGGGAACGGAGTTCTTGGAAGATTCTATCTGAACTAGTTCCTTCGGTAGAAGAAACTCGACATCCTCCTCAATAACCGTGAGCTCTTCGACCTCAGACGATTCCGACATTTTTAAGAATGCCACCACTTCGGTCACAAGAATTTCCGGCGCCGACGCCCCAGCGGCAATCCCGACCGCTTTGGCTCCTTGCAGCCACGCGGGATCGATGTCTGCAGCTGAGTCGATAAGATAGGACGGGATGCCGCACTGCTCCCCCAGCTCCCGCAACCGATTGGAATTGGAGCTGTTCGGCGAGCCGATGACGAGAATGACATCCACGCGGCGAGACAGTTCTTTAACCGCGTTCTGTCGGTTCTGCGTCGCGTAACAAATATCTTCCTGGTGCGGCCCCTTGATGTTCGGAAACCGTTCATGCAGCGCACCGACGATATCTCGGCATTCATCGACACTCAGCGTCGTTTGCGTCACATACGACAAATTGACCGTGCTTTCGACTTGGAGCTTTTCTACATCGCTGACCGACGACACCAGGTGAAACTTGTCGGGAACCTGGCCCAGTGTCCCGATCACTTCCGGATGACCGGCATGACCGATGAGGATCAGCTCATACCCCTGCGTATAATCGCGGTTCACCTCGTTATGAACTTTGATCACGAGCGGACAGGTCGCATCGATCACGTGCAGCCGACGACGACGTGCTTCTTCCCATACAGACTTCGCCACCCCATGCGCGCTGAAGATGACGACCGACCCTTCCGGGACTTCGTTCAGCTCTTCCACAAAGACCGCGCCTTTTTGCCTGAGCGACTTCACGACATGCCGGCTATGGACGATTTCATGGCGCACATAGATCGGAGCGCCATATTTCTTGAGCGACAGCTCCACGATTTCGATCGCCCGATCGACACCGGCACAAAACCCTCGGGGATTGGCGAGATAGATCTTCATGGTGGTCGTAGCTCCTTCGTTCAGGCTCGACAAGACGGTCTCTGCATAGTCAATATTGATCGTTCACGATACGTCAGATTCATAGGGCCCGTCAACAGAATTGGCTCTAACGAGCCACGATGCGTCGTCAAAATTCAAGCTAAAGATCTGCAGCCTTCGAGCTGAGCGACGTCCCGCATGCCACTGTCCTTCGTATAGATACCACTCGAGCAAGCCAGGTAAGTCCTTGACGGAGTCGATATATCGGTGGAGAATTTACTCAATGAGCCGATGTTGACGGGAATGGAACAACCAACGAGAGTCGCTTGCCAGCAAGCTGGCTCAGCAAACTATGTCGGACAGTATGCTCAATAGCTTGATACGACGAGACGCCATGGACGGGGATGGCAATGAGTAGCGTTCTTGACTCAGACAAAATGGCAAGCTTGCTAACTCTCGTGGAGGAGGCTGCTCGATCTACTGAAGAAGGCGTCAAGCATTTCGTCGAACCTGCACCTGGAACGCTGCAACGTACAACCAACAAACGGCATCATATCGTCTTCGGTAGACGCGGATCGGGGAAGTCGAGTTTATTGCGCAAGGCTGCGGCTGATCTCACAGTGGACCGCCGTCCCATCGCATACGTGAACTTAGAGGCATTCAAAGGGCATAAGTTTCCCGATGTCCTGATCAGCGTCCTCATATCGACGTTCACGGAATTCAGAAAGTGGATGGACACCGCCGCAGTCAATCCAGCAACAAAAACGTCATTTTGGCAGAGGTTGTTCGGAACCGCTCCAAAGCGGCCGTCCTTTAACCGGGCGAGGTCGGTTCAACTCTCCGCTCAGTTCAAGTCGCACATCGATGCACTCGAAAAGGAGCTGCATCGGACTGACGATGCGGAATTGCGTGTCATGGATGGGGCCGAAACATCGCAGTCTGACTCGGCTGGCATGAAGATTGAGGCAACGTCGTACATTGCAAAAGTGGACGGCGAAGCAAGTACTGCTAGTTCACGAACCCAGAAGCAAGAAGTGGAGCAGAAATTCAGGCGGTCCAAGATCGATTTTCTGCATCGGCATATCCTTGACTACCAGCGCTTGTTTACCGCATTGGGGGAGATCTCCGATGGGGATGCCTATCTATTTCTCGACGACCTCTACCATAATTAAACGAGCTGACCAGGCTAACGTTCTGGACTATTTTCACCGTCTCGGCAAGGACCATAAGCTTTGGTTGAAGGTTGGGACAATTAGGCACCGGACGAACTGGTATGTCCATGGGGATCCGCCGATCGGCATGAAAATCGCAGATGCCGATGATATAGATTTGGATCTCACATTGGAAAAGTATTCGTTGGCCAAGGACTTCCTGACCAGAATCCTAACAAACTTCGCCGCGAGTGCCGGTATTGGCCGCCTCGATTGTTTCCTCACTGATGGCGCGTTAGACCGGTTGGTTCTTGCCAGCGGCGGCGTTGCCCGTGACTTCCTTTCTATATTCCGACGATCAGTTGATGTAGCGCGAGAGCGAGGAGGCGGCCCCCGTGGAGACAAGGTCGGCGTCGAGGACGTCAACGTAGCTGCAGGCGAATACGACGCAACGAAGCGAGAGGACTTCAAACGCGACACATTAGATGACAGTTCGCCGCTGGATACTGAGTTTCGGCGGATTCGTCAGTTCTGCTTAGAGGAGAATAACAGCAACTGCTTCCTTCTGGACAAAGAACAGCAACACACGGAGGTTAACCTCATACACGAGTTGGTTGATCTGAAACTGGTTCACCTTGTCAGATCGCGTGTTACGGTGAGTGGCAAGCGTGGACGAATATACGAAGCATACATGCTTGACTTGAGTCAGTATGCCGGCGCTCGAAAGCGCCGTGAATTAAAGATCGTGGAATTTTGGAAGTCGGACTCGACGGAGGCTTTGAGAAAGATGTCATTGATCTACACGCCAGGAAAGAATATCGAACACCCAGCTGCAGGCAACGACTTAGTCGTGCAAACTGAGCCGGGGTTGTAGCTTTGTTCCAAGAGTCACACGAAATACAAGACAAAGATATGTGACCCCTTTGCTTTCGCTCGTGTCATGATGTTGCTACAGGATCAAAGCATTGGTCACATCTTGCAATCCAGTACTGCTGGGAGGAAAGCAGAAAAAGAGGCCTTTTGCTTCCTCCCCGAGTTGTCCCTTTCTACCTCACTGTTCTTCGGAAACCTGACCACTTCCGCCCCACTCACACGACGTCGCCTATCCATCCTAAAATATTTGCCGCGGCTACGAGTCGGAACCTGCCCGCGCTGATTCATCCCCCCGGTCTCTTACAACACACTGATTGAGTTGGCGTTCTGCCTGCAAATCGCCAATGTACAGGTGAGGCATCGGTCAATTCCTATTCTGTGGGTACGAAGGGACCGGCGTTTACGTGCCGTTGACTGAGTGGTATCAGTTAACGGGTGCGGGCATGACAATTGATGTACTGGCCATGGTGGGAGCCGAAGTCAGATTCAGCCGAAGGTACGACATCGTCGTAACGTATTCCAATCGGATGAGGTTGGAGGAAGGGAAGCTGGTGTGTGCGGCGAACACCAACTTCAGGACAATCTCAGGAAACGAGATAGTTATGGAGCGCGGCGACAAGTGTTTGGACACGCGTAAGAATCACGTGCCGGTGTTCATCTAGGTATGCGTGCTGTGCCGGTCAGCGTACTCTTCAGCGTCCACTATAGTTGGGCGGCCCGATTTTGCCGACCCCCTACGTTTTGCCTAGCCGCGCCAGAACTAGGGTGTGTCATCAATTAAGCCATATGGTAGAGGCGGCGAGATAGATAGCACCGAGGAAGTGGGCGGCACGTTTGTCGTAGCGAGTGGCGCGGAATTGCTTGAGTCTGGCGAAAAAGTTCTCGATCAGGTGCCGTGCTCTGTATAGGTCTTTATCGTATGCGCGTGTAGTTGTTCTGTTGGATTTGGGTGGAATGACTATGGCCTTGCCTGCTTGTTGCAGCGGCTGGATCACCCGTTCATCGGCATCAAAGGCCTTATCGGCAATGATCGTGTCCGCATCAATGCCGGGCAGCAGGGCATCGGCTCCGTCAAGGTCATGCGCCTGTCCCGGGGTGAGATGAACGCCCGTAAGGATTTATTTCTATGCATTGACTATTGTTGCGTTCTTAGCCTTTGGCCTAACATGGCCCTTGCAATCGGACCGCTCGCTCCGCTCGCAGCCGCTGAAGGGCCTCATTCGGCGGTCCGGGGACTGGCCATGAGTTTCGTTCAGGATCCAGCGGGGAATCGCCACAGTCAGTCGAGAACAACGTTCGTCATCGCGCGCAGATAAGGCAGATAAGAAGGGAGGTCGCGACAGTTCAATGATCAGGGTCTTTGTTAGCTGGTCAGGAGAGAGGAGCCATGACGTTGCAACCGCTTTATGCAAATGGCTGAAGGATCTTTTTGGAGAATCTCTGGAACCATTTATATCCTCGGAGGCAATAGCAAAAGGCTCCCAATGGGCCCAGGAACTTCAAGAACATCTGCGCACAGCAGGTATCGGCATCATCTGTCTTACAAGGCCGAACATCGCCGACCCATGGATCCTCTTTGAGGCCGGGGCTCTCCTAAATGCAATTGGAATCAAGCTCGTCTGTCCGTACTTGCTTGACCTGGAAGCCAATGAACTTCTATCATCACCGCTATCTTTATTCCAAGCCACCCGCGCAACCAAGGACGATTCCTTCCAACTGGTTCGGTCCATTAATAACGCTCTTTCCAAAACGGATAGAATCCAACCGCACCTTCTCAAGGAGATTTTCGACCTTAAGTGGCCAGATCTGGACAAATGCATTCAATCCATACTGGCACGTGCACCCCGGCCACCAACTCCTATAGAACTTCAGGCGAGTAAGATCACCTCGCTCGAGAATGTAGTTAAGGAGGTCGCCAGTCAAATGAAACGGCTGTCGAAGGCAGTCGAGAACATCTCGATCCGGCGAGTTTAAGAGATCACGCAGAGCTCCAATGGGGCTACGCCGACTGGTCGTCGCCACCCTAGATGAACGCAGGAGAACACGATGGACGATAATGTGAACGAAATCATCAACAAAATCGTGGCTGACCTTGATCGATTAGTCAGGGCGGACACTCAACAAGCTGTGAAGCTCCTTGAGACCCAGATTGAAGACGATATTAAGAGAGCCGCCGATAAGTTGAAGGCGGAACTCTCCGCCATTAAGAGAGACAGATGAGGAGCATCCCCATGCAACAACTGCCATTATCCCTTACAGACAGTTTCCTCGGGTTATACGTCAGCCAGCTCGCGACCGCGATAAGTCGGGAGCGAAAGCTTTGTCTACTAGGAGACCCTACATTTCTTGACCGTGTTTTTCCGAGTACAGACGAGCAGATGAGATACGATTGGTATAAGGCCTGTGACACTCTAACGCTTCAAGTCGCCGAGGGAGAAATACCCCTAACGCTGATTTCTCCTGATGCCTATTACCTCTTGGAGGGGTGTTGGTGGAAGAGAGTTAAACAGACCAGTGCCTATTTGCGTTGGAAGAAGGATAGCAAGACGACTGCGGAGCAGAACTATCACGATGCATCCAAGGCGCTTCGGGATCGCCTTTTCGAAGGCAAGAGGGCAGGTCTGCAGGAATTTGAAAAAGTGCAAGCCTACATCACTCAAAAGTACCTCTCCGACAATCAGAGACTCGCGGACGTGGACAAGACTAAGAATGACGCGCATACTCTGGTTGCAAATAAGGCCTGGAGGATTTGGCAAACTACAGGTGAGATGCGAAGCGAGATAAATTGGTTTCGGGCGCGCATGTACACAATACTGTTCTACGAAAACATTATTGGAGCGGTGATTCACAATGACGCACAAAAGATCGCGACAATACTTCGAGCGTTTGAGTTCAGTAAGTCGCCGAAAAATCGATATTTAATCATCAATGGCTTCGAGGCGCTAGTTGCGATCTACTTTCTTGACAAGGAAACCATCAGATCAGTGCTAAAGGACCCCTCAAACTTTGACTTTAGCTGTGTACCGGTCGAGGGATGGCCTGAGCATCTGGCAACGTTGGGCATCTGTAAGGATAGGTTTCAATATGATACGGGTCAGAGGCAGATTACATACCTGGGTAAGATGACTGAGCAGGAAAGAGACGCACTCATCAAAGAAGTTCGCCAGGATGAACATAAGACCGCAGTCTCGCATCTGTACGATCAGAGTCATCTCTTTCCGTACGAGGACATGGTGTTGTAGGCAAGACGGCCGTCGCCTGCGCAAACGCTGAGAAGGACAAGACAAAAGGGTCCGACCCTGAGGGCTCCTCACAAAAATGGTCATACATTGGTGGAGTTACACGAAAAATGCTCGGCACCCGAGCCGGAAATTGGTATGTACTCTGCCTCCTTAGACACCACAACCTAAGGGGGGACTACGCGAGGCAGGCCGTTATGATGATCCAGCGCTACCTGAAGACCATGCGACGATTTAGCGTGAGAAGAGATCAGGGGTCGGATCTTGTTCTGTGCATCACCAAAGTAGAAGGCAGTGGGTCCGATGCACACTACAAGACGTGAGCCCAAATCATCGCTTACAAATAGTCGCAGTAAATGACCCTGCCCTTCCGGGCAGGGTATTTGAGAACCAGGAGGTTTTCACCTCCGCTTTGCTCCGGGCTGCCATTCATCCCCGCTCTTCCGAGCGGGGCATTCCTGGCAGGTTTCGTAAAGATACAAGTTAGCCAACGGAAAGGATGATAGCGAAATGAAAACTATGAAGAGGATACGCATAAATTCAATTCTGATGCTGACCGTGTTTCTATTATCTCACATTTCGGCATCGTGCAGCTCAGAGTTGAAGGCTGCTAAAAATATAGATCCTGACACAGTCTCGGACGGCAGATTGACATTTCAGGTGCTAAATGTCCAGAAACTACCTGGAACACTTAATTCTCAGGGGAATTATGACGAAAAAGGTAGCTTCATGTCGGTAATTATTACTTCTGGGTTGACCAACACTAGCGGATCCAATTCCTATCTGTTTGGTGAAAACACATCTCTGAAGGTGCACATTACAGATCCCAAACATCTGGCAGGGCGAGAAGTTGAGCCAAGAGGACTTATCGTCGGCGGTGACCATCCTATGATCCAGTGCCGAGGCGATGCAAGAGGTATGATAAAAAAGGGAGTTGAAGCAGTATATACCAACAAAACCACTAGGGAACCCGATCCAGATAGTTTGGCATTCCACATGCTCGTCCCCATTTCTGGCATGGAGATTAACATGTCGGTTGGATCACACTGTCAATTTGATACTGAATTTATTCTCCCAAGAGAAGCCAAATCCATCGACGTTATGATGGACAAGCTAGGCCGGGTCGGCAAAAGTATATCAGCAGATCCCAGAAATCCGAACTGATGAGGTCTGGTGGATTAGGGAAAGAGCGCGCGATTGCTTGGCCTAACAGGCTGCGGACAAACTCAATTTGACCTCTGTAGCCGTCGCGGATATCGCAGATATCAAGGTGTGAGCCGACGCTGAACAGCCATGCAGGATGCGCAAAAATGCTGTCCAGCAAGGACGCAGCGAGCGAAGAGACAAATCGCACCCTGTGCTGTACGTTGAGCCTCTGAGCGATACGAGAACGCCGCTGGTGGACTTTTTCCGGATCCTGCTAACGAGGCAAGTACACTTGCCGTGGTGTGTTACAGAGTGGGGGTCGGATCTTGTTCTGTGCATCACCAAAAGGATGAGGCTTCGGGTCCGATACTCACCACAAGATGTAACCCTAATTCACCAGTGTACGCTCTTCAGGAATAAGATTGCTTTTCTCCCCCAGATTCCCTTGCTTGACTCTCTCGCTGCTCCGCCGTACGCTCACCGTCTGTTGAGACTTCGTATCAATCGGGAAACTACTACCGATCCCTCTGCTTCTAATTGCTGAGAGAAGGAGGCGCCTCATATGGCTCAACGACCTTTTCAAACTGGAGCGATCATCAACTTGAGTAGCGGAGAGAGCAGCAAGGATGTCGTCATCTGCACCGTTCCCGCCAACAAGCGGTTCCACGTGAAGTTTCTCGGCATCAATGGTTTTGGGCAACCGAATCAACCTCTGTTTTACGCTGTCCACGTCACGACCGGGTCGAGACTCGGTATCTATCCAATTGCGCCCCCTGGCGTGGCTGAAATAGCTGAGGCTGAATTTCCCGCGAGGTATTTCGGAAGCCAGGAAGTCATGCTCTATGCCGACCCCGGGTCAGACCTGCTCTTCACGGTCGCTCGTAAGGACACCACCGGTAACATACGGGTGTTCATCGATCTCTGCGGAATTCTCGCCGACGTAGGAGCGAGACGCCAAACAGATCACTGATCAGGCACAACGGGCAACTCGTCTTCATACACAAAGGAAATGCCGTCACATGAATGCGACTCCGGATCCTTCGTCTATCTTACAAACTGCCTTCAGCTTTTGGAGTTCCAAAGTCTTGCTCACGGCCGTCGAGCTTGGACTGTTCACTACGCTCGGTAGCCGTCGCCTTACAGGGGCGGAGTTGGCCAAAGAGTTGCGATTGCATCCGCGCGCGAATCCTGATTTTTTTGATGCCCTCGTGGCAATGAAGTTCCTCGACCGTGAGAACGACGGCCCACAGGCAAGATATTTCAACACGAGCGAGGGCGCACTGTTCCTCGATGCCGCGAGCCCACGGTATATCGGCGGCATTCTGGTGATGCTCAATGCGCGACTATTCAAGTTTTGGAACGATCTACCCGAAGCCTTACGGACAGGCCGGCCGCAGAATGAAGTCAAGCACGGGCAGAAAGGAATGTTTGAAGAACTCTATTCGGACCTGCCCAGGCTGGAACAATTCATGGGCGCCATGACCGGCCTCTCCCGTATCAACTTCGAGGCTTTCGCAGAAAAATTCGACTTCTCACGATTTAAGACCCTTTGCGACGTCGGCGGCGCGACGGGTCTGCTCAGTATTGAGGTCGCGAAGCGACATGCACATCTCACATGCACGAGTTTTGATCTGCCGGTCGTTGAACCGATTGCGAGGAAACACATCGCTGATGCCGGGCTAGAAAGTCGAGTGCGCACCGCATCTGGAGACTTCTTCAAAGACCAGCTCCCAAAGGCAGACCTCATCACGATGGGTATGATTCTGCACGACTGGAATCTTGAGAAGAAGATGCACCTGATTCGTTCGGCCTACGACGCCCTACCAGTAGGCGGGGCGCTGGTGGCCATCGAAGCACTGATTGACGATGCCCGGCGTGAGAACGTGCAGGGGTTGCTCATGTCCCTCAACATGCTCATCGAATTCGGCGATGCATTCGATTATTCAGGCGCGGATTTCCGTCGCTGGTGCGGCGAGGTCGGATTCAAGCGGTTCGAGGTCATTCATCTTGCAGGCCCGTCGAGCGCGGCAGTGGCCTACAAATAGCCGGTCCGGCGGCAGACCCCTCTCGCCCTCGCCTTCCTACAGTTACCCTATCAAGTCATCCGAATTTCTTACCCACGGTCTCCTCGTTACGTCATTTGAAATTCTTACCCGGCCGGGGACGTGGTGTCGGACCTGAATTCCCCCCTACCGTTGCCTTGCCTACCGAGCCAATCGTCGCTCCTGCGCCAATTGTGGGTGTCAACGTTTCGGCCGAGGCGACCCGAGACTGCGGAGCGGGTGGACTGAAGGTCCACCCGCGCCAGCGGACACCCGGTCGAGGGCCGGTCTGCGGAACTCGACTCCGCAGGGTTGCGACGTGTTCCAGGTGGCTGGCAATCTGCTGCGCGAGGACAAACGGATCGGTGCATCGGAAGAGGCGCTCAAGGGCGGTCACCTTCGTGACATCGGCCTCCGTGGAGGTCCGGACTCGCTCCAAGGGGGTCTGTGGCCTATCGTACCGGCGAAGGAGTCGGGAACCGCGGCGCTCCTGGCGCACCAGCTTCATCGAGGGCTGAAAGAGATTCTGAAACAGCCGCAGATCCGCATAGAGGGCATTGAGTGCCTGCTGAGCTTCCAGGGTCTCGTAGCGGTCCCAGCCGATGAGCTTGCGCACATGCGTCCAATTCTTCTGCTCGACATGGGCGTTGTCATCTTTTTTATAGGGCCGGGAGCGGGTGAATTGGATGCGGTGTCGCCGACAGAACGCGACCAGATGCCCGTTGATGAACTCGCTCCCATTGTCCGAGTCGAGTCCCCGCACGGCAAACGGTAGCTGCTGGGCGATCGTGCGCAGGGCCTGGAGAATCCCGTGCTGGCCTTTGCCCATCACGGCCTGTCGCTCCACCCAGCCGGTGTGAATGTCCACGGCGTCTACCGTATGCAGGAACTCCCCGGCGGCGGACGCGCCGGAATGGGAGACCAGATCAATCTCCAGATAGCCGGGTTGGGTCACGTCCCAGTGGTCCGGCTTGACCGGGACGAGCTGTTTGAGCAACGTGCCG
>Ga0224505_10000166_pt1 | contig 50107 bp, 50 predicted proteins | sample SF_Jan12_sed_USG_FD_169102 | JGI IMG/M metagenome (GOLD analysis project Ga0224505, IMG submission 169102) | Sediment microbial communities from San Francisco Bay, California, United States - SF_Jan12_sed_USGS_4_1 | ecosystem: Environmental > Aquatic > Marine > Sediment | place: USA: California...
TTCCAGGTCACGAGATACATCATGGAGTAGTGCTGAAAGATCGATACTTAGCAAAATAATTATGCTTAAGACTTTCCTTCCGGCGATTGTACTGACCTTGATAATTTCCTGCTCTCCTGTCTCAAGGCACGCACTCGACAAAACATTTAGGCAGACAGAAAATAGATTCCAAGATCATACAGGATTTGTCTTGTTCGACCCTGTCGAAGGGAAAACCATTTATGAATTCAACGCTTCAGCCTATTTTACACCCGCTTCCAACACAAAGATTTTTACCTTTTTCGCTGGACTTAATATTATTGGCGACTCAGTTCCATCCATCCACTATGCAATCCGCGGCGACTCATTGATTTTTTGGGGAGCAGGAGATCCGTCTTTCTTGTATAGGAATGTCTATGGCAATAATAGAACGTTTTCCTTTTTACAAACCACTGATAAGAGGCTCTACTTTTCAAACGCTAACTTTAATACTGCGCATTTCGGACCCGGTTGGGCATGGGATGACTATGGGGAAGCATATTCAGCAGAAAGATCAGCGTTTCCGATATACGGTAATATTTTTTCAGTTAGCGCAAGCCAGTCCGGTGTGAATGTCAGGCCGTCTTATCTTACCAGGTACATGACGATGGGCGAAGACTCAGAAGAACCCAAAGTGATTCGCAACCGTGAAAATAATTACTTCAAGTTTTATCCTGCGCTAGCATGGGGATTTGAAAAAGACATTCCACTAAAGGTCAAACCATTGCTCATTGGTCAGCTATTGGCGGACACACTGAAGAGAGAAGTTCAAGTGCTGTCCATACCCATCCCGGCAGAAACTTCCGTGCTATACAGTGTCCCTGCAGACAGCCTATATAAGGTAATGATGCAGGACAGCGATAACTTTATTGCAGAGCAATTGCTGTTATTGTGTTCCGGGATAATTAGTGACACCTTACAACCCGAGATAGCCATCAAGTATGTCAAGCATCGCCTGTTGAACGACATGGTTGATGAGCCGGTTTGGGTTGATGGTTCGGGTTTATCACGCTACAATCTTTTCACACCAAGGTCTATCGTTCAGCTCTGGGAAAAAATATATCAAATGGTTCCACGCGAGAGACTTTTTGCCCTACTGGCGCAAGGCGGGAAATCCGGAACGATCCGAAATTGGTACAACGGGGAGGCACCATATATTTTTGGAAAGACGGGAACATTGAGCAATAACCATTGTATGAGTGGTTATCTTGTAACACGAAAAGGGAAAACATTAATTTTCTCATTCATGAACAGTAACTTTACAACATCAACAAATAACGTGCGTAGAAATATGCAGGGCATATTGAATTTACTTTATGAGAAATACTGAAGTTAAACTATTGAACTTTACCCGAATCTTAATATTAATCTTATTCAGCGCCTTGGTCAGCAGGGCCCAGCAATTGGATAGCCTTGATATTAAGATTGGGCAGATGATTTTGGTGGGCTTCCCGGGAACAACAGTGGATGAAAAGGTGCTGGAAGAAGTGCGCCTTGGGAAAGTTGGTTCTATCATTCTCTTCGAGAAGAACATACCACCACAGAATTCTTTCATTGCACTGAAAAAGATAACATGGACCTATCAACAAGCTGCTTCAATTCCGCTCCTCATAGGCATCGATCAGGAAGGCGGAAAAGTCAATCGCTTAAAGGATAAGTATGGTTTTCCAAAATCTATTACAGCGGCTGCGATGGGCAAGTCACCCACCCTTGATTCTGTGAGATTTTATGGTGAAGCAACAGCTTCTACTTTATCCGGGTTGGGGATCAACATCAACTTTGCCCCTGTTGTAGATCTTGCCTCTAATCCGAACAACCCTGTCATTGTGAAACATGGCAGGGCCTTCTCGGCAGAAGAAGATTCTGTAATACTGATGGCAAAAGAATTCATTATAACGCACCGAAAATACGGTGTACTTACTGCGTTGAAACATTTTCCTGGTCATGGAAGCTCCAATGATGACACCCATCTGGGTATCGCTGACGTCACGAACACATGGGAAGAAAAAGAATTAAAGCCGTATGAGTCATTAATCGATTCTGGCTTTGCAGACGCGGTGATGACATCGCATATTGTGAATAGAAAACTGGATACAAAGGGAAATCCTGGCACACTATCGGCAGATATGCTGACGGGGATACTTCGTAATCGGCTTGGTTTCGAAGGAGTAATCTTTACAGACGATATGCAAATGCATGCAATTACCAGGCACTACGGACTAGAAGAAGCTATCAAACTTGCAATCAACGGTGGCGTCGACATAATGACCTTTTCGAACAACATACAAGGAAGTGAAGAACGCACCGTTGAAAAGGTTCATTCCATCATTCATAAAATGGTTCTGACCGGAGAAATCAAGAAAGCGCGAATAGACGAAAGCTTCAAACGTATCATGAGACTTAAGGCACGGTTAGCCCTGAATGATCTCGCATCCCATTATCAGCAGGAACTGGAGAAATCTAATCTGGCATTGGAAAATGCCCGGATGCAAATCCAGCTAGACGTGAAAAAAATTAAAACACTGGAAGAAGAAATTGATCGCACGACAACCAAAAAGAAATCAAAAAAGAAGAAAACTAAGTCATGAACCCGTTTAGCGTTCATCTTCCACAAGTTTCCCGCATTCCAATTTTATTGAGCGTGCCACATTGTGGTACAGCATTTCCGGCAGAGGTAAGAAATGATTATAAATCGGACCTCATCCGCCAACCGGATGATACAGATTGGTTTGTGGACCAGTTGTATGATTTTGCCCCTTCCATAGGCATTACCATGATTGCTGCAGTTTATAGCCGATGGGTGATCGATTTGAATCGCGATCCGGAAAACAAGCCTTTATATTCTGACGGAAGAATTATCACCGGCCTTTGTCCAGTTACGAATTTCTTGGGTGAGCATTTGTACATTGATAATCGCAAAGAAGTAGCGGCCCATGAGGTTGAGCGGAGGTTAGATAGTTATTATTGGCCCTACCACCAAAAGATCGTCGATCTGCTTCATTCATTGAAGGCGGAATTTGGTAAGGTCCTGCTTTGGGATTGCCACTCAATTCGCCAATACGTCAAGACAGTTTACGACACGAAATTTCCGGATCTAATACTGGGCGATGCAGATGGTATTTCCGCATCCCCCGGGTTAACGCGGGTGGCCCTGGATACGATGAAATCGTCCACCTATTCGGTGAATTATAATTTTCCATTTAAGGGTGGATACATTACCCGTCATTATGGAAAACCCCTGGAAAAACAGCACGCGCTGCAACTGGAGATGAGCAAAGTGAATTACATGGATGACACGGAAACGTATTATGCGGATGCGCGGGCAGGGCAAATGAGCGTATTGCTAAACAACACGCTGCTTGCTGTGGCATCGTCGCTGATAAAAATGGATGAACCATAAATGAAGTACTATAGATTTGAGGCGCTATTGCAGCACAATCGCTGGTTAGCCCCTGCCTATGCGGGGGTTGATTCCAAAGGGTCCCTCCAGTATCTATCAGAAAGTCCCCCAGAAACGGCCACGGCTATCGAAGCTGTCAATGGGTTTGTACTGCCCGGGTTTCAGAATGCACATTCCCATGCATTTCAGTTCGCTATGGCAGGTTTGGCGGAGAAACATCCATCTGGCACCAATGATGATTTTTGGAGCTGGCGTGAAGCCATGTATCGCTGTGCACTCAACATTAACCCTGAGCAACTAGAAGCTGTTGCAACGGTTTTGTATGCTGAAATGCTTCGGAATGGCTATACGCATGTTGCGGAGTTTCATTATTTGCATCATGACCAGACGGGAAAGGCCTATGGTAATTTGGCTGAAATGGGGGAGCGCCTGATCGCGGCGGCAAAAGCGGCAGGTATTAAGATCACGCTTGTTCCTGTTTTCTACCAGAAAGGAAATTTTGGCAAAGCCCCCCGTTCCAGGCAGTTCAGATTCATATCCGGCACAGTGGATGATTATTTTCGTTTATTGGATGACTCGGCAGATGTTGTTTTGCAATATGCTGATGCGCATCTTGGATTCGGAGTTCATTCTTTGCGGGCAGTCGATCATCCAGATATTATCACAACTTTTAATCAAGGACCAAAAGACATTCCGTTTCATCTGCATGCGGCCGAACAGGAAAAGGAGGTTGAAGATTGTATTGCATACTTGAAAAAGCGACCGGTTGAATGGTTGCTCGAAAATCTTCCCCTTGACGACCGTTTTAATATCGTCCACTGTACGCACATGACCGATACAGAAGTTATGGGGTTGGCCCAGACAAATGCCAACGTAGTGTTATGCCCGGGAACTGAGGGTAATCTTGGCGATGGTATTTTTGGTCTTACGGATTTAGCTAAGCATGGCGGAAACTGGTCCATCGGTACAGATAGTCATATCAGCTTAAGCCCGTTAGAGGACTTGCGATGGCTGGATTATGCGCAACGTCTTACAACGCACAGGCGAAACACTTTTGACGACGGGGCGCACACATTGGTTCGCAAAACTCTTTTTTCTGGCCGGAAGGCAATGGTTAATAACGCTTCAACCAGTTTTTTTGAGTTGGGCAATCCCTTTGATGCCGTGGTCTTTAATGCTGAATCTCCGCTTTTGCTTAGACCGGGATTGGAAAACATTCTATCAACAATTATATATACGGCAGATTCATCCTGCATTTCTGGAACCATAGTGAATGGAAAGTGGATTGTTAAAAATCACGTTCATCTGAAGGCAGACCAATTTATACCTGCATTCCGCAAGGCAGTGAATTCTCTGAGTGCATAGCACATCTACGTCAAAAGATTTTGGAGTTCTTTACTATGAATTCAAATTCCGGATTGGCTACTTTTAAGAATGAATCATATTCTTGTAAGACGAATAAGGCCTGAGGATAACCTGGCAATGTCGGGCATCATTCGAAAAGTGATGACTGAATATGGTGCGGGAGGGCGTGGGTTCGCAATTCATGATGATGAAGTTAACGATATGTATGCAGCCTATTCGCGTCCGCGATCTGCTTTTTTTGTATGTGCCATGGGCCATGAGTTAGTTGGAGGCGGGGGTATAGCCCCACTTGCCGGAGGCGATGAAAACACGTGCGAATTAAAAAAAATGTACTTTATGCCATCGGGTAGACGCAAGGGATTAGGGCAGCGCGTTTTACGGGAATGTTTAGGGGTTGCCATGGAATACGGATTTCGATACTGCTACCTTGAAACGTTCAACACGATGAAAGAAGCAATGAAGCTGTATGAGAAAAACGGGTTTATAAAAATACCCGGTCCGCTGGGAAATACCGGGCATTTTGCGTGCGATATATTTTATCAGCTTGAACTGAAGGCATTGTTGGTTGCCGATAAACAATGAGTATCCAGAAGCGCTATTTTTTTTGCAAAGGCATACTGGGCATGCTCATGTAATCGAGGGTAACATTCAGCATGGCTTTGAGGCCCGTAAGCATACCTCGCTCGTCTATCATGAAATCAGGCGTGTGGTGTGCCGGCACTTTGTTGGGATCTTGATCTGGGGGCATGGCGCCGACAAAAAAGAAAAGACCTGGCACTTTTTTCTGAAAAAAGGCAAAATCTTCAGCTCCGGTTACGGCGTTGATTCTTAGGACATTTTCGGTTCCGGCTGCTTTTTGCAAACTTGGCACCATCTTTTCGGTGAGCGCAATATCATTGTAAGTCACTGGCGTTTTGTTTACGAAATCAACTTCAGCAACAGCCCCTGAGCTCTCTGCAATTTTGGTTGCAGTAAGCTGAATCCTGGCGTGAATTTCCTTCTGCATGTCTTCATCAAACGTTCGTATTGTGCCCGCCATCAACGCTTCCTCTGGAATAATATTTTCGCGAACGCCTGCCTGAAATCGCCCAATGGTAATCACTGCCGCCTCCTTTGTCAAATCTGTTTGGCGACTTACAATAGTCTGGAGCCCATTGATGATTTGTGCGCTAATCACAATCGGGTCGATGCCCATCCACGGCGCCGCCCCGTGCGATTGTTTGCCTTTGACTTTGATGGTAAACCAATCGGAAGCTGCCATCATGCCGGCCGGCCTATAAGTAATCCTGCCGAGTGGAGATATGGATTGGATGTGCATCCCAAAAATGACATCTACATGAGGGTTTTCTAAAACACCTTCCTTAACCATGAGTTCTGCTCCACCTGTTTCCCCTGCTGGAGGGCCCTCTTCAGCTGGTTGAAAAATGAATTTTATTGTGCCCTTTAGATCGCCTTTGTTTTTAACTAATATTTCGGCAACAGCCATGAGGATGGCAACATGCGTATCATGCCCGCAGGCATGCATAACTCCTGTCTCCTGCCCGTTGAAGACGGTCTTTTCCGTGGAGGCAAAAGGCAGTGAATTTCTTTCTGTAACCGGTAAGGCATCCATATCAGCGCGTAAGGCGATAACAGGACCGGGTTTACCCGTTTTCAGAAGTCCTACTACACCGGTTTTGGCCACGCCGGTTTGGACTTCAATGCCGAGTTTTCTTAAATGATCACCTACAAAAGCGGCGGTTTTGGTTTCTCTGTTTGAGAGCTCAGGTTGCTGATGAAAATGGCGGCGCCAGGCGATCACTTTAGGTTCAATTTCATTTGCCTGTATATCAATTTTTTCCTGCAGTTTTTGGGGCATCTGTGCGTAACTGCTTCCTACTACAAAGCAAGAAATAATCAAAAGAATAGTTTTACTCATAAATCGAAGTTATTAACGTATGATTTGTCCTTGAATTTCTGATCCAATAATAAAGCAAAGACGTATTGCGTATTCGTTGAACACGAAAGTGCGCCCGCGCCATTCCATGAAATATTCTGGCTAGTCCATAAGGAGCACCGTCGTTCATTAAATCGCAAGTAAATAGTGAAAGAATTTCTTTATTGGTTAATTTGAATTGAAACAAGTTAGAGATTTAAGCCAATCAGACAAATGCTATTTCATGGAGTGGTTGAAAATATTTCCAAGCGAGGAAGTTGCCAGGGCAACAATGAAGGAGGATAAGCCGCGATTACTTATCGTGAATAACAAAAGAATTTGCCTGGCCTTACACCAAGGAGGGTTTTTTGCCGTTCAAGATACGTGTACGCACAATGGAGAGTCACTTAGCAAGGGCAAAGTGAATTACCTTGGGGAGATTGTTTGCCCATGGCATAACTATCGGTTCGCGCTGAGCAGCGGTGAGGCACAGGATTCTACTTGTCGGGATTTAACAACATATGCATTAAAATGGGATACCTCGGGGGTTTTTATTCGTATTTGAGGGAGGCCATTCCGTGCGTAGATTGTGACAAATATGAACCCCTGACCATTGATAAAAAAATATAAAACCATAAGTTCGCCCCGTGAAATTTCTTGTTTTCTTAGCCGCCTTTCTTAGCCATACTGCAATAGCTCAACTACTGCCGGATGGGAAAGCATGGATTGAACAGTTAAACTTGAATGCAGGACTGCCAGAAAATTTGCTAAGCACGCGAAGCGCTGTTTTTTACACCTGTAATTTGACAGACAAGGAGCTTGAAACCATTCAACAATCCTTTCAGCGGACTGGTATTGATGCAGTTTCTTATTTTGAACTGGACAAACTTACCGCAGGTAAAGACATAACGAAAGCGTTTGGAAATTACCTACTCAAGCGTGAAATAGCGAATCTTGTATTCGTTGAAAATGATGAAGGAGGGTATCGGATTTCTATCACTGCATTCAATGGAAAGGAAAACCTGATTGAGCCAGCACAAGCCGCATGGTCTTATGTAAATCGTTTGCTTGCTGAATCGCTCAAAGAATTGTACCGAACAAGTTCAAGTCAGCAAAGGAAGCAAAATCTACTTATCAATGACGTACCAGAGTTAGATATGACGATCAATCCGATTTTAGGAAAGCGAAATGAATTCTTTGCGTTGGATCTCAAAGTTGATCCATTGGCCGTACCCAAAACAGGTGATGAAGCTATTGACAGACGACTGCAAGAAATTTTCGAAGCGAATTATCCGCTGAAATACAAACTAACTGAACCGGGTACTACTGAAAGGGACTTGCGAAAACAAGGCCTGCTGTATGTCTTGTGTTATGTGCACACACGAGGTGTAGCGGCAAAGGAGTTGCTGGGATATGATCTGAGCAAATCAGAAAGTGCTTTGGTTTCAGTAACCTATCCTGCTGACCAGCAGCAGTTGAAGAACATACCTTCTGATACTCCGGTCTATAAATTCTATTTCAAGCACATTGATTCAGGTAATGTTTTTTTTGGCACAAAGTGGGATGCCGATCTTACTTGGGATCAGGCTTTGCTGAACCAGCTTAGAGGAATGAAAGCTGAACTACGGCTTTAATTAGTCTTAACGTCTTCGGTAATGTAAACGTTGATTAATACTTTGCTGAAGTAAGGCAAAGATAATTTGCATTTGAAAGGGACCAAACCGATGCCATTTGATTTTGTTCTGGATCAGCTTTATTCTGTTAGCCCAGTAGTTAAGCCAATGTTTGGATGTCACGCAGTCTACGTAGAAAACAAAATTGTCTTAATTCTTAGAAAGAGGGAAGATCATCTTGATGATAATGGTGTATGGCTCGCGACAGAACATGTCCATCACCAAACCCTGCGTCATGAGTTTTCTTCAATGCGGTCAATCAAATTATTTGGAGCCAGGGAAACTGCATGGCAAAATTTACCTTTTGATGCATTGGATTTCGAGGAAGCAGTGCTGCACGCTTGCAGCCTGATCATCCAAGGGGACAAGCGCATTGGGAAAGAGGCTAAACTGAAAAAAGAACCAAAGCGTCGTAAATAAATCAACTATCGGTGCTAAAGACCACGTTTACTTTTGTGTAATAAACAGTCGTAACACCTTCAAAGCCGGAATCAGTACCGACCATCAACCACAGTTCGCCTTTGCTATTGCTTTTCACAATAAAGGGGGAATCGTTCATTGAGGCATTATCCCGGGTAATGAGTGTGTATTCCTGGGTATCAGTGGAAACTGCTATATCACCCAGGACAACGGTCGTTTCTCCGGGAGCGCTTTGAATACCCTTGTCAACATTCAAAGCAAAATAGTTGCCATCTATTACTTTTCTAGGTTCAGTGCCAGAAGCGCCAGCCTTTAAGAAGACAAATTCCCCCGGAACTGCACCAAAACTGCCACCACCTTGCGTTGCGTTTGATGCCAACTCAACTTCGAAGACTATCGTATAATCTGTGTTTGGCGTCAGGTTTGCTATTTTTTTCTTCATGAACATGAAGAGGTGGCCGTGATTATTGCCGGACAGCATCATGGATTTTTTCTCAGTTCCCAAATTAGCTGGCCTGTCCGTATAGGCGAATTTTAGCTCGTAATAGGCTGAATCGTCCGCCCCGGCAGGAAAATCAGTGAAATCAACCTGCCAGTCATATTGTCCCTGGGCAAAATCAAAACTATGAGAAAAGACTAAAAAACCATCTTCATTTCCGGAAAGACTACAACCGAACAATATGAGCAGTACTATTGTAATCAAATACTTCCCGCACGTTTTCATAATCTACGCTTTTGCTTATCAATAGACACAAGGTTACCATTAAAGGTTGGAAGCTGACTTAATGGATTAAAGTACAAAAGCATCGCTAAGAATACGAAACGTTAAACAATCCACCTCGTTATAGCAGACACGGGTGCCGCATTGATCAATATTGGCTTTTGGTAAAATACCGCTATTAGACGATATTCGAATGCCTTTCTTGTCTAATTTGCGATGCTGATGAAGAACCTTGTCCCCTTACTTGTTTTCTTTGCTTTTTGCGGTTGCAGGGAAATTTCATTTAAGGAGCCTCAGCCTAAAGGTAAAAAATCGCTGCGTGAGGTACCTGAAAAATTGCTTGGAAAATATTTGCTGCAAGAGGAGAAAGACACCGCAAAGGATACTTTGGTGGTTACCAGGCAAGGTTATCTAATTGTCAGCGATCGAAAGCAAAGCCTTCTTGGCGATAGTCTGGTCTTGAAACGATACAAGGGGTATTACTTCCTGAGTATTAATGAAAATCCGGAGTGGATCCTCAGGATTATTAAGCGGGAAAAAAATGGGGATCTTACGTATATGTCAATGGATGAAGAAGATCGTGCATTTAAAGATCTTGTCAATGACCTTGCCCGAGAGGTAGGCATTGATTCAGTAAAAATTGATGACAAAATGCTTTATCAGATCGACCCTTCTCCCAGACAACTCATCAATCTGATAAAAAAGGGGTATTTCAAAAAAACCATTCTGATGCAAAGACTTGAGTAGTGGTTTGATTCTTTTATTCAGCTATTTGCGCAAGCAATATATTTCTCCGCTTTTTGACGTACCTGCCGAAAATCTGCATGACATGGAAGTATAGGAAATAGGTGAAGCCAGAAAACATTCCCCCAAACATTTTCCCATCAGAAAATTGGCATGCATACTTGCCTTTGTGTCAAATTCCTCTATTTCATTAAGTTGAAGTAGTGCCGCATTTTTCAGGGCATATCTATACATCAGCATCAGAACAGCGAAAAAACTTGTTGCCCCGATACCATATATTACCATTAGGTATGCCATGTCTGTTCCTGCATAAGTTTTATTCAACTCAACCATAATCTCATCCTGATTAAAAATATAGGCCACAGGCCACAGGATCAGCTTTGTGAGGAATTTTAACGGGTATACATAAAATAAAACAATTATTAGAAATAATGTATTCAGCAACAATACCGTACCGTTGCGCAGTCCGTACCGGAAATAGAATACAAAATGTTGATGCCAGATCAGAATAATTAGCGCAATACAAAAACAGAAAGGGATCATATCCCACGCAAACCTTTTTATTTGTTCAAAGTTGGTTGGTGCGCTCGTCGAAATAAGCAACAGGGTAATTGCCAGGGCAAATACGGCATCACTGAAATTCTCTAATCGTCGGGTTCAACTCCTCTGAAGCGAAATTCGGGATCCATCCCCAGATAATGCTTTTGTAATGCTTCGCGAATCATATTGATTGAAAATACAGAAACTATAAGTTGTCATTATTCATTTGTGCAGAAACATCCGGCTTTTTTTCTTCCGGGATTAGCTTATTCTCCTGTTTAATGAATGGGGATGCCTGTTGATGCAGTCGTATAGCCTTTCGTGCCAAAATGAAACCTGCGGCAAGAGAAAGTAATGCCCCTGTCCATATGCCAGGCACAAAGGATATAAACCAAAAATAGTCGTAGGTCCCGTGAAACAAAGTGGGTGCCAGCAAAGCAATGACGCTAAAATAGATTTCCCTGCGGTGGGTGAATTTTGCCTTGCCCAGAAAGTATCCCATTATTATAGCAAAGGCTGCATGCGCGGGTACTGCGGTAAACATTCTTAGAAATCCCGTGGCAAACCCATATTGGAAAACATAAATCACATTTTCAACAGTGGCAAAGCCCATCCCTACCATTACAGCATAAACAATACCATCAAAGGGTTCGTTGAAATTTTTGTTGTAGTAAAGAATAAAACGGACAAAAATAAACTTACTGAATTCTTCGATGAGCGCAACCTTGAAGAAAGCATTGAAGAATTGTTGCATAACATCTTCTTCTGGTGTTAGAATTAATAGATTTACAGGCCAACTAATCATCATGGTAACTAGTGTACTTAGACCCCCATACAGGAAACTTAGAAACAGGAGGCCGAAAGGCTCCCGTTCATGCTTGTCTTTCAGATAGATGAAAAGGATAATGGCCGCACCCGGCGCAAGGGCTAAAGAGAATAAACTAAGGGCATTCATCGAAATGGTATGGAAATCTAAGATAAACTTTAATCTTGAAGTTCCCCGCACTACACTGCAAGTCGTACATTATTCTATTACACTTTCAACCTGCTCCATTTTGGCCTCTGAGTATTTTCCTGAAGTTGCATAGATGATTTTCCCAGTAGTATCGAGCACAAAAAAATAAGGGATGTCTTTCCGCTCGAAGTCAAGTGCATCTTGATAGGTTTTTATCTCCCCCTTGTAAAACAACACATGGGGTAGGAGCTGGGGATTAATATTCTTAAGCGCTTTGCGCTTGGCTGTACCAGTGGCAGCAGCGTTGATTCCTGTAAACATTGGAACGAAATACACATTAACGTCATAGCCAAACCCGGCCATTAGTCCGGTCGTTTTTTGAATGAATGTTTCAAAGACCGGCTGAAACCATGAGTTTAACTCGTCTTCGGATTTTTTTGAGTACGCAAGGCCCAGCAAGGTATATTTGCCATTTGCTTCCTGGGGAAGTCTTACTTTGGTGTCTTCTACCGTTTCGGCTTCCAGATCCGGAAACATTTTGCCAATTACCTGAGCTTGAAGCGTAAAGGTTAGCGCAAATCCAATAAAGAACAAACTGAATTTTTTCATAACGTTATCTTTTGAAAGCGGAAGTTACTAAAACCATACCAGATTGATTAGACTTCAGGTTCATTTCGGTTGTTCGCAGGTGCTATGACTGCCTTATTTGTAGAAATTCACAGGCGCACACATCATAAGCAGCGTTCCCTACAACCCAATAGTGAGCCAGTAAATGAACCGGAGAAAAGTTATCGCTCCCACCTTACCTTGTCTTCTACGGGGGTTCGCTTCATGTCAGGCAATGCGCCTTTGGGTATTCCGACGTGTAGGAATCCAAGCAATTGGTCTGCTCCGGATAATCCGAAGAATGCTTTGGCTTCTTCAAAATAGGTGATTCCGCCTGTACTGAGGTAAGCTCCAATTCCGTATGCCGTAGCCGTTAGATACATATTCTCAATTGCGCAAAAAACTGCGCCTATTTCTTCGATGATAGGGAGGGATTCTTTTTCATCGCGTTTCATGCATACCGCAACAATGTGCGATGATAACATGGGTTTGGTAAGCAGATTCTGATAACGATTTTCACGGTAAGACCCATCTGCCATCGTTACTTCTTTATACAGACGGGCCTGAAAGTCACCCAATCGCTTCAGTCCGGCGCCGGTAAATACTACAAACCTCCATGGCTCAGTGAGTTTGTGGGTGGGCGCGCAATTGGCGTTTTGGAGCATTTGGGTAATAATCGCGTCATCAACACGCTCACCACTGTACTGCGCCTGAAAAACAGATCTACGTTTTTGGATTACCTCGTTGACTAATTCAGGATTAAGATTCATTGTGTTTCTTTTTCCTAAATTTACATGATCAACGCATTTATACCATGAAGAACTTAATGCTATTCCTACTCGTGGCATCGTCGTGTGCGCCGGTATACGTACCAAATGCGCGTAACTCTCCGCTGTTCACCAAAGCGGGGGAACTTCAGGGATCGGTGCAATTCGGGAATGGGTTGGATTTACAAGGTGCGGTATCAGTTACCAAGCACATCGGGTTGATGGCAAATTATTCATACGCTGATCGCAAGAGCAATCCATATGATACGGATAATCTGGATGAATACCATTACCATAATTTTTTTGAAGGCGGTGTAGGCTACTATGAAAATCAGGGGAACTGGTGTTATGAAATTTTTGCAGGGTATGGAAAAGGCGAAGGAGCAAGTTATGACACATATGCGTGGTGGGGTTCTCAAAGTGAACGGGCGACAGGGAAATATGAACGTTATTTTATACAACCTGCATTTGGATTGAATAAGAATATTATGCACGTTTCATTCGTCCCACGAATCTCAATCGTTAACTTCACGGAGTTCTCTAATGACCTGGTTACTTACCCCATTGATGATAATCCACGTGTTTTTATTGAGCCGGCAGTTATTGGTCGGGTGAACTTGATGGAGAACCATCTTTTCTTTGTTTTCCAGGCTGGCGTATCCTTCCCGGCTACCTCCAATTTGTATTATGAATACCGGCCATTTCAATTTTCCACAGGAATGGGGTTCCGGTTTGGTGGATTGAAAAAAGAACCCCTGCCGGATCAATAGAAAAGCGTTTCACAAGGCCGTGGATATACGTAACTAATTACCTATTTAGGGAAGGCACTTGCATCAATATTCGGTATTACTTTCAGCGCGTTTTTGTAGTAAATTTTCTTTAGGATATCATCCGGCAAATCCAGTCCATACATTCTCCAAAAGGCGTGGTAGCGTTTGTGGTAAGGGAAATAGTCATCGGCGCTTTCAAGCACCCGGAAGTAGGTAGTATACTCTTCGGGTACCCAGGAATCCTTTCCAAACATCACGCGGTCCTGATATTTTGTCAAAAAATCACGCGCTGCCCTGGGCTGCCTGCCTAATTCAGCGATTACCGCACCGATCTCGGTATACATATTGGGTAATTGATCCATCAACTCGCCAAGTTTTTTAAGGTCATTTCCATACCAGCCGAGGTGGGCGTTAATGAACTTGGTTTTCGGATGTTTCCTGAAAATATTGTGTTGCTCTGCGATGATAGTCTCCCACGATACCGGATCGGTATCGTGGCGTCTGCCTGGATGCGTTTTGAGTTCTAACCAACGTTCATTGTTCTGATCAATAGGCTGCCAGAATTGTCTCGGGTCGGCGGCGTGGATCAATACAGGTATGCCCAACTGAGCACATTTGTCCCAGACCGGATCAATTCTGGGATCGTCAATGTGAATTCTGTTGCCTTTGCTATCCTTGTTAAACATACCCAGGCTTTTGTAAATCTTTAATCCATTGGCGCCTTTTCTTATATCTTCTTCCAATTGGCTTACTGTGCGCTGCTGCCAATCGGGTTCATCAATGCCTGAAAAATCCACGTTCGTAAATACAATAAATCGTTTAGGACTGGTTTTCTTCACATTCTCCAAAGCCTTTTCCAGATGGTCCGTGCTACCCCGCCCGCGGCCACTGAGGTTTACCATCACAGCCATGTTTAACTTGTCCATCTCCTCCGCCAATTTAGTGAGATCCTGAGATGGCATGTTGAATTGGTGATTATGCACATCAATAAAAGGAAATTTCGCGCGCGTCAATACATGCTCAGGTACAACCAAAGAAGACGGGGGGTCATAGTCTTCAAAATCCATTCTCATATCGAGTGGTTTCTCCTGTGCGCAGGCATAAACCGTGCTCAAAACAGCCGTTGCCAGGAAAAGTGTTCTTTTCATCCTTTTATAAATCATGCTTTTAAGATACATGGAAAGTGAGAATCCTCTGAATATAATTTTCGGACGGAAGATACTTTGTTTAAACGTCAATCTTGGGAGGATAGGTTCTGAATTAAAGAACCCAAGGATAGATGCGGGTCGTTATTAGGAATCTGCGTAGTAAGCGGAAGGCTAATTTTTTTTATCTTGGCTGATGATTAAACCACGAATATGAAACTAGTGTCAGTTCTTTTCCTATTATTATTCACCGTTTTCATGGTGCCGGCGCAGGATCAGCAGCTCGATGCAGCGAAAAAGAAGATCGATTCCAAGAATTTTGCAGGCGCTAAAGCAGATCTTACAAAGATTATCGACAATAGTCCAAAAAACAAAACCGCGCTCAACTTACGCGGACGTGCCCGCATAGGCCTGAATGATTTTTACGGCGCAATTGGTGATTTCAACTATGCCCTTGAAGTAGATTCAACTTATGCAGAAGCATTGAATTATCGAGGCGAGGCAAAGATGGCGCTGGGCGATGATGAAGGCGCAATCCTGGATTTTGATAAGGCCATAAAATTTGATACAAAATTTACAGATGCGTACAGCAATAGGGGTCTGGCGAAATATAACATTGAGGATTTGCAGGGAGCATACTTTGATTTTTCAAAAGCCCTTGAATTAGGGCCGGCAGATGCGGACAAGTATTTTAACAGAGGTGTGACCAAGTCAGAGCTGGGCGAGTTTGTAAGCGCTATTGATGATTACACCAAGTCTATTGAGCTGGATAAGACTGATCCTGGCCTCTACAACTACCGTGGTGTTGCGCATTATAATGTAGGTAACCTGGATCAGGCCATAGCGGATTATGATGAGGCCATCAGACTCGACCCTAAAGATGCGCAAACATATGAAAATCGGGCTTTGGCAAAAGGCGCAAAGGAAAATTATAAAGATGCACTTGTGGATTATACCAAAGCCATCGAGCTTAATCCGGATGAGCCGGAAACATACAATCTCAGGGGCGTGACAAAATATAATCTGGGAGATCATGAAGGTGCTATTGCAGATTACACCAAGGCGATTGAACTGGATGATACGAACCCGGTGTACTTTGATAATAGGGCTTTAAGTAAAACGGAACGGGAGGACTTCGCCGGAGCTGTTGAGGATTATTCTACCTCCATAGAATTGTATCCGAGCGATCCCGAAACGTACTACCAGCGGGCGCTGGTGAAGCTAAGTATGAATAATGAATATGATGCTTGCCTTGACCTTCGTCGGGCAGAAGAACTCGGATCACCGGATGCCAGGGGTGCCATTAAGAAAAATTGCAAATGATAAATACCAACCAGTATTGGCGGTAACTAAAAGCATAGACCAGGCAGTGCGAGCCTGGTCCATGGGCAAGGTATAGTGTCTATTTTCTCACTACCAGGGTGCCTGCAATCATATCGTGCAGTGCTTGCTTCTTTTCCGTAAAAGCCGCCATCAGGTAACCGATAAGCAATATCATTGAAGATATTATTTTGGAAAGACTGCGAACTAAAGCTTTGGTGAAATCCAATTTATTGCCGTCGATATCGGTTACTTTCAATCCCAACACCATCTTGCCAATCGAGGCCTGATAATTGGAAGATTCCATGAGTGTGTAGTAGAGCGTTTGAATAATCAGGAAAACAATTTGGGAAACACCTGCCACAGCCATAATCTGGCCCAGCATGGATATTGCCTGGGTTTGGTCCATCGAATCTAAATCTTGAAAACCATTGGCCATTTCAATGCCCATAATGCCCAAAATTGGCATGATTGCTACGAATTGTACAGCACCAAGAATGATTCCATCGATGATAACAGCGACAAAGCGAAGCCAGAATCCAGCATAGTTTGCATTCATAATGATTAGGGTTAGGTTTCTGAAATCTAATCTATTAAAATTAACCCTGCAACGGAAACATAGTCAAGCGTTTTACCTATTCCGAACTTCCTTAAATGATTCCCTTGAACACAAAACTCCAATATCGATTTGATCAATTGGAAGAAGACCGAATAAGGCTATTGGACGCATTGTCGAAGTACCCGGAAACAAGATTTGACTATAAATCAGAACCAACACGTTGGTCGATTAACCAGATACTTATTCACCTGCTGACTTCTGAGCAGCTTACCCTCGCATACCTGAAGAAGAAATCGCTAGGCATAAATCAACTCAGGAATTCAGGGCCAATTGAGTCGGTAAAAATTACGTTGCTTACTATTTTTCAGCGTATGCCCTTCAAATTCAAGGCACCAACGCTAGTGGCACAGCATACACCGAATCCTGTGCCACTGAGAGATCTTGCCGAGCGTTGGAGTTTGTCCAGAATCGAGCTGAAGCAATTTTTGGAAAGCATTCACGCCAATAACGTTCACAAATTGATTTTTAAGCATCCCGTGGCGGGTCGCTTTGATGCAGTGCAGTGCCTCATATTTATGCGTGAGCATTTCCGTCACCATGTACCACAAATTAATCGTCTGCTATAGAATCGAATTGGGTTTGCAGATTCGTTACTTTTGGAGAACTAACGTGCTTAACCGCTGAAAGTACTTTTATACCATGGAATTCAGTGCAGCGGCATAATTTGGTGCTTGCCCCACAGCAGGAAGAAATTCATAGCCATTCATAGCCAGACGTGCGCGCACCGTTCCTCCTGACAGGCATATGGGTTTTTATGCAAGTGGCTATCCATCAACTATCTGTCTGACAAATTTCCAAACCAACTCAGATTCAAATCCTTTTCGGATTGCATATGATGCCAGCTTATTGCGCTTGGTAAAAGAATCCTCTTCTTCCCATTGTAATGATTTCTTGATCAATAATTTCTGAAGTGTATCCTGATAATCAATTTCGTCAATTTCCTGCATTCCAGATTGAATGCAATTTTTTGTAAGTCCTTTTGCTTCCAGGGCATGAGTTATCTTTATTCTACCCCAGTTCTTAATTCGGAATTTTCCACCTGCAAAGGCCTTTGCAAAACGTTCTTCATTCAAAAACCCGTCTGTGATAAGAAGCGTCAACAGTTCATCCACCTCGTTCGTGTATAGGCCAAATCCAAAAAGTTTATTTTTAACTTCCTGGTGGGTGCGCTCTTGATACGCACAAAAAGCCTGAATTTTCTGCACTGCTTCCGCCGCCGATAATTTTTTAGTAGGCTTTTGCACAAGTTAAAAAGTTGATTGTCAGGTGTTGCGTTACCAGCTCTGACTTCGACCGTTATGGTAATTGTTTTATAAACCCCTTTGATCTCAGAATGCTCGCTACAAATTTGCGTTCATTTTCAGTATTAAATATCCTAAATGGCCAATAAATTATTTGTGCCTTATTCACAAAAAGAACGAAATGATCCTTACCGATAGCAGCGCTTTTGATTTGATCCCACTTCATAGGCATGCCTTCACGTGGATTAATTTTCATAAGGATTTGCTGACTGCTTATTTCGTATGAAAATTTTTCAAAGAGCATCTTGCCTTGCTCTAATTGCGTGACGCCATAAAACTGGATCCACCAGAAGAGTAAATAGAGACCCAGACCCAGTAAGGCCCCAATAAACCACCAGATGGTTGCGGCCCCAGGGATGAAGTAGCATAGACACAGGACTATTGCGACAGCCACAGCAATCCAGCCCTGCTTTCTTAAGATGCTTTTGAGCGCCACGTTAATGTAGGTTTTCTTTTCCAGTTTGTAATTCTTGGTTCTAACTATCATAATTCAATTCACAATTATCGATTTAGACTGATCTTATTGGTGTGCATATCCTAGCATGCCTTCAAACTCAAATCCATGCTTTTAACGGAGTGCGTCAGAGCGCCCACAGAAATGAAATCGACACCGCATTCCGCAACACTTCTTATTGTTTCTTCGGTAATATTCCCGCTTGCTTCAGTTTTGAATTTACCATCGATAAGACGAACAGCATCTTTCATCTCTTTGATGTCCATATTGTCCAACATGATGATATCTATTCCCCCGACGCTTAAGACTTTTCTTACTTCTTCAAGGTTTCGCGTTTCGATTTCAATCTTAAGCTTTTTGTTACTGGCGCGAAGATAATCTTTTGTTCGAATGATCGCTTCCTCGATTCCCCCGGCCATATCAATATGGTTATCTTTTAGCATGATCATATCAAAAAGCCCAAGCCGGTGATTTCCTCCGCCACCTATGATCACGGCCCATTTTTCCAACAGCCGAAAGTTGGGCGTTGTTTTGCGCGTGTCGAGAAGCTTCACGCCAGTTCCGGCTACTAACGTCATTAAAGAATTAGTTTTTGTGGCAATCGCGCTCATTCGCTGCATGCAGTTAAGGACCAACCGCTCAGTGGTCAGTATTGACCTGGATGAACCCTGAACGGAAAATGCTACAACGCCTTTGCTGACGGTACTGCCGTCAGGTGAGTAAACCTCAACCTTAAGCGTATTATCAAAATACCGGAAGATTGACTCAGCCAACATGACGCCTGCCAGTATTCCCGTATCCTTAACAATGAGCCTGGCTTTGTTCGTCGCATTGGCTGGAATTGAAGCCAACGTAGAATGGTCGCCATCGCCAATATCCTCAGCTAATGCGGCCTTGATAAATTGATTCAGATATTCCTCAGTAATGTAGTTTGGCTGCACCTTGCAAAAGTAGGATGCAAATCCGAAGGATTAGCGGCTGAGTTGGACTTTTTAGGTAAAGACGGCTTAAAATCCCTACTCCTTTGCGAAAGAAATTTCGTGCACAAGTTGCTGGTTATCCATTCCTTTGATTTTCATATACACACGGTAGGTTTCACTTCCGCTTTTGTATTGCCCAATTCCAAAGGTTTGCCCACCCTTTGAAGTACCCTGGTGGATAATTCTAAACTCTGCCGGAGGATGTTGTTTGAAGAAATCGCGGAAAATAAATTCTGCTTGCGCCTTACTGTACGATTGCGGGCCGCCATCAAGGGTTACGTCAACTGTCTGGTTAAGGAATTTGGACAATTCTTTCGCGCTTCCAGCCTTTATGGTCTCCTTTACCTGGCTAATAACATCCGTCTGCGCATACAATACCGCATCTTGAAAACTTGCCAGTAAGAAAACTATTGGTAATAGGTATCTGTCCAATTTCATGATGAAATATATTCCGGCCAAAATTATGCCACTGTTGCAAGATAATGAATTATTGATTGAGGATAGGGCAATGCAAACGATTACTGCGTTGTTTAAACAGATAAACCTTTAATCGTACAATCCTGATTATATTTACGCGCTAATCTATCACCCCAAAAACATTATTTTCCATGAATAAGAAAGTTTTGCTAATGATTTTGGATGGCTGGGGCATAGCCACAAATAAGGCTGTTTCAGCAATTGACCAGGCCAAAACTCCGTTCGTTGATTCATTATACTTAAAATACCCCCATAGTAAACTCGAAGCTTCTGGCTTAGCAGTTGGATTGCCCGTGGGCCAAATGGGTAATTCTGAGGTGGGTCATATGAATATTGGCGCCGGCCGCATAGTCTATCAGGACCTGGTGCGCGTAAACAAAGCAATTGCTGATAAAGAGTTGGATTCAAATCCGGTATTACTTGACGCTTTGGCCTATGCAAAAAAGAAAGGTAAGCGTGTTCACCTTATAGGCTTGGTTTCTGATGGCGGGGTTCATTCACATCTTGATCACCTCAAAGGGATAATCTCGATTGCGCACGAAAATGGAATTGAGAATTTATTTGTTCATGCCTTTACTGATGGCCGAGATACTGATCCAAGAGGGGGGTTGGGCTACCTGCAGGAAGTGAGCGAACACCTACGTAAAACTACGGGAAAAATAGGCAGCATCGTGGGTCGTTACTATGCAATGGACAGAGACAAACGATGGGAACGTGTGAAGCTGGCCTACGATGCACTGGTTAATGGGGTTGGAGAGAAAACAGCGAATCCATTGGAAGCTATGCAGAAATCTTATGATAGCAATGTCACAGACGAATTTATTAAACCGATTGTAGTTGTGGATGGAAACCGGCAACCTATCGGGAGAATTGAGACGGGAGACGTTGTATTATGTTTCAACTTTCGCACAGATCGTGGCAGGGAAATAACCGAAGTACTTACGCAACAAGATTTTCCGGACCATGGCATGAAGAAGTTATCGCTTTATTATGTTACGCTCACAACCTATGACGATACTTTCCGTGATGTAAAAGTAATCTTCAAGAAAGATAACCTCGAAAAGACATTGGGAGAAGTTGTTTCAAGCGCCGGAAAAAAACAAATTCGTATCGCAGAGACGGAAAAATACCCCCACGTTACTTTCTTTTTCTCTGGTGGTAGAGAAGAAGCTTTTCCGGGAGAGACGCGTATACTTTGCCCATCACCTAAAGTGGCAACGTATGATCTGGCACCGGAGATGAGCGCGAAGGACATAAAGGACAAGATCATACCCGAATTGGATAAAAAGGAGCCTGATTTTATCTGCCTGAACTTTGCAAACCCCGATATGGTAGGCCACACGGGTGTTTTTGAAGCAGCTGTAAAAGCTTGCGAAACGGTGGATGCCTGTGCAGAGAAAGTGACTGCGGCCGCATTGAAAAATGGATATAGTACGATCATCATTGCGGACCATGGAAATGCGGACATGATGATCAACGAAGACGGCACCCCAAATACTGCGCATACTACAAACCTGGTACCTTGCATTTTGGTTGACGATACCTATAAAGGGAAACTGAGAAATGGAAAACTTGGAGATCTTGCGCCAACAATTCTCACATTGATGGGCATCGGAATACCAGCCCAAATGACTGGAACAATTCTTCTTGAGACATAATCCAACATATAAGTGATGCGTAACAATATATGGAAGGCCGGTGTACTTTTTTTCTATGCCGTCCTGATCTTATCTTGCTCCAGTAGAGAGGAGCATGGGCTCAAACTTTACGCGGTTGATAGTTTGTTGAGCGCGCAGGCCAGGTATTTATCCAAAAACAAAGCCATACTTCAAAAATCATCCAGGCTTGGAGACGCACAGGATGAGGTATTCATCACACCAAAAGATTCCGCAGCCTGGAAAAAGGAATTGGAAATTTTCGCAGCACTTGACATTGTCAACAAACCGCTAAACAGAGACCTTTATCGGTTGGAGAGGCATGCGGATGGCAAAAGCAATTTAATGGTAAAGTCAATCACATCATCAGCGGACTTACCTGTTCAGTACTTGAGAGTATATTATCAGCAAACGCCAGATAAGCTTAGAAAAATTGAAGCAGAATACAACGAGTCAAATTCGCTTTACAATAGTGTTCGTGTGCTGACGATGGAATTTCAACAGGTTGGCAGTAAACCGGTGCTGACTTCTTATTCAATTGAAGGCGGGCAGAAAATGTTTATGGGAGACTCAGTAGTATACGGGATCAGCGGCAAGTTGACCTTATCAAAATAAGTTAATATGGCTAAGCGAAACAGCAAGGAGGCATTGCGGGAAGAGGAAAAAAGACCAATCAACAAAAAGAGCCTTAATCAGTTATTGGGGATTTTCAGGTTTTCTTTGCCTTATAAAGGATGGTTTATCACGGGCCTCGTTTCTCTCGTGCTTTCGAGCGCAACCTTGTTAGCATTTCCTTACCTGGCAGGGTTACTCCTGGATGTGGCAGGGGGTAAGTCTGTTCCTTATTTTACCTCAATCAATCAAATTGCGTTGGCCCTTTTGGCAATCTTGTTTGTACAGGGGATATTTTCGTTCACGCGCGTTTATACATTTTCGGTTGTAAGTGAAAGGTCTTTGGCCGATGTACGGAAAGAAGTTTACAAAAAAATAATCTGGCTCCCGTTAACTTTTTTTGATAGTAGGAGAATAGGTGAGTTGATGAGCCGGATTACATCAGATGTTAGCACATTGTCGGATATGTTTGCTTTTACGCTGGCGGAATTAATACGGCAGTTTCTGACATTGATGTTTGGCACAGTAATAATTTTTTTCCTGGCGCCAAAACTTACCGGATTCATGTTATTAACATTCCCGGTGCTCGTTATTCTTGCGCTTGTCTTTGGAAAATATATCCGCACATTGTCAAAAAAAACACAGGACAAACTTGCTGATGCCAACGTAATCGTTGAAGAATCACTCCAGTCAATATCTGTTGTAAAGGCATTTACAAATGAGTTGTTTGAGATAGGGCGTTACGCAACAGCGCTAACTTCGGTTGTTGGTGTTGCCATTCGAACTGCGCGATTTCGCGGATTGTTTATTTCATTTATAATATTTGCACTCTTCGGAGGGATTGTGGCCGTTGGATGGTATGGAGCAAGGCTGGTGCAGACAAATGAAATAACGGTTGGCGAATTGTTCTCGTTCGTAATTTATACTTCCTTCATCGGTGGGTCGATAGCGGGCCTGGGGGACATTTATACACAACTGCAGCGTGCCATTGGAGCCTCAGAAAGGCTTCTTGAGATTCTGCTGGAGGTTGATGAAGCAGAGGAGGATAATCACCCGACAGTAAAACTCTATGGCGAGATTGCGTTTGAAGCAGTAACATATTCCTATCCAACACGAAAGGACTTTATTGTGCTTAAAGGATTGGATTTTAAGATTGAACCAGGTGAAAAAGTTGCGCTTGTAGGACAAAGTGGTTCAGGCAAATCTACTATCATAAACTTGCTGATGCGCTTCTATCCTGTGGCAGATGGAATGATAAGCGTGGATGGCACCCCTATCCAGAATTTTAACCTGTCAGCTTATCGAAGGAACATTGGTATTGTTCCGCAAGAGGTAATACTTTTTGGTGGTACGATTAAAGAAAACATTGCGTACGGTAAACCCACAGCGAGCTTTGAAGAAATTCGTGAGGCTGCCAGGAAGGGAAATGCTTTGGAATTCATAGAGAGTTTTCCGGATAAGTTTGAGACAATAGTAGGTGAGCGGGGTGTTAAACTCTCGGGTGGTCAGCGACAGCGCGTGGCCATAGCCAGAGCAATACTTAAGGATCCGGCGATCCTTATTCTGGATGAAGCCACGAGTTCTCTGGATGCTGTTTCAGAAGTATTGGTTCAGGAAGCGCTGGAAAAACTGATGGAGGGACGGACCACGATAATAATTGCGCACCGCTTGAGCACAATTAAAAAAGTTGACAGGATTTTTGTAATCAAAGAGGGTAAGCTGGCTGAGGTTGGGTCACATGCGGAACTTACACAGCTGAACAACGGAATCTACAGTAACTTGCTCAGACTGCAATTGCAGTAAATTCAGGGCATAGGTCAACATTGCGGACAATAATTCAAACCTTGGGTTTCTTTTCTGAGGCTCTGGGTATAAATCCTCCTGTGCAGTTTTCGAGATTGAAATATATTTGTAGTTTTGAGATTCGCGGAAATTTTGTTAGTGCTTTTTTATGCTTTGATACTCCAATAACCGGAAAAACGCTCCTTGCTTTCAGTGCTAAACATACTCCTATTCTCCCTATTTGGAAAAGACAATGCAAGGGAGACCATTTTATTTGGTGTTTTTGCGTTTATCATCGTCCTTTTCCTGGTTCTTGATCTGGGTTTATTTCATAAACAGGCGCATAAGATTACAACAAAATCTGCCTTGTACCAGTCTGTTTTCTGGGTCCTGATCTCGACACTTTTTGGTTTTTTTATTTACAAATATGATGGGGCTGATCACGCCGTAGAATACTTCTCAGCATACTTAACGGAGTACGCACTTTCTGTTGATAATATCTTTGTGATCCTGCTTATTTTAAAATATTTCCAGGTCAAGGAAGAGTATTATCACAAGACCCTGTTTTGGGGTATTCTTGGGGCTATTATTTTTCGGGGCATTTTCATTTTTGTTGGTGCCCTACTCATTCATAAATTTCACGCAATTCTTTACATTTTTGGCGTATTCCTTATATACTCAGGAATTCGAATTTACTTTGAAGATGGAGATGAGAAAATTGAACCGGAGAAGAATCCCGTTATGAAACTGTGCCGTCGATACTTGCCTATTGCAAATGATGATCACGGTGGAAATTTTGTCGTCCGGCACGCCGGGAAGTTGATGTTCACTCCTTTGTTTCTGGTAATTGTTCTGATAGAAACAACGGATTTGATTTTTGCCGTTGATTCTATTCCGGCAGCATTCGCTATAACGCAAAATGAATTCCTGGTTTATACTTCTAACATTTTTGCAGTTATGGGATTGCGGGCCATGTTCTTCTTGCTGGCGGGAATCATTGACAAATTTTATTTACTGCAAAAGGGACTTTCGATTATTCTATTCTTTATAGGTGCGAAGATGTTGTTGGAAATTTTTGAGATCAACGTTGGTGTATACACATCATTCTCCGTAATTATTGCTACGCTCGCACTTTCTATTATATTCTCTGTAATTGTGCCAAGGCCAAGAAAGGATGAAGTGTAGCGCACCTGGTTGGAATTCTATTCTTGCATCCCTTCTGAAAAAAGAGTTTTCGGTAGGATTTTGAGTAGAATAGGTAAGGTTAAAAACCGCTGAGGCAAGGATATTATCACAAACGTAGGGATCGTTTTCAACATCTTGAGGAGTACCAGACGAACACTTTCCTTTTCGTCTGGTGTTAGTTCGCTTGATCGGGCCTTCTTCATAAGCAACAACACATCTTTGTTTTCCCCCATGGTTTTGGTCAGACGGCTCTTATTATTTTTGGCAATCCTGGATACACGTTCAATAAACTGATCACTAACCAGTTGATAGTCTTGTTTATCCTGAAGGTATTCCAGTTGCTGCCAATGTTCCAGCACGAATCCTTCAATAGCAATCATGCTATTTTCAAGATCTTCATCAGAAAAACCCAGGTAATGACAGAATCTCTTCAGAAAATCAAGCTCTGCCTGTTCCACCTTTTTATCAGCCCAAATAGTAAGAATGCCTATTTCCAAAAAGAACTTTTTCAGGATCCATGAGTTTTCGGAAGGGATATTAATATCTTCAAACGCAAATCCTTCCTCAAAGATATTCAACGCTTCTTTTCTGCGCTCGGCGGAAAGATCTGTGCTTTCAATAAACAACTCATAGAGCTTTCGCTCTTCGAAAGCCACTTCTTTATTAGCATGGGCTGCCGCTGCTATAACTTTTACAACTGAAAATCTTAATTCATCACGTTCATAACGAAAGAAGTCAGAGACAATATGATCAGCATTGGTATGTATCCATTGACCATATATAAACACGTCAAGAAAAAGGAGGCTGTTGTGAAAAAAATGGGTCCAAAAGTTTCCTTCAAATCTGGTAGCATGCTCAATGCGTTTGTCCAGTATTACTTCAGCCAATTCAATCGGGGATTTCTTTCTGCCAAGGATTGTTTTGGGGGGCGTGGCGATTTCAGGAAATATATTGTTGTAGAAACTGCCAATCTTTTCCAGGGTCTTCAAAATGACTGCAGAGAAATCTTCCGCACTCTCAACAGGCTTGTTATAAAACAGCAGCGAGCTACTGATAAGACTTTCTGCCAGCAGAATCTTCATGCGTTCTTTTTCATCCCATAATTTATATTGAGGAAGATTAATCTCTGCTACGGATTGACCATACATCAAGCCTGTGGGCTGCATAATCTGGTAGAGGAAGTGCTCCGGATGTGAAGCTTCTTGCCCACCCATAATGGCCATGTTTTGAAGGAGATCCTTACGAACCCCTAAATAGTCTTGAAGCCAACCTTTGTCCCGTCCATTCATGCCGTGAATTCTGCAAATTAAATTTACTGATTTCAGAACATTTCAGGACCAGGTTTCTCACGAAGCGTCTTTCCACCCTTTCGATTCGATTTTTTTGGCGGTAGATTCAACTTTTGATTTGAGCGATTTTTTGAATTTATCCAATGCACGACTGAGATTTCGGTCGTGTGTACCGAGAATTTGAGCAGCAAGGATACCAGCATTGCGTGCACCATCCAACGCGACTGTTGCTACAGGCACACCTGCCGGCATTTGAAGGATGGAGAGAACAGAATCCCAACCGTCAATAGAGTTGGAAGATTTAACAGGTACACCGATAACAGGCAGAGACGTAATAGCAGCAATCATTCCGGGTAGGTGTGCAGCCCCACCTGCTCCTGCAATAATTACTTTTAGCCCACGTGTGCGCGCAGTGGTTGCGTAATCAATCATGCGCAGTGGAGTGCGATGCGCTGAAACGATGGTGAGCGCATAGACTATTCCAAGCTCTTCCAGTACTTCGGCAGCGTCTTTCATAATTTTAAGATCAGACTGGCTGCCCATGACAATGCCAACTACAGGTTTGCTCATATCAGGTAATGACTTTAAGGGTTTCCTTTACAAAATTGGCTTTCTTTTTTAAACTCTCCATATCTGCATCAACAATAGTTACATGTCCCATTTTACGAAAGGGCTTAGTAAAACGCTTACCATAAAGGTGTACATGAACGCCTGGTATCCCGACCACTTCTTCAAAGCCCTTGTATTTGGCCGGCCCAGCGTGACCTGGTTCACCCAGGAGATTTACCATGGCGCTACGTGAAACAAGGGCAGTATCGCCCAGGGGAAGCCCCAGGATTGCCCTCAGGTGTTGTTCATATTGGGATGTAACATTTGCTTCAATGGTGTGATGACCACTGTTATGCGGGCGAGGTGCAATTTCATTGACAAGTACTTTACCATCTTTTGTAACAAACATCTCTACAGCCAGCAAGCCCACCATTGCCAGTTCATGTATAATTTTCTTCGCCAGGTGTTCTGCCTGAGATAATATTCCTTCGGAAAGATCAGCCGGAGCAAACAGATATTCCACCAGGTTTTGCTGAGGATGAAATACCATTTCTACGGCAGGGAAAGTCTTCACCTCGCCATGTTCATTGCGGGCAACGATAACAGAAATTTCCCTGTCAAAATCAATCCACTCTTCTAAAAAACCTGGTGCATCAAAAGCTTTGTCAATATCGTTTGATGAGCGGAGTAGCTGTACACCACGGCCATCATAACCTTCCCTCCCAAGTTTATTGATTGCCGGGAAAAAGTCTGTGTGCTTTGCAATATCGTTTGCATTCTCCACAAGAATGAAGTTGGCGGTCGGGATGCCGTAATCCCGATAAAATATTTTTTGCGTGCGCTTATCCTGAATTAGTGCAATGACTTCCGGTTGAGGGTATACTTTTTTGCCTTGCCTGGCAAGTTCCTTAAGTGCTGCAGTGTTTACATTTTCAATTTCAATGGTAATGATATCGCATGCTGCGCCAAACTTCATCACGGCGTCAAAATCAGTAAGCTTGCCATGATGAAATTCCGTCAATGTAGCACATGGTGCGTCGGCATCGCCATCCATTATTACGAATGGAATGTTAAAATCAATGCCGGATTGAAGAAGCATACGGCCGAGTTGGCCGCCGCCTAAAACACCGAGCTTAAATTCTTGTTGAAATAGTGTTAGCAAGCGAAAAGTATTTTCTGTTGATTTAATGATGAAGGACTAAGGGTCTTTCATTTCAACTCAATATTAAGAATTTTATCCCCTACTTCAATTTGATGGACAACGTCCATACCCGATTCTACTTCGGCAAAAATTGTATAGCGTCCATCCAGATGAGGTGTAGGCGAATGCGTAATAAACCATTGTGTTCCCTCAGTGTCCTTGCCGGCAGATGCCATGCCTACACTTCCGGTTTTGTACCGCCGACCGGAAAACTCCGATCGGATAGAATAGTCTTCACTTCCCCATCCGTCGCCACGGTTACAGCCGGTTTGTATTACAAAATTGGGCACAACCCGGTGAAAGTACTTGTCATCGAAATAGCGCGCCTGCACAAGCTGTACAAAATTGGCAACTGAACCAGGCGCCTCTTCTACAAGCAAGCGGATGGTTATTTTACCTTTTGTCGTTACAATGACTGCTTTTTGATCACTTGGTATCCGTGTGACAATGCTCCAATCGATAGGGTGATTAAAAGCATTGTTCACCGCCGTGGGCAATTTCCTTTCTTCAAATAAGGCTATTGCAGCTTCAAGTGGCTGCATGGCTTCATTATCTTTTGGCAGTGATAAACTTTGTTTTGCGGCGTAAAGAAACGCGTAATCCTCCACGACATTTTTATACCCCAGTTCAGGATCAGCCAATGCGCCTGCAATTGTACCGATTACAGCTGGATCACCCGTCTTAATTGCGTTGATATAAAAAGTGGCAAAGCGCTTTTGCAAAGCAGGTTCAAAACTTTTGCCATAATTCATCGCCACCAGCGAAGTTGCAGAAGCTGACCTGACAACGGGCACGGTAGCGTTTAGTAATTGTTCCTGAATGAATTCACACGATGAGATGGAATGCTGCAGTGCCATAAGCAATACCGCTTTGTGATAAGGATTGGAAGTATTGCTATATATGGCCCTGATTTCCTCTGCGAGTCCGTTGTCGCCGGAAGCTCCGAGTGCAGCTTCGTAAAGGTTAGCTTGAATGCGCCAGTTTTTAGCCTCTCGCGCGGACAAAAGAATATCCTTCCAATATGCTTTTGTTGCAGTGGTTTTAATTACTTCTGAAGACGCTATACCAACATTAATGTTTTCGTCGTGCAAACTCTTGCGAACGAAACGCCATATTTGATCGAACGGGAAGGACTGCAGTGCGTGAGCGGCGCTTATGCGTACGCGGTAATCACGATCTTCTTGTAAAATAATCTGCGCTGCAATTCGTGAAGAATCGGTCATGATTTTCCCCAAAGCCAGCGTTGAGGCAATCCTGACATCATTCGAACTATCCCACCTGGCTGATGCTATTATGGTTTTTTGAAACCGCACAAAATCCCGGGCACTTCGTGCAAAATAATGGGCTGAACCGAGCCGCGTGGGCTGCATGACAGCTGGATTTAACAGAAATGAAGCATCTGCATTGAAAATGCTATCCTCAGACGTTCCCTTATAACCTGATCGATAAAACGACCATGCGAGGCCATGCAGCACAAGCGAATCATCATCGCGTACTTCCAGGTGCCATTTTTTTGTAACCTTGCCATACGATTCAAGAATCTCAGCGTAGACACTTTTGTCTTTTTCATAACCCAACGCGTTGGCCAAAATAGATTCACTTTTGGAGCTCGGAGTTTGCCCTAAGGCATAGGCAGCAGCTTTGCGGACCGCTGCAATAGTATCTCCTGATAATAATTTTTCCAACCTACCTACCATCGTGGAATCTTGGATTGAGGCAAAAGCCAAAGCTGCGTCTTCCCGATATGAAAGGTTCTTACTGGAGAAGTATTGCACGAGGCTATCTGAAAGTCTTCTATCCTGATAATCCTTGATTTTTATTATTGCAGCATCTGTAAATTTATTAACACCTATTGAATTGGGTTTCCGGCAGGCAGAGAAAGCGATAATTGTAAAAAGTATTGCGCAGAGAAATCGCCTCATTTGAATAGTATTAGTAAATGGAGGATTCTTGCATGCATAATTGGCTACTTCAATATAATCCAATGCGAGCTTTGGTTGCCTGGCAGATTATGATAACAGTTGAAATACCGTAAACGCCGAGACGTACGCGAGCAAGGTCATGTATGCCAGTTGTATCATAGGCCATTTCCAGCCCTTTGTTTCGCGGTGCACAATTGCAATGGTGCTCATACACTGCATGGCAAATGTATAGAATACGAGCAACGAGAACCCTACTGCCGGGGTAAATCGCGCGCCCCCAGTGTCGGGATTGATTTCTGCTCGCATTCGCTCTTTGATGGGGGTAGAATCCTCATCATGAACGCTGCCAATACTGTATATAGTGGCCATGGTTCCAACGAAAACTTCTCGCGCAGCAAACGAAGTGATCAAGGCAATTCCAATCTTCCAATCATATCCCAATGGCTTGATTACGGGTTCGATTCCCTTGCCAATTACACCTGCGTACGAATGCTCCAGCTTGTAAGCTGCCACGCGATCCGCCAGGTCTTGTTCATTCAGCTTCACATTCCTTGATTCTGACAGTACTGATTCACGAGCCTTGCTAAGGGTGTCTCCTGGTCCATAACTCGCCAATACCCAAAGAATGACGGATATGGCCATAATGATTTTCCCCGCCTCAATTACAAACGCCTTTGTTTTTTCCAGGATCGTGAAGCCAACATTTGACCATTTGGGTATGCGATAGGTTGGTAATTCCATTATTAGATAACTGCGTTCTTTTACCCGTATTAGAAGTTTCATTAACCAGGCTGAAAAGATTGCTGCGAGGAATCCCAGCAAATACATCCCCATTAATGCAAGACCCTGAAGATTAAAAAAGCCCAATACCCTTTGGTTAGGAATAATAAGCGCAATCAAAATTGTAAAAACTGGCAACCTGGCAGAACAACTCATCAACGGGATCACGAAAATGGTGATGGTTCGTTCCTTCCAATTATCGATGGTGCGAGTAGCCATGATGGCCGGAATCGCACATGCTACGCCGGACATAAGTGGAACAACGCTTTTGCCATTAAGTCCAAACTTACGCATGATCTTATCCATCAAAAAGACAACGCGGGCCATATACCCAGATTCCTCCAATATGGAAATAAAGGCAAACAGAATGGCTATCTGCGGGATGAATATCATGATACCGCCAATTCCGGGCAGGATGCCTTCTGCGAGTAAATTGCTGAGTACTCCCGGCGGAAGAACAGAACCCAGGTAAGTGCTGGTGGAGGCGAATAACCCATCGATAAAATCCATGGGCAATTCAGCCCATGCAAAAATAGACTGGAAGATCAGGAACAGGATTCCAAAGAAAATCAAATAGCCCCAGACCTTGTGAATGAGAATTTTGTCAATCCTGGCAGAGTCCTTTTTCCAGGAATTATCCGATTCCTTCAAGGTGATCGTATTCAAGAGGTCCTGAATATAGCCATATCGTTGAATTGTTTCAGCGCCTTGAAATTTTCCGGGGGAAAAATCAAACTCCTTGCGAATTTTTTCAACGACGTCTTGCTTATCCCTGGTCAGAAATTTTAAAGACTGTGGTTGCTCCAGAAATTGATAAGCTTCATAATCGTTATCGATATCGAGTTGCTCCCGAAGTTCTTTAACCGGGGTTTCTGCTTCTTTCCAAACCTGAAATATCTGATGGGCCGGCTTTTCAATAGGCTCTGCCATGAGTTTTTTCAACTCGTGTAAGCCTACCCCTTTCCGCGCGTTAATGGGGACTACCGGAACCCCTAATTTCTTTGCGAGCGTAATGAAATCATAGCTGATACCTGCCTTGGCGGTAAGGTCCATCATGTTCAACGCGAGAATGGTAGGGAGGCCTAAATCAATTACCTGGGTTAGCAACAGAAACCCTCTTTTCAAATTAGTACCATCAATGATCACAACGATTTTGTCTGGCGAATTTGGGGAATTATGGTCCAGCAAGACCTCGGCCACTATCTTTTCATCGAGGCTTCTCGGGTAAATACTATAAATGCCAGGCAAGTCAATTATTTCGGCGGTACGGCCATCAGGCATCAACGAGAACCCTGATTTCTTTTCTACCGTTACACCCGGAAAATTTCCAACCTTTTGATTAAGACCAGTCAAGTGGTTAAAAAGTGATGACTTCCCGGAATTGGGGTTTCCAAGAAGAGCAATTTTTGGCCGTTGTGCAGCTGTCATTAATTAAGAATTGAAATAGCGGCAGCTTCTTCTAGCCGAAGAGAAAGTTCATAACCTGAAACACTTATACAGACAGGGTCACCTAGCGGCGCAGTAAAATTAAACCGAACGGCAGATCCAGGAAGGCACCCCATTTCCATAAGTTTCAGCGATAAATGATCATCAGTAAAGCCGGCAACGATGCCCACTTCGCCCGGTTTCATTTCCGCCACACTCTTGTTGCCTACGGCCATAACGTTTATTTAGATTAAATTTAAACAAGGCAAATATATGCGGGCTACCCCTCCTATGCAATGATTTATCTCACTTTTGGGCCGCAGGCCCAGCAGCTTCCGAATCGTTTTGCATCTTTGATAGCAGGCCCATCGTGATATTGGAGATGAACGACGATCACCATTTCCTGAGCATATTCTTAGTGAAAATTGGTGCCTCTGCCTGTCTATTCTAAGTAACTGGATGGAAAGTTCAAAAAGGGAACACTAAGAACCACAATCCTGGAAGCGATGATTTCTAAATTAATCTGGGTCTGTATTGCCAGGAGTACGAATCAAAAGGTAGTATTGAAAGGAAGAATTGTTGAAGTCAAACTTCATAATGCACCACCATTCAACTAAGTTAGGAAAACGATATACCGTATATGAAAAAACACCCAAGGAAAAATCGAACTATTAACAGTAAGAAAATAACAGATCAACAACCTAATCTCAAACCAGGGAATATTCAAGGTGAAACTGAAAAACCTTTTGATTTCGGAGGACTTCCCGCTCGCGACTTGAAAAAGAACCTGGGGTGTGGGTAACAGTATGAAAAAGTTTGTTGCTGTTACTGAGGCATTAAATTCCATCAGAAATAAAAACGCGCTTTACGCGTTCACTGGTATTGGTTAGAATCTCATAAGGAATGGTATTTATTTTTTCCGCCAGTTCCTGAATTGGAAATTCTTCTCCAAAAAGAATAACTTCATCTCCCTCTGCGGCCTCGATCCCTGTTATATCTATCATCGTCATGTCCATACAGACGTTTCCGATAACCTTTGCGCGCTTTCCATTTATCAACACTTCTCCAACGCCATCACTAAATGCCCGGCTGTATCCATCTGCATAGCCAATGGCAATGACGGCAATACGGGAATCTTGTTCAGCTAGTCCCTTCCTGCCATAGCCTATTGTTTCCCCCCTTTTAATGCGTTTGATTTGAGATATCAAGGTTTTTAGTGTTGCCACCGGTCTAAGGGGACCTAAGCCATCACCCGTAGGATCAACACCATATAAGCCAATGCCTAGTCTCACCATATCCAGTTGCATCTCAGGTAATCGGAGAATTCCTGAAGAATTGAGAATGTGATACAATGGCTTATAGCCTAAGCCATATGAAATTTCATCAGCTTCCTGCATAAAAATGCGGAGTTGTTTTTTGGAGAAGCTATCATGTCTGGAATCGTCTGCGCCGGCCAGGTGGCTGAAGATTGAGGCCACTCCGATATTGGTATTCGCGCTAAGCAGATTGATTACTTCTTGTATATCCTCAGCATCAAACCCCAGCCGATGCATACCTGTATCTAACTTGATATGAATCCTGCAAGACCTTCCTGCAAGAAAATTTATCCATGAGCGTAAAATGGGAAGGCTATAAATTTCTGGTTCAAGATTATAGTTAAGAATGGCATCAAAACTTTCATGAGATGGGTTCATTACCATAATGGGCAAGGCGATATTATTCATTCTCAGTTCGATGCCTTCGTCGGCATATGCAACGCCGAGATAGTCAGCCTTGTGGTATTGCAAAATATTTGCAATTTCTGTGCTGCCACTTCCGTAAGCAAAAGCCTTAACCATTACCATAACCTTGGTTGTAGGACTTGTTTTTGATTTGAAAAAATTCAGATTGTGTACAAGTGCACCCAAATCAATTTCCATTACCGTTCCATGGACTTTTCGCTGGAGCCGGCGAATGATCCTTTCAAATCCATACACTCTGGCACCTTTCACAAGGATGATTTCTTGTTGAAGCTGATTTAGATCAAATTTATTCAAGAAGTCTTCCGTCGTTGGAAAGAAGGCAGATGTTGGTGCAAAGAAATGCTTGAATCTGTTGAGGACAGGTCCGATGCCAACAAAGTTTTGGACAAGATTTTGGTTAACAAGTGAAGCAACTCTACCGGCAAGTTCTTCGTCTTCCAATCCCGATTCTAGAATGTCTGAAAGAATAAGTCGTTTATTCTTTTTTTGGTGTTGATTGGTCAGGAATTGAAGGGCAATCTCTAACCCGCCAAGATCGTTGTTGTATGAATCGTCAATAAGCTGGCACTGATTGATACTTTCCTTCAATTCCATTCGCATAGGGATAGCCCTCAATCCATTGACACGATTCTGGATTTCCATCATGCCGTAGCCCATATGCAACATCGCAGTGATACAGTGGAGGCAGTTCTCACGGGAAGCGCTGTCAAGAAAAGGAAGATTGAGCGTGTGCAATTGGTTCTTATACTGTAGTGTGCAGAGGCTCCCATGAAATGAAGTTTGAACTGAAGCCAAAGTGCTTGATCCCCATGAAAGCGTATGTATGCCTGTTTTGGCAATATTTGTGTGTATGGATTCATGATCACGGCAATAAATCAAAATTTCGGTATCCTCAAATAGCTTAAGCTTTTCGCTTATTTTTTGCGCTTGATTTTGAAACCCTTCATTGTGCGCAGATCCAATATTGGTGAATATGCCTATTGTAGGCCGCATTATTTCTTTAAGTTTAGCCATTTCACCAGGCTTTGAGATGCCAGCCTCAAAAATTCCCAGTGAGTGATATGACTGGATTTGCCAAACGGACAACGGAACGCCTATTTGCGAATTGTAGCTTCCTGGATTCTTGACAATAACCCTGTCTTTTGACAACATTTGGTAAAGCCATTCCTTGATAATTGTCTTCCCATTGCTTCCGGTAATCCCCACTACGGGTATCGCGAACTGCCTGCGATGAAAACCAGCCAACTGTTGCAGCGCCGCTACGCAGGATTGTACCTGGATAAGGTTGGCATCAGGCAAAGACTTTAAGTTCAGCACGGATTGCTCAACTACGAATTGACGCACACCGTATTCGTACAGGGCACCTATGTATTGATGGCCGTCATGACGCTCGCCTTTGATGGCAAAGAAAAGCGTGCCTGCGGATGTGGTGGCTTTCCGACTGTCTATACAAAGCGAATTGATCAAATCATCCTTCGCAATTTGAAGAATGGTTCCGCCGGTAATCTTTTCCAGTTGTGAGAAATGGATCATGCTTAAAAGAGGCGAGCCCCATTGGGTACTTTCCTGTCAACGCTGCTCAAAACAACATTTTTTTGTTCATCTTCAAAACCTGTAACCAATACTTCTGAAAGAAAGTTGGCAATTTGCCTGGGTGGAAAATTCACAACGCAAATAACCTGCATCCCGATGAGGTCTTCAGGCTTGTAATGAGCGGTAATTTGAGCCGAAGACTTTTTGATGCCAAGGGCACCTAGATCAACCCAGAGTTGAAAGGATGGTTTCTTTGCCTCTGGGAAGGGCTTGGCGTCAACTATCGTTCCAGCCCGGAGGTCTATTTTTTCAAAATCTTTCCAGGTTATGGCAGTCAAAATCATAGAGTTTCAGATATATAGCCACAAAATCATTAAATATTCGACGGGCAGCCAATTCAATTGGTCTGCATGCCAAAGGAATAGTAATGATGGTTTAATTTTGTATTTTTGCGAAACAAAAAAAGAAAATTTTGCCATTTGGCACTTTTACGCGGAATTGCACATGAGGATTAAGGTTCGTAACATGTTGTTGGTACTGGGGTTGGTGCTGCTATCTCCCGCGGGAATCTATTTTGCATATGCGCAGGAAGCAGGGTTGCCGATACCCGATTCTTTTCAAGAATCTGAGGCGGAAAGAGAAAGGGTAATATACTCCCCAGGCGAAACTGGAGCGTTAATGAATAGCAGGACCTATTCCGCTACCATCACTACAGATTCAGTTGCAGCCAAGCCAGTGAGTGCGCAAGCCGGAAATGCTCCGGCAGAAGCCCTCAAGAATTCCGCCAAACCACCCGCCGCATCCCAGGACGATGATTCTGTGCTTTCGTTTAATTTCCTCTATTACCTTTTTGAAAAATATAAAATGCAGGACATCGTTGACTAACTGTAAGCCTGGTTAGGACAAGTGTTTCAGCGCAACCGATCACGCAGTATCAGCGCTGGTTTTGAGCGCCCATTTTACCCGTACACCAAAGGCTTTCAAACATTTCCGAAATGTACCGAAGCCTGTATCTTTGATGACGCGCTAAGCATATGGGGCTTGAATATCGGATTTTAATTGTTTCACTTTTCCTGATCCGTTTTAGTGCGTCTGCCCAGCAGGCGTTGACCGGAACAATATCAGATGCAGATGACCATACAGCAATACCAGGGGCTACGGTCTATTTTCCGGATTTGAAAAAGGGAACTGTTTCGCAATTGGATGGCACATATTATATAGACCAACTCCCAATGGGAAAATTTCTGGTTGAATTCAAATTCGTTGGCTATGCACCAGAGGTTCGCACAGTAGAAATAAAAGGTGTCACTAAGTTTGATATCGAATTGAGTGCAAAGGCTACAGAATTAAATGAAGTGGTGATAACGGGTATAAGCCAATCGACCGAACTAAGAAGTAATCCTATACCGATTGTAACAATGAGCGCACAGTCATTGGTCAGCAATACCGCCTCGAATCTCATAGATAATATTTCCAAAATTGCGGGAATAAGTCAGATTACGACGGGTGCTGCGATATCTAAACCTGTCATTCGAGGACTCAGTTATAATCGAATTATTACACTATATGATGGCATAAGGCAGGAGGGACAACAATGGGGCGATGAGCATGGGATCGAGATCGACGAGTTTTCCGCAGAGCGGGTGGAGATAATCAAAGGTGCAGGAAGTTTAATGTATGGTAGCGATGGTATTGGAGGAGTCATTAATTTTCTGGCACCGGATCCTGTGGCGCAGGGAACAATTAACGGTAAATGGATCAGTAATTACCAATCGAACAATGGCCTGATTGCCAATTCTGTACACAGCGCCGGAAACATAAAGGGTATTTATTGGCTAGTTCGTGGTTCCAATAAAAACGCCAGACCCTATTCAAATAAATATGATGGCAGGGTGTTTAATTCCGGGTTCAATGAAACGGATATCAGCGGGTATGTGGGGATTAATCGTTCGTGGGGATATTCTCAACTAAGCGTTAGTTCATTTAGCCAGTCCGTTGGAATTGTCGAGGGCGAACGTGATCAGGGCGGGAACTTTGTTTATTTGAAGGACAACAATGGTAATCCTGAGGAGACTATTGCATCGGCGGCTGATCTGAAATCCTATCATCTTTTTATCCCCCGGCAATCAATCAACCACAAACGGTTAGCCAGTACCAATAATCTGCATCTTGGGTTATCGCGAGTACAAATCAATATGTCTTATCAAAATAACAAGCGGAAAGAATTTGGAAATGTACTCAATGAGGGAGAAAAGAGTCTTTTCTTCGATTTGACAACAGTGAATTACAACGTAAATCTTTTCTTGCCAGAAAAATCAGACCGTCAAATTTCCATTGGGACCAGTGGTATGAAGCAGGCCAATAGGAACAAAGGGAAGGAATTCTTAATCCCTGAATATAGATCGTTCGACTGGGGAATCTACGGGTTTGTTAAGCAAAACATCAACACGCTGGATTTGTCTGGAGGAATCCGGTTTGATCAACGCCAAATCCATACGGATGCACTCTATTTGGATGAGGAGGGCAATCCTGTAGCGGAAGGCAGCGGCGTTCAAAAGTTTCAGGAGTCAGCAATGAGCTTTACCAACTTCACGGGAAGCCTCGGTGTATCACAGCGATTTACCAGGCAACTCACAGCGAAAGTTAATTTATCAAAGGGATTCCGAGCGCCAAACTTGGCAGAGCTGGCTTCGAATGGGAATCACGAAGGGTCATTTCGTTATGAATACGGCAACCGTAATTTGAAGGCCGAGACTTCCTATCAACTCGACGCCGGAATTCTCTTCCATGCCGACCATATATCGACAGAAGTATCCTTATTTTATAACGATATTGATCATTACATATACGTTGAAAAATTATTGGCGAGTGATGGCGGGGACAGCATACCCAATCCTGCAGAACCCGCTTTAGCCTACCAGTATGTCCAGGGCCATGCTACCCTCAGCGGGGGAGAGTTTCTGCTTGACCTTCACCCCCATCCTTTCGATTGGCTGCACTTTGAAAACTCTTTTTCATTTGTAAGGGCAGTTAACAAAAGCGGATCAGCTACAGATAGTTCAAAATATTTACCCTTCACACCGGCCCCACGTTACCAAAGTGAAATTCGCGCAAATATTATGAACGTGGGTAAATACCTGTCCAACGTATTTGTGAAACTGGAGTACAACTATTATTGGTCGCAAGACCAAGTGTTCCTGGAAAATGGAACAGAGACAGTTACCCCTTCCTATTCAATCTGGAATGCAGGGCTGGGGACTAATGTAATCTCAAAGAAGGGTCAAACGCTTTTCTCATTTTATTTCACCATAACGAATTTGTTTGATAAGGCCTACCAAAATCATTTGAATAGGCTGAAATACGGACCAGACAATCCACTTACAGGAAGAACAGGAGTGTTCAATATGGGCAGAAACGTTAGTTTTAAAATTGTGGTACCATTTACTTTCAGGAGCCCGAAATAGCCTAAGATGTTTTCTTTACCAAGAACTGTTCAAGATCTTTCAGATTAAGAATCCCTTCGTAAAAAGCCTTACCGAAAATAACACCGAAAACCCCCATGTCGTTAAGTTTTTTTATATCATCAATGCCGCGTACGCCACCGCTGGCTAACACACAGATCTCTGGAAAAGTGTCGATGATTTCCTGATAAAAGTCAAACGCTGGACCTTCCAATACCCCATCTCTTGAAACGACAGTGGACTTTACGTATTTAAGTCCGCGGGAGTAGAAGTATTCAAGGTGTTCGATCAATCTTAGTTCCGATTTTGCGCCCCATCCTCTGAAGAGTAGCTCCTTTGTTGTTTTGTCCAAGACATCTGCTCCCAGGGTCATCTTCTCGCGGCCATAGGAAACAATCCAAGAGGCAAAGAGGTCTGGATTAGTAACAGCTATACTTGCCGCAGTAATATAGGACGCACCAAATTCAAAGGCCTTACTAATATCTCCATCAGTTGAAATTCCTCCCGTGAAATCCACTTTGAGGTCTGTGTAACCTGCTATGGCTTCGAGTGCAAACCAGTTCACCGGGGTCCCTTTTGTCGCACCATCTAAATCTACCAGGTGTACAACTTCAATACCATGATTTTCGAACCGTTTAGCCAGATCAAGCGGATTTTCGTCGTACGCTTTTTCACTTGATGGATCTCCCTTGCGCATTTTTACTACTTTACCATTCCGGATGGCGATAGAAGGAATTACTTGTATCATGGAGTGCGATTAAACATTTTATGAACCAGCGAAGTTACAATGCAAAGCCGAAAAACCTTTTCAGCTTCGTGAAAATCTAAAAATATTTAGTGGCGCCAGATTTGCAGTAAGGAGCTTGGGGAAGAATTAGTTAATTTTAACGCAACACCGATCAGTATGAGAAAACTTGTATTTATTATACTTCCCATGTTGCTGCTGGGGAATACTGCCTGGGGCCAGGCAAAAACCCGAAGGCTTCCCAGCATCATTAACCATCCTTCGTTAAATCTATATGCGCCTTTTATCAGCTTTGACGGTGATGCGTTATTGTTTGTTTCGGATGACGGAGAAGATCATTCCCTAACTGTATCCTATACTTCGCGTGTAAACGACTGGAGTACACCGGTAGTCCTTCCAAAGCAACTGAATCACCGGTTGGTTTATCAAAATGGCTTTGCGCTGAATGCAGATGGAAAAACGATGTATTTCACCTCATCAAAGTCTCCTACAGTGGGCGGATATGATATCATGATGAGCGAACTCAAAGGCACTACCTGGACAGAGCCACAAAACCTGATGCTGCCCATTAACACAAAATCGAACGAAGGGTGCCCCTCTATTACTGCAGATGGGAATAGAATCTATTTTATGCGGTGTGATCGGATGGATCAAAACAAAGCAGACGGATGTAAACTTTTTTTCTCAACAAAACAACCCAACGGTCAATGGGATACACCAAAAGAATTACCGGCTAATATTAACACGGGCAATTCACAGACCCCTCGTATTATGGCGGATGGTGAAACGTTGATATTCTCCTCAGATAAGATGCCTTCTCGAAAGGGCGGCATGGACTTGTATCTTAGCAGATTCCGTGACGGAAGATGGACAGATCCAGTGCCAATGGATTTTGCGAATACAGACCAGGATGATCAATTTGTCAGCGTAGCCGCGCTGGGAAGATACCTCCTGAAAGATACCCGCGGTGCAAGGAAAACGAATGAGTTGGTTGAGTTTCTGATTCCAGATGAACTTCGGCCTAAGGGCATGATGAAAGTGGAAGGTAATATTACTGATGAGAAGAACTTGCCGGTTTCCGCTTACATTTCTGTAACTGATCTGGTGAAAAATGAGCGCATTTTCAGTGGAAGACCGAACGCGGATGGATCCTATATGGTGTATCTTATGGAAGGTACGCACTACGAAATGTCGATCGACCCTGAACAAAGTAATGTTAATTACTTTGCCAAGCAGTTTGACCTAACCACAGACAGAACACCGCAGCGCGAGCGTGTTAATGTTATACTGAAAGAACCAGAAGCTGGTGATGAGTTGTCTTTGGATCTCATCTCATTCAAACCATACTCTGCAGAATTAGCACCAGAATCGGAGGCAGAGCTTAAGAAATTGGCACGCGTTGTAAAAGCAAATCCGCAGCTTAAGTTTCAAATACAAGTAGTGCTGAGTGGATATGTACAGGATTCAACGCAATCTGATCCGGATCTTACAGAAATCATGGTGGATTCAGTCACAACCTATGTGGATGCCACCGATACGCTTGGACAAGTATACCAACGCGACACAATTGTGGTTAACACATTCTACCACAATGACAGAACGCTCCAACAGGCGGAAAGTATTATTGCATATCTGATTATGCAGGGTGCCAGTCAAGATAGTTTTACCTATCTGGGAAATGCTATCCCGGCCATGCTACCTGAGGAGAAAAAATTGATAGTCAAGGCACTGGTTCAAGCGAATTGAGCCTAGAATGAAAACGGTACGGCCACCAGGGTTTTATCCCATATCAAGACCATCTCTGCTTCTTCTCCAACACGCTCAAAGGAGATCGTAAATTGTTCAAACTCGCGTGGACTGGCCACAGGACGTACGTTTACGGAAAGGACATCAAGGTCCGGGTTTCGATTGGCTTCGCCATCCGCCCCGATACCCCACTGACCATATTCAGAATTAAAAATAATTGTCCAGCTCTCCTGACCGGGCACAGACCAGAGTGAGTATTTTCCCTTCTTGAGTACATTGCCTTCAAACGCGAGGTTCTTGTTTGTTTCGAAAGTAGTGGCTTCGTTAGCGCCAGTCCGCCAAACCTTGCCGTATGGGACAAGTGACCCAAAAATCTCTCTTCCCTTTTTGAAAGGCCTGTTGTAGACTAGTTTAATTTCCAATTCACCCTGCTGAAAAACAACTTGATCTTCTGGGCTGAATGACTTTTTGTGTTTTTTTACTAAATAATTGGTGACAGCCCCCAGGACGATTAATGTGGCTACCGCCACTCCGGCAATGACTATAAACTTTTTCATTTTTCTTGCTTTTGGATGGGCTATAATATCAAGGTTAACAAGCTAAACAATTTTTGAATCTTTGTGTACAAATTAGTAGGATTGGGCCTATTTTTACATTCTCTAAATATCTAAGTTATGGATGTAGCATCTTGGTGGCCATTCTTCGTGGTAATTTTCCTGTTTATCCTTGCAATTGTTTCTCCATGGATTTTTCCGAACAAGATGGTGAGCAAAAACAAGCATGACAATAAGTTCTAATATTTCTTTTCATTCTCTGTATCGCCAATGAACATATGCGTTTTCTGCGGTTCAGCCGCTGGTGAAAGTCCGCATTATGCTGAAGTGGCAAGAGAACTCGGAAAACTGTTAGCAGCATCGGATCACAGTCTGGTTTATGGTGGTGGCAATATTGGATTGATGGGCATTCTGGCGGATGCTGTCCTTGAGCAGGGTGGAGAAGTGATAGGTGTTATACCTGAATTTCTATTGCAGCGTGAGGTTGGTCATCGGGGCGTTTCCCGGTTGGAGGTGGTTAACAGCATGCATATGCGTAAAAAGCGTATGGCTGACCTTTCAGACGCCTTTATTGCTATGCCAGGAGGATGGGGCACCCTTGATGAACTGGCCGAAATACTTACCTGGAGACAGCTTGGCTTGATCAATCAACCTGTCGGATTGTTGAACACCAATAATTTTTTTGATCCACTGCTGGAGCAAATGCGTTTAATGGTAGATGCGGGATTTCTAAAGGCAATTCATCGAAATGCGCTGCTTGTAGAATCCTCTGCAGAAATACTACTTGGTCAGTTGGAACAAGCTATTACGATCTGAGAGTCTCTGAAAATTGTCTTATATTCAACCATCTTGGTTTGGTTTTATTATGATGTGGAGAATCCTGTATTTCTTTTTATTTTATCACATTGTCTGTAATCTGCAAGGGCAAAATCTTGGATTTTCTTTAGCTTCTGAAAAAAAGAAGGTCCAGATACCTATAGAAATCTACAACAACCTGGTTATCATTCCGGTTGTGTTGAATGAGGCATTGCCGCTGAAATTTATTTTAGATACAGGTGTTCGTACAGCTATCCTAACACAAAAAACATTTACAGACATTCTCAACCTTGTATACGCTAGAAAGTACACTATTTCAGGGCCAGGGGGACAAAATACAATAGACGCGTACATTACAAATAATGTATCACTTGGGTTGCCGGGGGTACATGGGCGGGGCCACGCATTGTTAGTTTTGGGGCAGGATTATCTGGAGCTGAGGAATTACCTGGGAACGGACGTACATGGAATTCTGGGCTACGAACTCTTTAGCCGGTTCATTGTTCAAATTGATTATGAAAAAAAGATACTTACGCTGATGTTGCCTGAAAAATTTCGGAAACCTCGCAGGTTTCAAACTATTCCGATGTCCATTGAAGACACGAAACCCTATGTGTACTCACGCGTCGTGTTTGAAAACGGATTAACGTTGAATGCGAAGTTGCTGATGGATTCTGGTGCTAGTCATGGATTAATGCTCGAGCCAACTTCAAGCGAGGTTATTCAGGTTCCTGAGCATGCAGTCAGCAGTTTGATAGGAAGAGGGCTTGGTGGAGAAATAGTCGGAAAGGTGGGACGTATAGAATCCATTTCGCTGGGATCTTACGAACTGGATAATGCAATTGCCAACTTCCCCGATCCAAACAGCTACTCAGACAGCATCAAGATTGGAAACACTTTTAGGAACGGCGCGATAGGAGGAGAAATACTAAGTCGATTTACGGTGATCTATAATTTTTCTGCTGAAGAAGTATACCTGAAGAAGAACTCTTCATTCAAGAACAGATTTTACTATAATCTCAGTGGAATAACCCTCAAGGCAAAAGGTGCCCAGCTTAATACGTTTGAAGTAACCGAGGTGCGTGATAAATCCCCCTCCCAAACAGGTGGAATCCAGCCTGGAGATATCGTATTAAGTCTGAATGGAATAGAGGTCAAGCAGCTGGATTTAAACACTATGAACGGCTATTTGAATAGTAAGCCAGGTAGAAAAATAAGATTAGAAATAAGCCGCAAGGGTGAAAAAATAAGAAAGGAATTTGAGTTGAGAGATCAAATTTGAATTGCTGTATCTACGCTATCAATTTTCTTTTTCTTTTCTGATACGCCTGGTAAAGGTACAAATGCGTTTGGCGTAGTTTTAAGGAATTGCGCACTGCATTGAAGAGATTTTCCGGCGAAAGATTTTGTTTCAACAAGTAGTCAGGGATGCCGGCAGACCCAAGTGATTCGTGATAATTGGAATTTTTCAGAACAGCGATAGGTATATTTTTCGTCCGCCGGCTACCAGATAATGCCTTTACCGTTTCTGAAAGTCCTTTTCGTCCAATATTGTCGTCAATGAATATGAAATTAGGGTTAAAGCGGGCCAGTCGTTCCATTATGCTTTTTAGGTCGAATGCAATCTCGGTAACAATAATCCGCTCTCGAATTTGTTTAAGTTTCTCCAGCACGCCTCCCAATTCGATTGGATTATTTCCAATCAGTAGAATGTGAAGAGGTGCTTGCCCCTTGCGCTTGTCGATTATTGTTTCCATGGTCCCACTTTAGATTGATTTATTCCTGGCATGGATGTATTGGTTACAAGATTCGTTCCAATGATTAATTTCGGCGTAGCGGAGGCGAGTTTTTCGCTGCATTTTCTCATAAAAGGAATAAATTCTTGAAAAGGGTTATCGTTATTGGGGGTGGTCTGGCGGGTCTTATTGCTGCGATTCAGTTAGCAAGGGCAGGTATTTCGTGCACTGTTATTGAAAAAAAGGCATATCCGTTCCATCGGGTTTGCGGAGAATATGTTTCGAATGAGGTTGTCCCATTTTTGAAGTCGATTAACGTTTTCCCCAGCCAATTCAATCCGCCGGAGATCTCCAACTTCATGCTTTCTGCAGTGAATGGTAGATTTGAAACCATGCCGCTCGATTTAGGTGGCTTTGGGATAAGCCGTTACACATTTGATTCCTTTTTGTTTGAGAAAGCAAGGGCGCTTGGCGTTGAATTCTTTCTGCACGAAGAAGTGGAGACGATCCGTTTTCACAGGGAAGTATTTGAGGTTAAAACCAGGGCAAATGAATGGAAAGCCGACGTGCTCATAGGAACGTTCGGTAAAAGATCAAGAATTGATCAGTTACTGAAAAGGCAGTTTATAGATCAGCGATCTCCCTATGTTGGAGTGAAATACCATGTACGAACGAATCATCCTAATGACCTAATTGCCCTGCATAATTTTCCGGGCGGATATTGTGGGATGAGTAATATTGAAGAAGGGAAAACAACACTGTGCTATTTATCGCATCGTGATAACCTAAAGCAATACCGCAATATCCGCGACATGGAGGAGAACGTACTCTTTAAAAATCCTTTACTCCGGGCTGCTTTCAGGAATGCTGAGTTCTTATTCAAACGGCCTGAAGTCATCAACGAAATTTCTTTCGAGACCAAGGGCCCTTTGGAAGACCATATCCTGATGGCCGGCGATGCTGCCGGGATGATTGCACCTCTTAGTGGAAATGGTATGGCTATGGCTATTCGTTCGGCAAAAATTTTAAGCGAGCTTGTCATTCGTTTTGTAAATGAGGCCAGCTTCACCCGGGGAATGATGGAGAGAAGTTATGTGGCTTCCTGGAATCAGAACTTTAGAAGTCACCTTTGGAAGGGCCGACAAATTCAGAAATTGTTTGGTCATTCTTTCATGTCAAAGGTTGCTGTGAATTTGGTTATGCATGTAAGGCCACTAGCAAATGCAATTATCCGGGGAACCCACGGCGACCCTTTTTAGCTCCAAAATACGCTAGTCAAACAGTTGTATATAGTTTCTTGCGTAAAGAAAAAGATAGATAAAAAAGCCATTCAAACATGTTGCGGAAAGAAAATTGAGCCACATGGTATGCTTGAAGTCGGCTTTTGTTGCATTTTTATAAACCTTGATAAACCAATAAATAAAATAGATTATCACAGGCCCCATCGCGGTTACATATGTAAATGAATACTTTGCTGAATAGTTTTTGTTTAAGTATAAGACAAAGCCCAAGGTAACCAATGCAAAGACCACAGCAACAAAATAAAAGGTTCCGCGAATGCCGAGCATCCTGCTTAAAGTTTTATCGCCCCTTTTACCGTCTTCTTCATGCTGGTAAATTTGTGTCATCGGATAATTGGCCCAGAGCATTCCACTGCAAAGCAGGCCAGGGACGCCTACCGACATACTTAAACTATTTTCTAATGCATATGAATTTATGCCAACATAGCACATAACAAAAGTGAAGAAACCCTGAAAAAGTCCGGCAACAAACCAACCGATAATGGAATATTTTTTTAACCGTATACCGGGATGGCTGTATGCTTTAGATACCAGACCGTAGATCAGGAGCATGATGGCAAAAGTTAAGTGGATTGCAAAGTAACCCAGTAAGATGGCAATGGCATCAAAAGACAGCGATAGGTAATACAAACCCCTTTTTACCGGTGGAGGATTTTTGAGACCACCGATGCTTTTTTCATCTTTATCGAAATAACTATTATAGCCGTTACTTGCAGGGTAAAGAAATATATGAATGATTATAAATGTCCATAGGACTCCTTCCGCGGTAACATTGGGTGAAATGGTGAGGCTAAACAAGAACACCGGAAGCAAAAAATAGGAAAAGGGAATCCTTAAGTGTAGCCATGACGATATTGAAAACATGATAAAAAGATTATTTTGCCCAAGCTAAGAACCGGATAGTCTAATTTATAGTTTTGTAAGAATATATTGCAATAAATGAGTAGCATAACGGCCATTGGGACAGCCAATCCTGCACATCGGTTTGAACAATCTAGGATCGCTGACTTCATGGTCAATGCGATGCAGCTCGCGCCATACGATAGTAGAAGACTACAGGCGATTTTTAAGGCCAGCGGAATTGACTACCGCTACTCGGTTCTTGAAGATTATGGTCTGGACAAGGATTATACATTTTACGCGAACAGCAAAGACTTTGAACCCTTTCCTTCGACAGCAAAAAGAATGGCATTCTTTCGAGAAAATGCACTGAATTTGAGCTTTAAGGCAGTCGAAAACATGCTTTTGACAATCCCAGGCTTTGACCTGAAGGATATTTCTCACCTGATCGTTGTTTGTTGCACCGGTATGTATGCCCCTGGCCTTGACATAGATTTGGTGAAGAAGTTAGGCCTGGCTACCAGTGTCCAACGAACTGGGATCAATTTTATGGGTTGCTACGGGGCATTTAATGCACTAAAGGTTGCAGATGTCATCTGTAAGGCAGACGAAACGGCGAAGGTTCTTATGGTATGTACGGAACTTTGCAGTCTGCATTTTCAAAAAGAACCAACGGATGATAACCTGATTTCAAATGCCCTCTTCGCGGATGGCTCTGCCGCCGTACTTATTGAGGGTAAGACATCAGCATCCCTACAGTTAACCCTCGAGCGTTTTTGCAATGATCTTGCTACCGAAGGTGAGGGTGATATGGCCTGGTGTATCGGGGACCTCGGGTTTGAAATGAAACTGTCAACCTATGTTCCTGCTATTATTAGAAGTGGCATTCTCAAGCTTACTAGAGCGCTATTGAATGGAACGGGCAAGGACCTTACGGATATACGCTACTTTGCCATCCATCCGGGCGGAAGGAAAATTCTGGAAAGCATAGAGCAGGCGTTAGATATCAGCAGAACCCAGAATCAACCAGCCTACCATATTTTACAACAATATGGAAACATGTCTTCGCCCACCATTTTGTTCGTACTTCAGGAGATTATGCGGGAGCTCTCAACGCGTGATCAAGAGGAGCGGATTTTATGCTTTGCCTTTGGACCAGGCCTGACATTAGAAAGCATGTTAGTAAAAATAGAAATGCAGTAGCAATGCCTGACTTCTCCAAGCGATCAGATGAAGTTGAGATCATGGATGATCTGAATTATTCCGGAGTGAAGATGGATCAGACATTACGCGAAATCGAAGTAATAAATAAGTGGCTGGGTGGAAACAGGGTTACATTGGACGGAATCAACAGGCTGTTAAGACATAGAAATGATGGAGGAGCGATAACAATTGCAGATCTGGGTTGTGGAGAGGGGGGCATGCTGCATGTAATAGCCAGTTGGACACGGAAAAATAATCGATCTGCAAAGCTTTTGGGTATCGATGCAAACCCGTATATCATCGATCTTGCGCGCAAACGCCTCGGGCCGGAGCAACAAATTCAATTCCAGGCAATCGATGTTTTCTCTCCGGCATTCCGATCGCAGCGGTTTGACATAGTGATTGGAACACTTTTTTTTCATCACTTTACCGAAAAGCAACTTGTAACATTCTTTACACAATTAAAGGATCAGGTTGAAATCGGTTTCCTAATCAATGATGTGCATCGCCACCCATTGGCATTCTATTCTATAAAGCTTTTAACCGGTCTTCTTTCAAAATCTTCCATGGTGAAGTACGATGCGCCCTTATCCGTTTTGCGGGCTTTTAAAAAAGATGAATTAATCGGTATTCTTCAAAAGTCTGGCATTGAAAACTTCACGATAAAGTGGAAATGGGCTTTCAGATGGCAGGTTTTGGTCTACAAGGTATAGGCCTGTTTTGGATCACAGCAAATCCATCGGGGAAAGGGCGTAAATACTCTGGCACAATTTTTCGTACTTTTAAACCATTATCTAAAATCTGTTTTATTATGAAAGCTGATCGGGCATTAATCTTAGTATGTATAATCTTTCTGGCAGCATGCGCTTCAGGTACGCTGGGTAAGAAAGTAAATGAGCCTTTCCAGGGGAATGCGTACGAATCAAATAACCGGTTCTTCCGGGGAACGGGAAAGGGGACAAGTTCTCAGGATAATATCGCGCGGGGTAAAGCCGACATTGAGGCCAAAGCGCAACTAGCCGGTCAGGTAAATACAACGATGAAGCAGGTTGCTGATCAATACCTGGGGCAAACTGAAAATGAAAAGGCCGCGGATGTCGCGGATAAGTTTCAAAGTCTGGTACGACAGGTGATGAGTACAAATATTGCCGATTTGCGTAAAATGGGGGAGAAGAAATTCTACAATGAAAAAACGAAGGAGTACGCTGTATTTATAGCCTATGAGATAAAGAAAAATGCGATGCTGCGATTTATGAAAAAACAGGCCAAGGTGGATCAGACGATCGATGAACGTCAACGGGAAATAATTGATAAAATTCTGGACGAAGAATTAAAAAAAGCTGATGAAGCAGATCAGGACGCTAAATAATAATTGAATTTTCCAACTTGCATGAGACCTGCCAGGCAAATCCTGACAGGTCTTTCTTTTTTGCAACTTTTCTTTCCTGGGTACGTCTAATGATAATAACCCCCCCTGCCATGAAAAATCTGGTCCTTACCCTTGCCACCTTACTTTTTGTTTCTGCGGTATTTGCTCAAGATGATGGGTTTCACCTGGAAAAGGACTATCTCATCGGCAAAACCGGGGTTGTTGATTTACGCTCGTCAGATGCCAGGGTTTTTGTTACGGGTTCCAAGCGATCTACAGCGCATGTAAAAATTGATCGCGAGATTACTGCAAATGGTTGGACATGGGGTGAAGAGGACTTTCATGTGACCGTTGAAGAAGAAAACGGTAATCTATCCATTCGCGAGAAAGAAAATGGCTCACACATGAATGTAATAGGCTATTATCATGAGGAATATAGAATCGAAATCGAAGTACCTGAAGGCGTTAGTC
>Ga0224505_10000167_pt1 | contig 50097 bp, 50 predicted proteins | sample SF_Jan12_sed_USG_FD_169102 | JGI IMG/M metagenome (GOLD analysis project Ga0224505, IMG submission 169102) | Sediment microbial communities from San Francisco Bay, California, United States - SF_Jan12_sed_USGS_4_1 | ecosystem: Environmental > Aquatic > Marine > Sediment | place: USA: California...
GATTGATAATGCGCTCAACGAACGCTATAGTCTGGGCAATGACCTAAATGCTTTCGGCGGCAGATACTATAATGCTGCGGCCAAGCGAAATTATTACGTGGGCATTGTAATAAGCCCATTCCTTAATAAGAATGGGGGAAGAAAATAGTCGGGTATTCGCGATGCTTCAGGATATTCCTTTCAATGTGCAATGCGGAGTTAGATCACTGCTCGACGCAAGCGAGGATATTCGTCTATTGGATTTTACTTTTTCAACAGGCGGTTGTATTAATCATGGCGGAAGACTACGGACCACGGCAGGTGATTTCTTTTTGAAGTGGAATGACGCTCGGAAATTTGAATCCATGTTTAAGGTAGAGGCGGCTGGATTGCAATTGCTCAGGGATACAAACACAATTAATATTCCAGAAGTGCTGGGTTATGGAGTGGAGGGTGCATTTCAGTTTCTTCTTCTCGCATTTATCGAACAGTCATATCCTTCAAGCCGCTACTGGCAAAAGTTGGGCAGGCAACTGGCACTACTTCACCAGGCGCAGAAAGACTACAACGGATTGGACCATGATAACTATATGGGGTCTCTCAAACAATACAATCAACGCAATTCTTCCTGGTCTGAGTTTTTTATAGCGCAGCGTTTGAGTGTGCAGGTGGAGCTTGCAGCAGCGGCTGGTCGGGTAGACAATGCCTTGGTTAATAGTTTTCAAAAGCTTTATACCAAACTCCCTTCGCTCCTTCCCGAAGAAACACCTTCTCTTTTGCATGGTGACTTGTGGGGCGGCAATGTTATGCGTGATGAAAGCGGCGATCCGGTGCTCATAGATCCTGCAGTGTATTATGGGAGTCGGGAAATTGATCTGGCCGCGACGCGACTGTTTGGCGAATTTGACAGTGCGTTCTACGGTGCGTATGAAGAGGCTTTTCCATTGCATCCAGGGCACGCTGAAAGGATTGACCTGTACAACCTTTATCCGTTACTGGTTCACCTGAATTTGTTTGGATCTTCCTATTTGCCTGGAATCAGGGAAATACTCAATCGATTTTTATAAAAAAGATTTTGCAATTTTATCACCTTCTCCTTAAATTCATCTCAACAATAACAGTAGAGCATTAGTTGAAACCTGCTCATGAATATCTGGCGATTGGCGTGGCTCAACCTGTGGGCGTTTTGAAGGATTTTCCAGGGATGCTCTTCCATATTTTGTATTGTTGATAGCGAGCCTGGGCTGTGAAAATGTAAACATAAATAATACGCGTTATGAAAACATCTGTCTTAAGAATACTATCAATGGTAGTGCTGGGTTTAAGCACAACTTTGTTTTCCACCTGCGACACAGTGAAAGGTTTGGATGACATAACTTTCAACACAACCTTAGAAGCGGCAATTGATGTCTCGGCTGAAGGTGCGGGAACGGATGTTCCCTATGAAGATGTAATTATACTCGATGCTGCAACCGATCCGGACATAAATGAATATCTTAATAAGATTAAGGGGTTTACGATAAAATCCATCCGCTATCGGATTTCATCATATGATGGGCCTGCCGGGGCTAAATTTTCAGGAAGCTTGGGATTTGGAGAGGCCTTTCAGTCATCGAGTACCGTTGCTGTAACAATTACTGACTTTGATTTGGAGCTGGCTTATAACTCCGGACAGTTGTATGATCTGGCTTTTAGCCAGGCGGATATCAATACAATTCAAGGCTTGTTATTAAATGATAAAGCAGTTAATATTTACCTTGAAGGAACGCTTTCTGAAACGCCATTGTATTGTACTGTCACAGTATACTTAGACGTGGATGTGACTGCAGACGCGCTTTGAAATCATAAACTATGTTGGCTTTAACTAATGCCTCTGTCCTCCCGGAGGCATTTTCGTTATTAGCGCTTTTATGATTTGGGTTGCATGCACCCTGGAATTTTCAATGAACCATTTGTTGGTTTTTAATCCCCCGCACATTACCCCGGCAAGATATAAATTGCTGACGTTCGATTCCATTGTGTCTACATTGTAAACGGGGGTGTGAAATTCGTCATCCCTGAATTTTATTCCACACTGCTCCATAAATTCAAACGGTGGCTGATACCCTGTCATGGCCAAAACAAAATCATTTGGCAGCACTACGGTTTCACCAGGCGTTTTTATTTCCACAGTTTTCTCTCCAATCCGTATTAGCTCGGAATTAAAATAGGCTTTAATGGAACCCTCTTTTATCCGGTTTTCAATGTCAGGCTTTACCCAGTATTTTACGGTTTCGGAAATCGCGGGCTCACGAATGACCATGGTGATGGATGCACCCTTGCGGAAGGTTTCAAGCGCTACATCAACCGCAGAATTGGATGCTCCTACGACGACAATATTTTGCCCGAAATATGGATGAGGCTCATCATAGTAGTGTTTCACTTTTGGTAAATGCTCACCTTCAACATGCAACAGATAGGGCAGATCGTAAAATCCTAATGCTAAGATAACCGCATACCCATTGTAGAGACCTTCAGAAGTCTTGACTGAATGAATACCGCTGCTGGATTCAAGCGAAATCACTTTTTCATAAAGCCGTACATTGAGGTCCCAGCTTAAGCAGACACGCCTGTAGTATTCCAGTGCCTCAGCACGATTTGGTTTGGTGCCGTGAGAAATAAAAGGCACTCCACCAATCTCAAGCCGATCGGATGTAGAGAAAAAAGTCATGTTCAGGGGGTAGTGATACAGGGAATTTACCAGACAACCTTTTTCGATTATGAGATAACGAAGTCCTGTTTTCTTGGCTTCAATCCCGCACGCCAACCCAATGGGGCCGGCACCAATAATAATTAGATCATATTCTGCACTTGAATTCATGGATAATTGTTATTTTGGTATTCCACTACAAGCTCCTCCCGTACTAAAACCAAAGAATAAAACAATAAGTTAAACTAACACGGTGTTCCGCAACAATTTCAAAGTAGCATTACGAAGTCTCCTCAAAAATAGGATTTATTCTATCATCAATATAGTAGGTCTTAGTATTGGCATCGCTGTTTTTCTGCTCATCTTTCTTTTCATTGAATTTGAAAAGAGTTTTGACCAATTTCATCATAATAAGGATAGAATCTTCAGGGTTCAGCAAGATCGATTAAACCAGGGCGAGTTGACCGAACATACAGTAGCGGTAAGTATTGGTGCCGGACCTGCAATGAAGGAGAGCTTTCCTGAAGTCCACAGTTTTGTGCGGATTAGCACAACAACGCCAATCGTTTTGTTTAATGGCCAGGGTTATAAAGAAGAGCGTGCTTGCTTTGCCAGCGAAGAATTTTTTAAAATCTTCTCCTTCAAACTTAACCGGGGCATTGATTCGCTCGTGCTTAAAAATCCTTATACGGCGGTAGTTTCAGAATCCCTTGCAAAAAGGATATTTAAAGGGGAGGATCCAATTGGCAAGGTGCTGAGCTACAGAGGCGCATACGATATTGAAATTACGGGTGTCTTTGAAGACATGCCACAGAACAGTCATATGCACTTTGACCTTATTATCTCATTCTCAACTTTTGAAAAGCGTGTTGATAAGACCGTCCTAAACTACCCGTGGCGCTACGATGGATATCAAACCTATGTCCTGCTCAAGGAGTACACTGACTATAAAAAGACAGAGCAAAAACTCTCCACAGTTATTGATACGCATACCGGTGAATGGCTTTCTCAGACTCGCCAGAAAATGATTTGGCATTTGCAGCCGTTAGGCAAAATACATTTGTATTCCAATTTCGAGGACGAGTTCGAGCCCAATGGTGATTATAGAAATGTATTATATCTTTCAATTATCGCAATTTTCATCATCGTCATTGCATGGTTCAACTATATAAGTTTAGCCACTGCCAAATCATTGGAGCGTGCTAAAGAAGTAGGCATTAGGAAAGTATTGGGAAGCCACAGGATTCAGCTTATAGGGCAATTTTTAGCAGAGTCATTTGTATTAAATCTCGTGGCCGCGTCTTCGGCCGTTGCACTTGTCTACCTGTCGCTGCCGTCTTTTAATGAACTCACAGGAAGGTATGTTATGTTGTCTTTGTCTGATCCAAGATTTTGGCGCTTCTTTTTGTTTGTCGTTGCTTTTGGGAGTTTGGCGGCAGGGATATATCCTGCTTTCGTTTTGTCTTCATTCAAGCCGGCGCTTACGCTGAAAGGCAAATTCATAGGATCCGCATCCGGCAGGGTAGTGCGCAAAGGCATGGTGCTGATTCCTTTTATTTCAGCAATGATATTGGTGAGTTGTCTATTTATTATCTATAAGCAGATTTCGTTCTTGCGAGAAAAAAAATTAGGATTTGATCTTATGCAAAAGCTCGTCGTGCGCGATTCGGAAGTGTACGATTCCTTGTATAGTTCCAGGCTTGAGACTTTCAAAAGTGAGTTAAGTCGAATACCAGGTGTTGGCACAAGCACATACATAAGCGTTGTGCCCGGAGAGCCGATCATATATTCTGCAAATAGTGTGCGAAGAATAAAAGCAGATGAGGCGGATGTAAGCCTGTACAAACGCATATGGGTAGACGAGAATTTCATAAACGTGTTTGGATTAACATTATTGGCTGGCCGAAATTTCACGACGCAAAGTATACCTCGAAAATCCGTACTAATCAATGAGCTTGCATCAGAGACACTCGGCTATAAAGACCCCGCAGATGCTATTGATGAGAAAATAATCTTTATGGAAGATACCGCAACCGTGGTGGGTGTAGTGAATAATTTCTATCATGAATCGCCCAAGGATGCGATGGCACCTGCCGTCTATGGATTTCGGCCAGATGGAGGAATGTTTTATCTTATCCCTGTCAAGACCACCCCTGTTCAGGATGTTGTACAAAAGGTCGAAAATCTTTTTGCGGAAATATTTCCAGGTCAGCCTTTTAACTACTTTTTTCTGGATGAACGGTATAATAATCAATATAAGCTTGATGTACAGTTTGGCAAGGTGATAGGGTTTTTATCCACATTGCTGATCATAGTTTCCGGATTGGGTTTATTCGGATTATCGGCATATACGGCATCTGTACGAACCAGGGAAATTGGTATTCGAAAGGTACTTGGCGCAACAGAAGGTGGTATTGTGTTAATGCTGTCCAGAGAATATTTGATACTAATTTTTATAGCCGCATTCGTTGCTATTCCTTGCTCATGGTATACAATGAACCTCTGGCTCGATTCATTTGTAAACAAGATTCAGATCAGTATTTGGATGTTTCTTGGGCCGGCACTCTTTATTGCTGTTATTACTTTAGTCACAATCAGTTTTCAATCCATCAAAGCAGCGCTGTCAGATCCTGTGGATACCTTGCGGCACGAATGAAACCCATTTTGATTGGCCCTGGTAAACTGCAGTGTTGCAAAAATGTTTATCACTATGCGGCTGTAAATCCTACGGTAAATCGCAAAATCACTTTACCTTTGCATTCCAAAATATCAATTATTTGTAATGAGAGAAGTTCGCGTACGGTTCGCACCTAGTCCTACAGGCGCCCTGCATATTGGTGGGGTGCGGACGGCTTTGTTTAATTACCTGCTCGCACGCCAGCAAAATGGGACTATGATTCTTCGCGTGGAGGATACCGACCAGGCCAGGTATGTTCCCGGCGCTGAAGAATATATTTTGAAATCACTGGAATGGGTAGGCATTAAGATCGATGAAGGTGTCGGTGTGGGGGGTCCATATGCGCCTTATCGTCAATCCGAGCGCAAACCAATGTATATGCAGTATGCTCAAAAGCTGGTGGACGAAGGTAACGCCTACTATGCATTTGACACAGAACAAGAACTTGATGCAATGCGAGAGAGACTTAGCGCTGCTGGAGTCGCTTCTCCCCAGTACAACAGTATCACACGGATGCAGATGAGAAACTCACTTACCCTGCCAGAAGATGAAGTGAAATCGCTGCTGCAAGTAGGGACATCGCATGTTGTGCGATTAAAAGTGCCCCGCAAAGAAGAAGTCAGGTTGAATGATATGATTCGTGGGTGGGTGATGGTACATTCCTCACAAATTGATGACAAGGTCTTGATGAAGAGCGACGGCATGCCAACTTATCACCTGGCCAATGTGGTAGATGATTATCTGATGAAGATCTCTCACGTCATTCGGGGTGAAGAATGGCTGCCATCAGCGCCGTTGCACGTTTTGCTTTACAAATATCTGGGATGGGAAGAGGATATGCCGCAATTTGCCCACCTCCCGTTGCTATTAAAACCAACAGGCGATGGAAAACTTAGCAAACGCGACGCTGATCAAATGGGATTTCCAATATTTCCGCTGGACTGGACCGATCCGACCTCAAATGAAAAAGCTCCTGGATTTCGTGAATCGGGTTACCTCCCTGAGGCATTGGTGAATTTTTTGGCTTTTCTAGGATGGAACCCAGGGACAACACAGGAAATTTTTTCAATGGACGAACTGATTAAAGCTTTCTCCGTAGCACGAATTGGTAAGGCGGGCATTAAATTCGACATACATAAAGCGCAATGGTTTAATCAGCAGTATTTGCGCAGCAAACCTAATGAGGTGCTGGCCGATTATTTGCTGCACGACTTGCAGGATAAAAACATTGTTTGCTCCCGGGAGAAAGCGATTAAGATTGTATCCGTGATAAAAGAGCGGGTCACTTTTCCGCAGGATTTTTGGGAGCAAGGCAGATTTCTATTCATCCCACCGGATTCATTTGACGAAAGCGTTGTCAACAAAAAGTGGAATAGCGAAGCAACAAATGTGCTCAATGCCTATAAACTGGAGATCACGAAACTGCCTTTGCTGAATGCAACGAATGCGAAATCCACATTGGAGCAAGTGACCGCCACCCTGGGAATTGCCACTGGCAAAATTTTGCAGGCATTGCGATTGTCTCTTACTGGCCTGGGCGTAGGACCGGACCTCATGATGATCATGGAAATTATGGGTAAAGATGAAGTGGTGAGCAGGATTACATTTGCCCTTCAAAAACTTGCGGTGAAAGTAGCATAGAAAGCCGTCAAAGGATCTTGAGAGCGAAATGCATGGTTTTTCTGTGGGATTGCAGAGCAAGCCTGTGTAAATTTGATTATGGCAAAAAAAAGCAAAAAACTCCCGCATAAACCCAAACCACGCGTCCATAAAGACCTGCAGGGGTTGGATATTACCATTGACGAATTTGGTGAGATTAAGGCGAATATGAATATTGAAAAACTTAACGAATTTCTGGATAAGAATGTAGATGATAAGAAACTCGCCGAGCGTGATGACTATGATGAACTAAAGAAAGGTGAGCGTAAGAAAAAGTAATGCCCTTCTCAAGTGAACAATAGGTCATCAAAACCCGACCTGCCAGAATCTGACCAGCAACTAGTCTGTTGCATATGCCGTTATTAAGTATCGTACTTAAATCAGAATGTAATGACAAATTCACACGAAATTGACTACGAGATTAAGGGTGAAAGCATCCAGATTGTTGAAGTGGAACTTGATCCGGCAGAGACTGTCATAGCGGAAGCCGGAGCAATGCTGTTTATGGAAGATGGTATCCAGTTTGAAACCAGAATGGGAGACGGATCCAATCCAAGTCAGGGATTATTAGATAAATTGCTTTCTGCGGGTTCCCGTGTCCTTACCGGTGAATCGCTGTTCATGACACATTTTACTAATCATGGCAGGGTGAAAGCGAAAGTCGGCTTTTCTGCACCCTATCCTGGAACCGTGATTCCGATAGACCTTGCTCAAAGCCCCGGGAACGAATTGATCGTTCAAAAAGACGGATTTCTCTGTGCAGCCTACGGAACAAAGCTGGCCATAACGCTCAATCGAAATATTGGCGCAGGCTTGGTAGGAGGCGAGGGATTTATTCTGCAGAAACTCAGTGGCCATGGGAAAGTATTTGTGCATGCCGGGGGGACTGTAATTGAGCGTACCCTGAAAAACGAGATTCTGCGTGTGGATACGGGTTGCGTTGTCGCATTCGAGTCGCAAATTGATTTTGACATCCAGTCGGCTGGCGGGTTGCGTTCCATGGTATTCGGCGGAGAGGGTGTTTTCCTTGCAACGCTTCGTGGTACTGGAAAAATCTGGCTGCAATCAATGCCTATTCGCAAGCTCGTTCAAGCCCTTGCCCCTTATGGGCGAAGTAGTAGAAAAGAGGCCAGCTCTTTGTTGGGAGGATTGTTTGAGCGGTAAGGTGAAAAATGAATAATTGTCAAAAAAAAACGAACAGGCGCTATGCGTTCGAAAATTGGCTACAAGGCTATTTTGTCAGGCAAGTTCAAATTGAAAAAAGGATTTATGTCTTGTAGCTTTTTTCATATCAGAAATTCCTCCTGATCACTTGATTCGGCCAAAGGGCAACAGCCTCAAAAGCCAACAGATTTGAGTATTGGCCGGGCGATGTTAGTTTTATGCTTTTATAATTTATATGCGACGCTTAAAGGTAGGTTTGATACGAGAAGGAAAGAACCCTCCTGACAAGCGAGTTCCTTTCACACCCCTTCAGGTTGAGGAAATACTGCAACGCTTTCCCCAAATAGAAGTATGCTGCCAGACAAGCAGCGTCAGGTGCTTTGAGGATCGTGAATACCAATCGCTGGATGTTGAGGTTGTGGACAACGTGCATGATTGCGATATTCTTATGGGGATTAAGGAGGTGCCTATTCCGGAATTAATTGCAGGCAAAACATATCTGTTTTTCTCCCATACCACCAAGATGCAGCCTTACAACAGAAAATTGTTACAGGCCATTCTGGCAAAAAAAATAAGGCTTATTGATTACGAAGCCTTAAAAGATAAGCAAGGCAACAGGCTCGTTGCCTTTGGAAGGTATGCGGGTATTGTTGGGGCTTATAATTCACTTTGGACCTACGGAAGGCGTTTTGGTGAATTTCGCCTGCGCCGGGCATATGAATGTTTTGATGTGAATGATTTAAAACTTGAATTGCGTAAGGTGAACCTTCCTCCTGTAAAGATCATTCTCACCGGGGCGGGACGTGTCGGGAAGGGTGCAATGGAGACGTTGGATACGGCGGGGATTCGTAAGGTGAACACAACCGATTTTCTTACGCGGAAGTTCAACGAAGCTGTTTATGTGCAATTAAGCAGTGCGGATTATCACAACCGCAGGGCTGGCGGTCACTTCAACCGAGAAGAATTCCACCAATTTCCGGATCGCTATGATTCTTATTTTGGGGACTATGCAAAAGTTGCCGATATCTTGATTGCAGGAGCTTTCTGGAACCCGAAGGCCCCCGTATTATTTACCCGGCAACAAATGCTTGACTCTGATTTCAAGATTAAGATAGTGGCAGACATTACCTGTGATATTGAAGGCTCGATACCAAGCACAAAGATAGCAAGCACGATTCCAGATCCAATTTATGACTATGATCCTGAGACCGACCGCGTGATGCCTGTATTTACGGATGAAAAGTTTGTAACGGTTATGGCGGTAGACAACTTGCCTTGTGAATTACCGCGGAGTGCTTCCGAAGAATTTGGTCGTGACCTAATTGACCGGATTTTGAAACCGCTGCTTACGGAGGATCCTGAAGGAATCATTGCACGAGGTACACTGGCGGCGGATGGTAAGCTCGGTAAAGATTTCTTATACCTTACAGAATACGTCAAGTGAGGCAACTATCAGAAGATTGCACGCTGTCTTGGGAAAACCAGCTTTAGACCCCGTTTATTTTTACCCGCGATATCAAGAAATAAAAGCGATCCGCGAAGATTACCTTGCCTATCCCAATAGTAAAACCTGCCAATCTTTCCCTGGTTATAAGATTGCGTCGTTATGGAACCCACCCAATAAGAATCACCCAACAAAGCATTCGTATTCACCGGTAAACTCATGTAGGGTCTTGCCGGTTTGTAATTGGATTGCCTGTCACCAGAAAGGCCAGGAAGAGACCATTTTTGTGGCATAGTATTGTTCATATCCCTGTAATCCGGAGTAGCGTAGTCTATCGGATCAGTATTTTTGGCAAAGCGAAGTTGTGCAAGAACTGTCATGGGCAACAGCAGACCAAACGCAAAGCCAAATGAAATGTATCGCGGAAATTTCATTTCAATTAGGAAGGTACTGCTTTTTCAAGTCATTCTAATAGATTTTTATATTGAATTTAATAAAGTCTATTGTCACAGCGTTTGGCAAATGCCCGTACAGGGAGGGAGTGTATTGCTGTTCCTTTACGTAATTACGTTATTAATAATGTAATTGTTTTTACCCGGAATCTTAGCAGGCGCTCATAGTTCTATTATCACGCCAAGTGTTGGAAAAAATTGTCCATATGTATTCTGGATAAATTTTGGTATGTAGTAATTGGTATTCCCCGGGTCAACAACTGGCTGGCCATTTCCATCCCGCACAACGTCTATGTTATCCTGAAATTTCGTTACATGATTATATGCATTTTGAACATCAAAATATACATCCAGACTCCAGCGCTTAAAAAAATATTTTTTGTCGATTCGAATGTCAAGTTGATGGAAGGCTGATATGCGTTGCGTATTGAGCTGATTGTAATCGGGAACACCGTAAGGGCGGACATTCCAGTTCTCTATGAGCACGGTCTGCTGAACATTATACGGTGTGTAGGGCCCTCCGCCGGTGAAAAGCCAACGCACGCCAATCTCCCAATTCTTCTTGAATTTCTTACCTCCCGTCAGACTCACCAAGTTGCGATTGTCCCAGGCAGAAGGAACATATATACCATACTTATCCTGAAAATCACTACGCACCCATGTGTACGACAATAAACCGTAGAACCCGCTGAATAGCTTCTGCTGGAGTAAGAATTCTATTCCATAACTTTTCCCTTTAGAAGTAGAGTTTACCGGTGCGTTGCCGATAATTCCGAAATCAGCGCCTAGATTCGCCAGCGGAATAGAGTCTTGCAACAGAAAAGGGTACTGGCTATAATGTTTAAGGAAACCCTCAACCGTTATTCTTGAATTGAATGGCAGATTGAATTCTAATCCTGCAACAAGATGTTTGCTGCGTATATATTTTACATTGTTTTCTTTATTGACAAGTTCATTGGTTTGCGTATCACGATATCCCAGGACCGTGTATGCGGGAAGTTGATAGTAGATCCCTGTATTGAAATTCGCATTAATTGAAGACGTTAATGCAAAAGATGCGGATATTCTTGGGGACAATTGATCCAGCAGATTATTCATATCGCTGGAATAATTGTTGGCATCAGCCCGCACACCAAATGATAAGGTAAGCCTTTCTTTCAGGGTGCGACTTACTTGTCCGAAAAATCCCCATTTGTTAATTGTGAGCAGTGATTGATAATTCACCAGAACCAATCCCTGCTGTGTTACAATTTTACTGAAGTCGCGCGTGTCGTATTTGGCAAACTCGTAGTTTAACCCATAGTTCAGTTTCCAATTTTTCCTAGTCCAGTAATCCTCCAGTCGTAGCCGCCTTTCAGTCTCGCGTGATTGGTAATCCTGCACCAGGTTTTGAGGATCAGATTCATCGTTCCCTTCGTACTTGGTTGATGTATTGTTGAGTGCATTTTGACTTAATATTATAGAAGTAATGCCGTGTTTCCGGAAATGTTCATATTTCAAGCCTGCTGTATAATTCCATTGTGTTGAAACCGGCAACAAATTCAGGATGTATTCGGCTTCTTCTTTATCAGCTGGCGTCTTGGCATTTTCCGGAGCATCGTAGTTAAGGGAAAAATCATCTATGGCACCTATCCCCAATATGGTAATATGGTTCTTTTCATCGATCTTATACTTGTACTTGAATTGAAGATCATTGTATACTGGTAAGAATGGTAAATTAAAGATGCCGAACAGGAACCTTAGGTAGGATCTGCGTACTGAAAAAACGAGAGTAGATTTCTGTGTTACGGGACCGTCAAACGTTAGACCAAGATCGCTTGCTCCGATTATTCCATTCATCGTCCACTTATCATCACGGCCATCCTTTAGCCGGAAATCAAATATCGAACTCATGGTGTTCCCGCGATTGGCCGGGAAAGCCCCGGAAAAAAAGTTTACTTCTTTTAATAAATCAACATTGATTATGCCAACCGGACCCCCTGAAGAACCCTGTGTTTGAAAATGATTTATCACCGGAATCTGTATGCCATCGAGATAGAACGTATTCTCGCTGGGGGCGCCACCACGAATAATTATATCATTTCTGAAGGAGGGTGACGATGCAACCCCAGGAAAGCTTCTTATCACCTTCGAAATATCACGGTTTCCTCCGGGTGTGCGCTTAATTTCGGCGGTACCAATAGTTCTGAGCGATAACGGGGATTCGTCCGACTTAAAAAAAGAATTGGCAGCAGTTACCACTACCTCTTCTAGTCTTTGTGGTTCCTCTTCGAGGGCAAAATCAACGAAGGTTACCCGTGCGTTGGTGACCTGTACTTCAAAGATCAGTAATGGCTTGAATCCAACATAGGAAGCCTCCAGGTTGTATTGTCCAGGGTCCAGATTCTTGATTTCGTATTCGCCGCTTTCATTTGCGGATGCACCAACGGTCGTACCTTGTATGATTACGTTACCATATGGTATAGCTTCGTTATTAATCTTATTGAAAAGTTTGCCCTTGATAATACCCTGTTGACCGAAGCTAAAAATTGAAATTATCAGGCTAAAGATTAGAATCGGGAGTTTTTTCACAGTGCTTATCTTTCTTCAAAATAAGTAACAACAGAAAGACCAAATGGTTAAGCTAAAGTATGAATTGAAAATCAATCATTTTAGAATATCAGGCTTTAATTCAAACCGCCTATCCTATGTAAAGAATGCAAAGAGCAATACCTTTGTTGTATGTATCTATATAACGTAACAGTTGGTATTGACAAAGACGTTGAGCAGGAATGGCTTCAATGGATGAGAGATCTTCACATTCCGGATGTGATGGCCACGGGGATGTTTGTGGACTATAAGATTTACAAAGTTCTTCATGACCAGGAAGAAGGTAGTGTCTCTTACAGTGTTCAATACTTTGCGCAAACCATTGACAACGTAACCCTATATTTTGAGAAATTTGCACCTGCACTCCTCGAAAAGCTTCGTGCACGATTCATGGATAAACATGTGGCCTTTATGACACTACTGGAGGAACTTTAGGCGTTCAAAATATACTTTGGTTTCTACCTCGTTTTAACTCCAGGAATGATTGGTATTAATTTATTCCGTTAGTATTGCGGAAAAACAGTCCTCTTTTAGTATTACGTTAGTGCTTCAGAAACGCCTGGATTTGTTCCCTTTCCAATGAGCAGTTGATCCATTCACCATCTAACTTTGACGCATATTTCTTGTAAAAGTCTATAGCTGGCTCATTCCAATCCAATACCTGCCACATCATGCCTGTACAATTTTCAGCCAACGTGTGCTGCATAGTTCGTTCAAACAATAATTTGCCAATACCTTTCCCGCGAGCCTGTTCGGTTACCACAATATCCTCCAAATAGAGGCGTTTCCCTTTCCAGGTGGAATAGCGCCAGTAATAAAGAGAAAGGCCTACTATCCTGCTTTCATTTTCAGCCACAAAAAAACAATAAATTGGATTTGGACCGAAACCATCCGCCTCCATCTGCGCAACAGTGTTAATTACTTCGTGTGCGGCCTTTTCAAACACAGCAAGTTCTTTGATTAGTTCCAGTACGCGAGGCAGATCTTCCTTTCTACCTTCCCGGATGATGGCTGCTTGGTTCATATGGTAAAAGTGAAATAAAAAGAATAATTATCGCATATCTTTTGTTGCCAGAGCAAGAATAATACCCATCCAATTGCTTTTGAAACATAACCGGATTTATGCCTGCCTGCGTCGCGGTAAACTCAAACCAATTGGTGGAAGCTCTAAACTCTTCCTGGGTAGGCGTTGCAGTTGATGGTTATCCTCTTTGGTGGGATCCAAATCTGGAAAAGAAGATCGCTCGTTGTGCAAAAAATAACACGTTGCTGGCCTTCACGTTTGCGATTGGGAAACCCCAACTACCGTTTTCCTGAACGACCGCGGTATCATGGGCGAAGGCTTTATCCCGATCCTGAAAATCCAGTCGTTTGGCGAAATTCTGTCGGTTAGAGTAGAGTTTGGTTATTTGGTTTTGGAGAATGAAAAAAAGACTGGGAGAAACAGAGAGGAAAGTGTGCATGTGAGTATAGCGGAAAAAGAGATGAGAGTGTTCACGATTGCTCTCGCACGCGCTCCTTTTCAGTACCCGGGGCGGGACTTGAACCCGCACAACCTTTTAGGGTTACAGGATTTTAAGTCCTGCGTGTCTACCAATTTCACCACCCGGGCAAGTATTTGCATCAGCGCATTTTAAAAAACAAAAAGTGTGAGGTTAATCTCACACTTTTTGCCGTGGCTAACCACCCGATACATGAGGGTGCTTAGCGGCTCAATGAGCGGGAAACGAGACTCGAACTCGCGACCCCGACCTTGGCAAGGTCGTGCTCTACCAACTGAGCTACTCCCGCAATTCCTGGTGCTGTGTGGGTGTGTAATTCATCAGGGAGTGCAAATTTAATTCTCATTACTATATTTCCAAATTAGGCCCGCAAATAAACCCAATACAGGCACCTTTATCATTGTGAGTTGCAAGGACTCGCAAGGAAGTTCAGTTCAAGTACCTGCAGCCATCAATGGCGTTTAAGGCTTGTGTGGGAAATTAAGCTCATTTTACCGCTATGCAGGATATCTCAACATTAGCATCTTTGGGTAATCGACTTACCTCAACAGTTTCCCGGGCAGGCGGGTTTTGCGGGAAATTTCGCGCATAAATTTCATTTACCTGTGGAAAATCATTCATGTCTTTGAGGAAGATGGAACATTTAACAACATTCGTAAAATCCATTCCTGCGGCCTTCAGCACCTCACTGAGATTCGCCATGACCTGGCTCGTTTCGTCTTTGATGTTCCCTACAACGAAATTGCCAGTTGATTTCTGAAGCGCGATTTGGCCGCTTACAAAAAGCAAATTACCTGCCTGAATTGCCTGACTGTAAGGACCGATGGGTGCCGGAGCATTTTCTGAATAAACGACAGATTTTGACATGATTTTAAAGTTTAAAAATTAATTTAGCGGGCATCAAAAATAACAATCCTGCAACGAATTTACCCGCGAATGAATATTTTAGTTATTGGTGATCGCACTAATCTTCAGGAATGCCATCAAAAGTTTGGCGAGGCACACCAATATGCGTGGGTGGAAGAACACCGGGATGCTGAGAAGCTTCTGCCAGGTAATGATCTTGTTTTTGATTTCCTTATTGACCAGAGACCTCATCAATTTGAAATATATTGTGAACATCCTGCTGCAGTATTTTTGAATACATGTAAGTTTAGCTTAGCGGAATTGGTCCAGTTGGCTAAGAAACCGCCACGCAGCAAAATTTTTGGATTTAACGGCTTGCCAACGTTTTTGAATCGTGAGGTTCTTGAAGCGAGTTTGTATGACATCAATGATGAGCATGAAATGAAGAGGATATGTGATGAGCTTAATACGGATTTTCTTATAGTTGATGATCGCGTCGGTTTAGTTACACCCCGCGTAATCTGCATGATTATTAATGAAGCTTACTACACGCTACAAGACGGAACAGCAACACGTGCTGACATCGATGCGGCCATGATACTTGGTACCAATTATCCATATGGGCCGTTTGAGTGGGGCCAAAGAATTGGGGTTAAGCATGTCTATGAACTTATAGAAGCGTTGTACGGGGATACACACGATCCCCGTTACAAAATTTGCCCACTGTTGAAAAAGGAATATTTGAAAACCAAGGCCATGAACTTTCCCGAAATTACTTAGTTGATTAGGTTATAAAACAATCCTAACGTTTAGGTGTATTTTAGTGCACGAACCAAATTTGGAAACTACCCCGCTCACCGAACCAAACAGAAAAGTATGGAATAACATCCGCATTGGATTCTATATCCTGGGGGCGTTTTTGTTATTTTTATTTTCGCTCGATCTAATGACCTCTTCGCTGCAGCATATGGGTAAGAATGTTGCAGAGACAATTTTATTGGCAACTTCAAATCCCTTTACGGGTTTGTTTATTGGCCTGCTTATTACGGCAATGCTGCAAAGTAGCTCCACGACAACCTCACTGGTGGTAGCGCTGGTGGCTTCCGGATCAATCACGTTTCAAAGTGCCATACCAATAATTATGGGCGCGAATATTGGCACAACAATTACGAGTACGATTGTATCGTTAGGATTTATCAATAAGAAAAAGGAGTTCAGAAGGGCCGTTGCCGCGGGGACCTACCACGATTTTTTTAATATACTTACGGTCATTGTTTTATTTCCCATGGAATACTACTATGGATTTCTGTCCTCTATTTCCGCGTGGATTGCTAATTTCTTTTTCACCCCTGTTTTGAAACCAGTTGAAAATACAATTTCTCATTTTTGGGTTGGGTTTGCGCCTGTAATTAACTTCTTAATGGAAGTAATCTCCAGTCCTTTTCTGCTAATATTTTTATCCCTTGCATTGTTGTTTTCCTCAATCCTGGTTTTCAGAAGACTAATTTCCAATCTACTGGAAGCCAATTCCCCGGAGGTGTTTAGTCGGTTCTTTTTCAAGAATCCGCTGAAGTCCTTCTTCTGGGGACTAGTAACTACAGCAGCCATCCGGTCCAGCACGATTACTACCTCTGTTGTCGTTCCCATTGTTGCAAAAAAAATCGTGAGCCTGAAGCAGGCCGCCCCCTTTATTATGGGGGCAAACGTTGGGACAACGATTACAGCCTTTATTGCGGCCACCTTAAACTCCAACACCTCAGGTGCAATAATCATTGCGATAGCACACTTCTTGTTTAATTTTATTGGAGTACTGCTATTCTTTCCTATTCAAGCACTGAGAAGATTGCCGATGGAGTTGGCTGGTGGCCTTGGGAAACTTACGCTAAAGTATCGTCTTGTAGGATTTGTTTATATACTGGTGGCCTTCTTTTTTGTTCCATTCTCACTCATTTATTTCAACCGCGATTCAGTCCAGACATTTGACCTTACCTACTCTCAGTTAGATCCTGCAGGAAATACAATAAAGTATAGAATGGTAGTGAGAATGAATGCACGAACGCAAGTAGGAGAATGGACGAAGTATGAGGGTAACAGGAGCAATACAAGACAAGACCCTTCGCTGATTTATCCGGTTTCAATCAGGAATAACACCCTTTTCATTGGGAAGAAGATGTTCTTGTTTAGCAAGCCTGGGTTTTGCTGGGATGGTGAAGATGAAGACGGAAAGTTTAGAACCTGCATTGACAAAATATTGCCAACGCTGAGGGTTTCCAATACCGTTTATGATTCGGTATATGTGTATAGCACTTCTCACGACCTGGCCTCCGATTCTAAATTGCACCGCTATTATCTTAGTGCTCCCTATAAGATTTTACTTTTACATGAGGTGCTTACTCCCGGTAGTTACCCGAGTGTGATGGAGAAATTGGATCAGTTTGAATTGAAATGACCTCTCCAAATTTCAAATCTTCTTTTTATATTGCATAATCTCAAAGAATTTGTCATGCTAAAAGAAACATTACTCAAATTTTTGAAATTGGATAGTCTTGTAGACAATGTCACGGGTTATGTCGAGGCGCGTATTGAGCTAATGAAAATTGAACTAAGGGAGGAAGTGGCAAAGGGGCTTGCAAAGACAGTTGTTTTACTTGTGATATTAGCTTTGTTTACTTTATTTGTTTGGATGACGAGTATGGCAGCGGCATACAAAATCGGTGAGTCGTTGGGAATATATGAAGGATTTGCTATTGTGGGATGCTTCTATCTGGTCGTCGGACTCGTCTTCTATTTGTTTCGAAATCCAATTACTGAAAAACTGGAAAAGCGGTTGGAGGCAAAAAAGAATAAAAAGAAAACGTAGTTATGGAATTGCTGGAACCAAACGACCCGAAAGTGGAATTGCTTAATAGGTCAGCAAAATATCGCCAGGGATTGGAGGAGGAATTGAAAGAGATCTCTGATCGAACGGAACGGATCATTACCGATGCGTTGATTATTGGAGGCACATTGGCTGTAGCTTATTTTGTTGTACGCCAGTTTACAGCCTCTAAACGCAGGAAGAAAAGATCCCAAAGACTCGCGATAATAAAGTCTCAGGCTGATGGATCTGAAGTTAATGAAGAGCAAGAGTCTACTGGTCCTGGCGTGATGGCGCAAATAGGTTCGGCGATTGCCACCCAGGCTGCTGTCTTCTTGCTGGATTTAGCCAAACAAAAGCTTTCCGAATACATTGAAGAAAAGTTAGCGGAGAAAGCGGACCACCATGAGCGTTCTTAAAACCCTTATTGAACGTCATCGGCAAGGGAAGAAATCTATTGCTGTGCTGGTTGATCCTGATAAGGCGGATGACCCCGTGAAACTGCTTCAACTTATAAATCTTGCAAGTGAAAACTGTATTGATTTCTTCTTTGTCGGAGGAAGCATCATAACCACGTCAAACCTGGCATCTGTTGTAAAATTGATCAAGGAAAATGTAACCATCCCCGTTATACTTTTTCCCGGGAATGCAATTCAGATTGAGCCAACTGCAGATGCTTTATTATTTCTATCATTGATTTCTGGCCGAAATCCTGAATTGCTTATTGGACAACATGTTGTGGCAGCGCCCATTATTCGGAATACAAACCTTGAGGTGATCCCCACCGGATATCTACTGATCAATTCAGGCCGTACGACGTCTGTGGCGTACATCAGCAACACCACACCTATTCCAGATGACAAATATGCATTGGCGGCTTGCACTGCGATGGCCGGCGAAATGCTAGGGCTTCAATCAATATACCTTGATGCAGGCAGCGGGGCAGACAAGGAAATCAGCACAAAAATGATAGCAGCTGTAAGGAAGGCTGTAAATGTGCCCTTGATCATTGGAGGGGGAATAAATACCAGCCAAAAAGTATTTAGCGCTTTGGAAGCGGGGGCAGACATGATTGTGATTGGAAATGCATTGGAAAAGGACCCCAATCTACTTATAGAAATTTCTGACAGGATATACGAATTGAATCAAAGTGTTGAGGCAGGTAAGTGAATGCGTCCAAGCTCAACTGATGTTCCCTTGGTTTTAGAGATTTTTCTCAGCTGGCAGCTTGTTGTTGACGATCGTGATAAAAGAAAAAGCTTGAATGTTGCCACTATCAAGGTTTTCGTAGCAGTGAATCTGGTTGGAACAAAACGCGGAATGGGGAATTAGGAAAGCTTTTGCGCAACATATTCTTTTGTACAGGGAATTATGAATTGTTGTCCTGTCATCCATTGCAGTGCGAATGAAATCCCGGATGTAGCATATGCTGCATCTCGTTACGTGTTGAAAACGATCAACTGGTTGAAAAATAGAGCGAAATTATGCCTGTAGATCTCCACTCCTTTGCAATTCCGGAGGAGGCGCGTGTCAGGCATTTGCGTTGGAAAGCCACAGTTGATTTCAGGTCCCGCACTATTCATGCTACGGCCACATGGGAAATCGAAAGCAATACGCTTGCAGATACCCTCGTCCTTGACACGAAAGGATTAACAATAGATCATATCACCCTCAATGACAATCAGCCTACTGGATTTCGATTCGCGGAGCCGGACGCGCTTTTAGGAGAGGCGCTGACGATAATGATTAGACCAGATACTAAACGGGTTAATATCGTCTACCAGACTTCTCCTGACGCAGAAGCTTTACAGTGGCTGCAGCCCCAGCAAACGTCGGGCAAGCAACACCCCTTCTTATTTACCCAATCCCAGGCTATACTTGCACGGAGCTGGATACCATGCCAGGATTCCCCAGGCATTAGGTTTACCTATGATGCCGATGTGCAGGTGCCTGAAGATCTGCTCCCCTTAATGAGTGCTTCAAATCCGCAACGAAAAAATTCTACTGGCGTCTATCATTTCGAAATGCAACAGCCGATACCAGCATACTTGCTTGCACTCTCAGTTGGTGATGTTTCATTTCAAGCCGTTAGCGAAAGATGCGGTGTATATGCTGAACCAGTTGCCCTGGAGCGCGCAAGTTGGGAGTTTCAGGATTTGGAAAATATGGTGATCGGTGCCGAGTCACTCTACGGCGCATATCCATGGGAGCGTTATGATGTTATTGTGCTTCCCCACAGTTTTCCTTTTGGTGGAATGGAGAACCCCAGACTCACCTTCGCCACACCAACAATTTTAGCAGGCGATCGTTCCTTGACCTCACTCATTGCTCACGAACTCGCGCACAGTTGGTCTGGTAATTTGGTAACAAACGCAACTTGGGATGACTTCTGGCTGAATGAAGGATTCACGGTTTATTTTGAACATCGTATAATGGAAAAACTCTATGGCAGAGATTATGCGGAGATGTTGGCGGTACTTTCTTTACAGGACCTCAACGAAACATTATTAACATTTAAAGCTGAAAATAAGGAACAGGATACCTGTTTAAAATTACACCTGGAAGGAAGAAATCCTGACGAGGGTGTAACGGATATAGCCTATATTAAGGGATACTTTTTTCTTCGTTCAATCGAGGAAAAGTATGGGCGGGCTAAATTTGATGCTTTTGTAAAGGACTATTTCTCAGACAATGCCTTCAGCGCGATGAACACGGAGAAGTTTATTGTATATATTAAGAAATACTTTCAATCTCACTACCGCCTGGTGCTGGAAGATTTGAAATTAAATGAATGGATTTATGACACGGGATTGCCATCAAACTGCCCGAATCCGGTTTCCGGGAAATTGAAAAAAGTTGAAGCATTTCTGGAAAAATGGAATAGTGGAGAAAAACCAGACGTATCTGTTGGTAGGGAATGGAGTACGCATGAGTGGTTACACTTTCTTAAGAATTTGCCGGAAGTAGTAAATCTTGAACAGATGGAAGTCCTGGATAATTTTGGAAACTTCACTTCATCAGGCAATGCTGAGATTACAACGCTGTGGCTGGTTATGACCATCCGTAATCAGTATCATCAGGCCGATTCCAAGCTTGAACAGTTCTTAATCAATACCGGGAGGCGGAAATTTTTGATTCCGTTGTACCGGGAACTACTTAAATCTGCGAACGGAAGGGATCGGGCAATTGAAATTTATGCAAAGGCGCGCCCCAATTATCATTTTGTGGCGAGGAACACTTTTGATGCGTTATTGAAGTAATCTTAGTGTTTACCAAAAATTTGTAGATCACCTAACTAATTGAAATATGTCAATCTTCAAAAAATTCAAATCTACTATCGGGCTGGTGCAGAAACTTGATCTTGAAAAGATCGGCAAGCTTGCTGAGAAAGTTGATCTTAATAAAATGATCGGACTTGTGAGCAGCATGAAACAGGAGGATTTGCAGAAGCTCGTAAAATTCATGGAAGGAGGTAAAAAGAAACATGAGTTTCCAGAGATCGACGGTGACTTTTATGATTTACACCAAGTCTTGAACCCGGAAGAACGAGCTATCCAGCTTGCGGTGAGAGAATTCATGCAAAAAGAGATAAAACCCATTGTGAATAATTATTGGTTAAAGGATGAATTTCCGCATCAAATTATCCCACAATTGGCGAAACTGAACATTTGTGGCCTTACATATGAGGGATATGGGTGCCCGGGAAGATCTTCTCTGCTGGAAGGTTTCTTAGCGATGGAAATGGCACGCGTGGATTGTTCGGTTTCTACTTTTTTTGGTGTTCAAAGTGGACTGGCAATGGGTTCGATTTATCATTGTGGATCTGAAGAGCAAAAGCAAAAGTGGTTACCAGTTATGCAGCGGATGGAAATTATTGGTGCTTTTGGACTGACGGAGCCAGAGGTTGGGTCGGGCGTTGCCGGAGGATTGACATGTACCTGTAAACAAGTGGGAGGAAAATGGATTTTGAATGGCCAAAAAAAATGGATCGGCAACGCAACATTTTCGGATATCACCATAATTTGGGCCCGGGATCTTGATGATGGGAACGTAAAAGGGTTTATTGTGGAGAAAGATTTTCCTGGTTTTGCTGCGGAGAAGATCAAGGGGAAGATGGCTTTACGGATTGTCCAAAATGCTTTAATAACATTAACAAATTGTGAAGTACCGGAGGGCAATCGTTTACAGCGGGCGAATTCATTTAAGGATACGGCAAAGGTATTGCGCATGACCCGCGCTGGTGTAGCGTGGCAGGCCGTTGGCTGCGCACGGGGTGCATACGAAAGTGCCTTACGTTATACGAATGAACGGAAACAGTTTGGCCGTACGATCAGCAGCTTTCAAATGGTTCAGGATCTGTTGGTCACGATGTTGAGTAATCTTACAGCGATGCAGACGATGGTGTGCCGTCTGTCACAACTTCAAGACGATGGCAAACTTACGGATGAGCAAGCCTCCCTGGCCAAAGTATTTTGTACACTGCGTACCAGAGATATTGTCAGTCATGCGCGCGAACTATTTGGAGGCAATGGCATTCTTATAGAACATGACATCGCTCGGTTTGTTGCTGACGCTGAAGCTATATATTCCTACGAAGGGACGAAGGAGATCAACACCTTAATTGTGGGGAGGTCAATCACTGGCCAAAGCGCGTTTATCTAAAATCCTCTTCTTAGACCAATTTTGGTTTTAAGCCGAGGTACTTACTTGAAATTGCATCTTTTTATAGTATAATGTATCCGTTGCCACTAAAGAACAACGGGGTTAATGGCGTAGATTTGTGGTAGGTTTACATGCAATTTTCAAACTGCGGTGAAAAAAAGCTTCGATTTGCTCAAATTAATTGTTTTATTCGCTTCTTCTCTTATTGTATTTAAATGATAAATCTTCAATTATTATTCGCAATACTTTTTATAGCGGCATGCTCTCCAAAAGAGAAAACCGCTCTGGTAAACGAAACAAAATTTCGTAAAGGAATAAAGCTGGCCGAGCTTAAAGTTAATAAATTGGATGAACTCTCAGGTCTTGCAGCAAGCATCAATAACCCCGGATTGCTCTGGACGCAAAATGATAGCGGAAATGGTGCAGATATTTTCCTGATAGACCAGAAGCTTAACCTTAAGCAGACTTATTCGCTCAAGGGCATCGATAATCGCGACTGGGAAGACATCGCTGTCGGACCAGGTCCGGATTCGACAAGGAATTATATTTATATCGCTGAGATTGGTGATAACGATGCGAGTTTCAGGCTTAAGTATATTTATCGCTTTGAAGAACCTGTGTGGCAGAAGGAAGAAAAGAAAATAAAGATCACAGTCTTCGATACCATAACTTTTCAATTGCCAGATGGAATAAAGGATTTGGAGACATTGATGATAGACCCCAATTCGAAAGACTTGATCGTAATCAGCAAGCGTGAACGACCGGTATACGTGTACCAAATCAAATACCCCTATTCAATTCGAGATACGATTACGGCTACTAAAGTGGGCCCGTTGCAACTGACCCAAATTACAGCCGGAGATGTTTCTGCTGATGGGAGTGAGGTCTTGTTGAAGAATTATAAGCACATATATTATTGGCATAATACTGCGGAAATACCTGTCGTGGATCTACTAAAAACAACACCGCGAGAAATCCCATACGAGCAGGAACCACAAGGGGAGTCTATTGCCTGGGCACGGGATAATTCGGGGTTTTATACCATTAGCGAGAAAGTCCAGGGCAAGAAATCATTTCTTTATTTTTACGAACGGGAAAGTGATTAGGAGAGCCTACGCATGTAATTTTTCCGGCTTACAAAGTTGCGGCGTTTAATTATTCTTAACTAAGAAAGTGGTATTCAATCGGGCAATAGCGGGAGCATCAGGGCATATACCCACGTGCCCGCCAGTGCTGAAATGAATGTAATGATGGTAACAAGGTAACCTCCGCCGATCTGCGCGTAAAGTGGCCCCGGGCACGCTCCTGTTAAAGCCCACCCAAATCCGAAGATAAGCCCGCCAATAATAACACCGTGATGATAGGGTTTTCTTGGGATTTGAATAAGGTCTCCTTGCAGCGTGCGAATTCTTAACCTTCTTAGAAGGAAGAGAGAAATGGCTCCTACGGGTACTGCTGTCATAAAAATCCCATACATGTGAATACTCTGGAAGTGAAACATTTCCTGAATGCGAAACCAGGAAATAGCCTCTCCTTTTGTTAAGGCGAGACCAAAAACAACACCCAGTCCTAAATAACTTAAATTTTTCATAGCGCTAAGATGTATGGTAAAACGAAATGGCTGAAAAGTATTCCTCCTAGAAAAAACGAAACGGTGGCCACAAGTGATGGCCATTGCAAAGCTGATAAACCTACAATGCCATGACCTGATGTACATCCTCGGGCATAGCGCGTTCCAAAGCCAACCATGAATCCGCCACCGACCATCATCAAGAAACCTTTCCACGAAAGCAATGACGGCCAGTTGAAAACTTGCGATGGCAGTAACCCTCTTATATCCGTAATACCCTGCTCCTTCAATAGGGAAACTGTGTTTTCCGATATTCCTGTGGGCATAGGATTGGCAAAAAAATAACCTCCAATAAATCCCCCAAGGAGAATGCCGGACACAAAAAATAGATTCCAGGTGTCCTTTTTCCATTCATAGCGCAGAAAAGGAATATTTGCTGGAAAACATCCAGCACAAATCTGGCGCAGGGTTGAAGATACGCCCAATTGCTTATTGCCTAACAGGAGTAGGGCGGGGACACAAAGGCCGATGATGGGTCCGGCAACATACCAGGGCCAGGGTTTATAGAGAAATTCCATAGTTTCGTATCTTATGTCTGATATTGTTAAGATGGCAAGTTAAAGTATTTTAATTTTCATCCCTTCTTTCAGATTAATGTTTTTAAGGCGAAAAGAAATTGTCAATGATAAACCACATAACATGAAAAATTCGAAGATCGCGATTATTGGGGGCGGAAATTTGGGGGCGGCTATTGCAGAAGGACTGATCAAGAGTAAATTTATATTACCACAACACATCACCGTTACACGCAGAAATGTAGATGTACTTAAGCCGTTACAATTGTTGGGCGTGAGTGTTACGTCTGACAACAAGGAGGCCATTCAAAATAGTGACGTCGTAATTGTTGCGTTGAAGCCTTATAATGTAAAGGAAGTGTTGGAAAGTTTGAGAGGAGATTTTCAATCATCCAGGCATATCGTCATCAGCGTTGTAACCGGGGTTCTGCTTAAAGATCTTGGAGCAATTATCGACCACGGTGTTCCATTATTTCGGGCAATGCCAAATACAGCTATCGCCATACAGGAGTCTGTTACATGCCTTTGCCATCATGGGGCTTCGGGTGAACAGGTAAATTATGTTACAGAATTGTTCGGCAAATTAGGGGTATCCATCAACATTGATGAAAAATTAATGGATGCCGCTACAGTTCTTGGCGCTTGCGGAATTGCATATGCACTTCGTTTTATCCGTGCATCCACGCAAGGCGGGATCGAGATTGGGTTTGATGCAAAGACTGCAAACTTAATAGCGGCACAAACTGTAAAAGGTGCCGCCGAACTCCTGCTTAGACTCAATCGCCATCCTGAAGAAGAAATTGACAAAGTGACTACACCAAAGGGCTGCACGATTGCAGGATTAAATGAGATGGAACATCAAGGATTCAGTTCTTCACTCATTAAGGGGATTTGTACTTCCTTTGAAAAAATTGGGCAGTAGAAGATTTTGCGAAAGGCGACATGGTTTGCATTCCGTCTTCCGCGATGGCTAATACTTCGCGTCGGTAGCTGTATCATTTTCTGCCTATGAGATTTCCTGTTTGAATATGTTATAACCTGACATGCTATGATACTAAACTCCCATCCGCCACTGGCAGAGCGTATGCGCCCAGGGAAGCTTGATGAGCTTGTGGGACAAGAGCATCTTACGGGCCCAAAGGGTATTATAAGAAGGGCAATACAGAATGGGAGTATTCCTTCAATGGTGTTGTGGGGACCTCCGGGTGTCGGCAAAACTACAATTGCCAATATTATTGCAAATGAAATCAAGAAACCGTTTTACGCCTTAAGTGCTATCAATGCAGGGGTTAAAGATATTCGTGAAGTTATTGAGAAGGCAAGGCTTTCGCCGGGATCGATTTTATTCATTGATGAAATTCATCGCTTTAATAAAGGCCAGCAGGATGCGCTGCTTGGCGCTGTTGAAAAAGGAACAATTATTTTGATAGGCGCTACCACTGAGAATCCTTCTTTTGAAGTCAACTCGGCATTACTATCACGATGCCAGGTCTACACCCTTAAGCCTTTGGGTGAGAATCAACTGTTGGAGCTTGTCCGCGAGGCGCTCACGCGCGATACGTATCTATGCAATCGGAAAATTGAAATAGTGGAACATCAGGCATTGCTTAACATATCAGGTGGAGATGGGCGGAAGCTTTTGAACCTGATAGAGTTAATATCCGAGGCGGAAGCCGGCGAAGTTGAGATTACAGATGCGCTCGTCATGGAGGTTGCGCAAAAACATATAGCCATTTACGACAAAAGCGGAGAACAGCATTACGATATCATTTCAGCATTTATTAAATCAATACGAGGAAGCGATCCGAATGCAGCAGTCTATTATCTGGCCAGGATGGTGGAAGGAGGCGAAGACGTTAAATTTATTGCGCGAAGATTGGTAATTCTTGCCGCGGAAGATATAGGAAATGCGAACCCAACGGCATTGGTAATGGCTACCAATACATTCCAGGCTGTGAACGTAATTGGGTATCCGGAAGCAAGAATTATTTTGGCGCAATGTACCGTATACCTGGCCAGCTCACCAAAAAGCAATGCAAGTTATGAAGCCATTCAAAAAGCACTTCAGGTTATTCAGGAAACCGGAGACCTGCCTGTGCCGCTATCCATTCGAAATGCCCCAACCAAGCTGATGAAAAATTTGGAATATGGTAAGGGTTATCAGTACGCGCACAGTTTTGAGGGTAATTTTGTACCTATGGAGTTTTTGCCTGACGCCCTTCAGGGAACTAAATTTTATGAGCCTGGCAGCAATGCGAGGGAAGAAGAGCTGAGAAAGTATCTTCGGTCAAGATGGAAGGATAAATACGGTTATTAGTCTAATGCATGAACGCGGCAAGTGCCAGGTATAGTTTCAGAACGAAAACACATAGCGACATTTCATGCAATTGATTGAATTAAGACGATAGCTTTGATAAATTCAGACTTTCTAAACTAACTCAATGGTTGATCAACAGCGGATAATATTTGAATCTTCACCTGCATACATACCGCTATGCATTCTGTTTGGGCTGGGCATTTCTTTTTTGTTATACCAGGTTAAACACCCATGGAACAAAACCTGGAATAGAGTTCTTTTTGTCATAAGAGCGGTGCTGGCCTTTTTTCTAGTATTTCTTTTGCTCGGACCGATCGTAAAGCAAATCAATAATCTCTTTGAGAAACCATTATTTGTAATTCTATACGACAACTCAGTTTCTGTGAAGGAAACCATGGATTCAACCCTGATCCAGCGATTAGAGATGAATGTGTCAGAGACCGCGGCATCGCTTCAGAAAAAAGGATATGATGTTAAAGTCACTAACCTTGAGGGCGTGGAGATAGATAAGCCAATTTTTTCTTCCACAATGTCTGATTTAACCGGTGCGCTTAAGAAAATTGCGAATCGCTTTGAAGGCAAGCAGGTAGGTGGCGTTATGCTTGTGTCTGATGGCATTTACAATGAAGGAGCATCGCCGTTGTACACTCCCTACAATTTTCCAATCTATACGGTCGGTGTTGGAGATACAATGCAGCGAACAGATGTATTCATTAAAGATATTGCGTATAACAAAATCGTTTATCAGGGAAATAAGTTTCCGCTGCATGTGGAAGTCATGGTAAAAAATCTTGAAAACCAATCTATCAGCGTTTCTCTTTTTCACAGGGGAAAAGTAATAGAACGGTACGCAAAGGAATCTGAGACAGATCAACTCTTGGTATTTGACTTTCAACCCATGGCGGAAGAACAGGGCATTCAAAAACTTGATGTTCAAGTTGAAGTCAAGAAAGGCGAATTTAACACAGTAAATAACCGTGCATCTGTTTTCATAGAAGTGGTTGAAGGGAAAAAGAAAATTTTGATGGTAGCGGCATCGCCACATCCGGATATCAAGGCGCTTCGTGAAGTAGTGGACAAGAATCCAAACTATGAATTTCTGCTGCACATACCTGGAATTGAGGAACAGCAGACCAGTGATTTGAGCCCTGATAAAATTGATCTGGCTATATTCCATCAGTCCCCTGATGTGCGTGGCAGGACCAGGGATATTTTTCAAAAATTTGCAGCAAGCAGAACTTCACTATTTGTTGTCCTTGGAACGCAAACGGATTTGATGCAATTGACAAAACAAGACATGCCCATTGGTTTTGAATCGCCGCCACGGGATTACGATGAGGTTCTTCCGGCGATTAGTAGAACGTTTGCGCATTTTGTTCTCTCCGCTGAAACGAATGCTATTGTTCCCGGCTACCCTCCCGTTTCCGTTCCTTTTGGAAAAATGACCACTGCTGGCAATAGTATGCCCTTGTTATATCAGCGTGTGGGTAGTGTAACGACGGAAAAACCCCTTTTGTATGTCGGGAACCAGGATAACCGGAGGATTGCTATTATGCTCGGTGAAGGTTTGTGGAGATGGAAGCTGAATGAATTTGATCGTTTTGAAAATACCGCCGCATTCGAGGAATTGTTTGGTAAGCTCATTCAATACCTCAGTACTTCAGATGATAAACGCAAATTCAGGAGCTATCCGGTAAAACAGGAGTTCTCTGATACAGAGGCAGTAGTTTTTGAAAGCCAGGTTTATAACGATATTTTCGAGCCCATATACGGAAATACCATTGCGTTAGAATTTACCGACGAGGAGGGGAAAAAGAACAATTATACCTATACTACCAGCCCTGGTAATATACGTTATCAAATTGGAGGGTTAATAGAAGGGGTATACAAATACAAAGCAAAGACCCTGTTAAATCAAAAGGAGGAAGAAGTGCGCGGAGAATTTGCGGTTGTTCAACGCCAGACTGAGCTGCAAAACCTGACCGCAGATTTCAATTTGTTGCGTAAACTATCAACCAATTCAGGAGGATCATTCTATCCAATCGCTGAGTTTGTGCTTCTCAAAAATGAGCTTGAAAGGACAGAGGCCAGAAGCGTTATTCACGCTGAAGAAACATATGATGGTTTGATTAATCTCAAATGGATCTTCTGGTTGTTGCTTTTGATTGTGAGTATTGAATGGTTTATGAGAAAGTATTTTGGTAGTTATTGACGTCGAACTTAAAGCAAATCATGTCGGAGAGAAGAGGTCCAAAAAACGCGTTAAACTGATGCCAATAAAAAACCCTGCTCACGGCAGGGTTTTTTATTTTCAATCCCAGAAAATCTTAATTAATCCTTCTTTTCTCTTGAGGATGCCTTGGTTTTCTTAACTTTTATAGTCAGCACGTCCCCTTTACCATCGTAATCTGCAAGGATAGTACCGCCTTCTTCTACTTCACCTTTCAAAATTTCTTCGGCAACAGGATCTTCCAGGTACTTCTGAATGGCCCTGTTCAGGGGCCTGGCACCAAACTGTTGGTCATAACCCTTCTCCGCCAGGAAATCTTTAGCCTTATCCGAAAGTTCAACATGATAACCAATCTGGATGATGCGATCGAAAAGCTTATGAAGTGTAAGGTCTATAATTTTATGGATATGCTCACGCTGCAATGAATTGAACACGATCAAATCATCTAACCTATTTAGGAATTCAGGGCTAAAGGCACGTTTTAGTGCATTTTGGATAGTGGTCTTCATGTGCTCCTCATCATTCTCGCGTTTTGAGGCAGAAGCAAATCCAATTCCGGAACCAAAATCTTTCAAATCCCTAACGCCAATGTTTGACGTCATGATGATAATTGTATTGCGGAAATCAACTCTTCTTCCTAACCCGTCCGTCAGAATTCCATCGTCAAGTACTTGCAAAAGGATGTTAAAAACATCAGGATGTGCTTTCTCGATCTCATCGAGCAACACCACACAGTAGGGCTTGCGTCTTACTTTTTCGGTTAACTGTCCCCCCTCTTCATACCCAACATAACCCGGAGGTGCACCGACAAGACGCGATACAGAGAATTTCTCCATGTATTCACTCATATCAATGCGAATAAGAGAATCATCTTTGTCAAAGAGATAGGTCGCCAGAACTTTTGCAAGTTCAGTTTTACCTACACCCGTGGGGCCAAGGAAAATAAACGAACCAATAGGCTTCCTTGGATCTTTGAGCCCTACGCGCGTGCGCTGAATTGCCCTCGTCAGTTTCTTAATGGCTTCCTCCTGACCAATTATTTTTTGGTTGAGCTCTTCGGCCATGTTTAACAACTTGTTGCTTTCTTTTTGCGCAATTCGGTTGGTAGGTATGCCAGTCATCATACCTACAACATCGGCTACATTCTCTTCGTTTACGGTATATTTTTCAGTGCGTGTTTTTTCCTCCCACTTCACCTTTGCAATTTCAAGTTGCTCAATAAGTTTCTTTTCTCGGTCACGAAGTTGCGCAGCCTCCTCATATTTCTGGCTCTTTACAACGCGATTCTTTTCTTTCTTAACATCTTCTATGGCCTCCTCATATTTAACAATGTCTTCGGGCACGTGAATGTTGTTGATGTGTACGCGCGCACCTGCTTCATCTAAAACATCAATGGCTTTGTCTGGGAGGTAACGATCGCTGATATATCGATCAGAAAGCTTAACGCATGCGTCAATAGCTTCCTTGGTATAGATAACGTGGTGATGATCTTCATATTTTTCTTTGATGTTGTCCAGGATTTGAATCGTTTCTTCTACGGTGGTTGAATCAATCATCACCATCTGAAACCTGCGTGCAAGGGCCCCGTCCTTTTCTATATATTGCCTGTATTCATCCAACGTAGTTGCACCGATACACTGAATCTCCCCGCGCGCCAAAGCGGGCTTGAACATGTTGGAAGCGTCGAGCGATCCTGATGCTCCTCCTGCGCCAACAATGGTGTGGAGTTCGTCAATGAAGAGAATTACATCGGCGGATTTTTCTAACTCGTTCATCACAGCCTTCATCCTTTCTTCAAACTGGCCTCGGTATTTTGTTCCCGCCACAAGAGAAGCAAGGTCTAGCGTTACAACGCGCTTCCCGAACAATACACGCGATACCTTTTTCTGAATTATACGCAATGCAAGACCTTCGGCGATAGCAGTCTTCCCCACACCTGGCTCTCCAATCAAAATGGGATTATTTTTCTTCCTGCGTGAAAGAATTTGCGCTACACGTTCAATTTCTTTTTCTCTGCCTACTATAGGATCAAGTTTATTGTCTTCGGCCAACCGGGTTAAATCACGACCAAAGTTATCCAACACGGGAGTTCTGGATTTTTCCGTTCCCTTCTTCTCCTTGCCCGATCCACCCGATCCAAATATTTTTGAAGAATCATCATCCGGATCATCTGTATCCTGGGAGGCCATAGGGCCTTCACTTTGATACTCTAGCATTTCTTTCACGGTCTCGTAGTTTACATCAAACTTATTAAGAATTTGTGTTCCAAGATTATCCTGATCACGAAGGATGGATAACAGTAAATGTTCTGTTCCTATAAGCTGCGCTTTAAAAATCTTAGCTTCGAGGTAAGTTATTTTCAGCACCTTTTCCGATGCTTTAGTCAACGGAATATTCGCAAGATTTTTTATCTGATGCGTTGCAGTGCCTTTTGATATCTTTTCGATTTCATTGCGAAGTTCATCAAGGGGAACCCCTAATTTTTTCAACACGCCAACGGCAACGCCCTCGCCTTCCCGTACCATGCCTAAAACAAGGTGCTCTGTACCGATATAGTCGTGTCCAAGGCGCAACGCTTCCTCCCTACTGAGTGAGATAACTTCCTTGACCCGATTGGAAAATTTAGCTTCCATAGAGAAGATTAATGATGGTTACTGTAAATGTAAAGTTTTTTGAGCGTTTCAATGCTATCCAATTCTTAAGATTTGATAAGGTAAAACAGCCACAGCTTCCTATTTGTTCATTTTGCAATTGCCGATGCGCGAACAACCTGCACAGCACCGGGTCCTTCGCAAAAGACCAAGTCGATAACACTAAGGTTAGCTGCAAACGTGTTGCCAAACACCTGCTGGTAACTTTCCGGCCGGTAAAAATATTGTATATTTTCTGTTTTCTTTAACATTATTGCGGATCGAAGGTCCAAAACGTCATTTGAAGTGAGTTTTTCGTACGCCAGACTTTCCCTAATTGTCACGTCCAGATTGAGCCACTTGAGACACATTGACAGCAATTTATAATTCAGGTCATATAGATAAACAGGCTTTGTTAGCAGTGCTTTCTCCAGGTCTTCACGGTAATGTTCAAAGAATGGAGCCTTTCCATATGCCGTTTGGATGCTTCTCAAATGGTTTTTGAGCCAGTTTTGTCCGTAATCAACGCGAACGTCGGTAATCAATACTTTTCCATGCTTAAATGTGAGCGGCACAATAAGGTTTTTTTTCCCCTGCGCCGATAGAATATTGCAGCGATTCCGATAAGTCTGCTTTACGTAGTTTTCATGCTTTTCAAGCGTAATTTCAGGCACACCTTGAATTGCAGCAAAGTATGCAATAGATGGTAGATAGTGCGTTTCGATCAGGGCGGTCATCAGCTGTATCGCCTATTTTACTGAAATTGTTCTACCTCTCCTAATCCTTTGCGAATGACTACAACTTTGTCACCGGTACAGTCAATAACGCTGGAGGGAATATTACCCCCGGGGCCACCATCGATCACAACCTCTACCAGGTGTTTGAAGTCCTCAAAAATCTCTTCAGGGTCTGTCGTATATATCTTAATGACGTCATCGTCTTTTATAGAAGATGTAATAAGCGGATTACCCAATTGTCTGACAATTTCCAATGGAATTGCATGGTCAGGTATCCTGATGCCTACTGTTTTTTTGTTTACGCCCAATATTTTGGGCACTTTACTGCTCGACTCCAGAATGAAAGTATACGGACCTGGTAAGCTTTTCTTCAGTATTTTGAATATCGGCGTATCAATTTTTCTTACATATGTTGAAATATGGCTCAAGTCATTGCAAATAAAGGAAAGATCAAGTTTCTGGGGTTTCACATCAATAATCTGACATAGGCGTTCTATAGATTTTCGATTCATCAGATCACAACCAATTCCATAGATTGTATCCGTAGGATAAACTATTATTCCTCCACGCTTTAAGGTTTCAACAACGTGGTTTATTTTTCTCCCTTCCGGATTTTTAGGATGGATTTTTATCAATTCCGCCGCCATAGCGCGAAGGTAAGGAATCGATTGTGCTTATCCTTTGGTGGGCACCAATCTCTGGTCAATAACTCGCGCATATTATTTTCAATTGCGCTACTATCGGTTAACTACTTACGTTTCACTATTTTTGAGGCCGATGATTTCATTATGAAGCCAGACAAACGTCTTATCCTGTTCCTTTTGTTCTCCATACTGGGGATATCATTTTCATTTTATGCATACCAGATCATTTATACACCAAACATTCTGGTTGATAAAGAGGATCGTGCGATTATCGTTAAGGAGGATTATTCCTTTAAAGACATTCAAAAAGAATTGCACGAGGGCAATTTTGTCCAGGATCTTGTTTCTTTTAGCTTCCTCGCGCGCCTTACCGGGTACGATAACCAAATCAAACCTGGTCGCTACATTCTTAGGAAAGATATGACCAACCTGGAAGCATTGCGAATTCTGAGGACGGGCAAGCAAGAGCCGGTTCGCATTACTTTTAATAATGTTCGATTAATCAGCGATTTATCCGAGAAGATTACACGAAATCTCGAAATGACTCCGGAAGAATTTGAAGTCAGCCTGATCAACTTTGCCATGACAAATAAACTTGGTTTCACTAAGGATAATGTGCTGGCGATATTTATTCCAAATACATATGAGGTTTACTTTAACATTTCACCTGAAGCGCTCGTCAAACGTATGCTGAATGAATACGAAGATTTCTGGAATGAGGACAGGATTGACAAGGCAAGAAAGTTGGGGATAAGCCAAATCGAAGTTTCCGTGCTTGCCTCCATCGTACAGGCTGAGACCGTAAAAAGTGAGGAGGCGCCTACCATTGCGGGATTATACTTAAACAGATTGAAAAAAGGAATTCCATTGCAGGCCGATCCTACATTAGTCTATGCTGTGGGTGATTTTGGCCTGAAGCGCGTATTGAATGAACATAAGCAAATTGATTCACCCTATAACACCTATAAGTATCCGGGCCTTCCCCCTGGACCGATTAATTTGCCTGAGATAAACTCAATAGATGCTGTATTAAACTACTTCTCAAGTGATTATTATTACATGTGCGCAAGGGAAGACTTCTCCGGTTATCATAATTTCACGAGTAGTTACAATGAACACATGAACAACGCTATACGTTACCAGCGTGCGTTGACACTTGAACAACGCAAAGCCTCTCAAAACAAGAGATAGCATGTACCAATCGGAAACTACCATTCGTGTACGGTACGGAGAGACTGACCAGATGGGCTATGTATATTATGGATATTATGCCACATATTATGAAGTAGCACGTGTCGAGAGTCTCCGTCAACTTGGGCTTACCTATAAAGAAATAGAGGCGATGGGTATTATCATGCCAGTACTCGAAAATAAGTCAAAGTTTCTGGCGCCTGGCCGGTATGACGAACAGTTAAGGATTGTTACAACCCTTAGGGAGAAACCGGGAGTGCGCATTAGATTTGAGTACGAAATCTTTAATACCGTGAATGAATTAATTCACATCGGTGAGACGTTGCTGGTTTTCGTAGATAGAACCACGAACAAACCCTGCCGCCCTCCCCTTCCAATGTTACAGGTACTGGAGCCTTATTTTAAATGAAGTACAAATACAAAAGACTTATTCTTCAATGGAGTCCCGGGAGTCTGATTATTGCCTGGCTAAAAAGAGTACGTTTCAAGCGATACGAGAATGTTTCCCTCTACAAAATTTTGAAAATATTTATAGACAATCTCATGAACGATGAGATTCTTGATCGCGCCAACGGTGTTTCATTCAATTTCATCCTTGCGATTTTCCCGGCTGTAATTTTTCTGTTTACGTTGATTCCATATGTAACCAAATTTTTTCCTGAAATCAACATAAACAGTATAATGCAATTCCTGGGAGATCAAATTCCGAGCAGTATGTATGAGGTGGTGTCATCAACACTTCTTGATATTATTAGTATCCAGCGTGGAGGGTTGCTTTCTTTAGGCTTCGTTTTTTCAGTATACCTGTCTACTAATGGAATGATCGCATTGATGCGGGCATTCAATGCCTGCTACCGCACTATTGAGAATAGAGGGGCCATCAAAACAAGGTTGATCGCAACAGCACTCACAATTATGATAGCGATCGTTTTTTTGCTGGCTATTATTTTGCTCGTCGCCGGACAGCTTGCATTGGAATATGCAATGGCTCACTTACCGGAGTATAATGGGCTCGACCTTAGCTATTTTACTGTGGTTATACTTTTTATTTGTCGATTCTTGGCGCTTTTTATTGCGTTCTTCCTGGCCATTTCTATTGTCTATTACTTCGGCCCAGCTATTCATTATAACTGGAGATTCTTTTCCGTTGGTTCCCTTTTGGCCACGTTATCAAGCCTTGCAGTTGTCTATGGATTTTCTTTCTATATCACAAACTTTGGAACCTACAACAAGCTTTACGGTTCTATAGGTGCACTCATCGCGCTTATGGTACTGATACAGTTGATTACCATCGTGTTGCTCGTAGGGTATGAAGTAAATACAAGTATCCACGATGCTATCCGGAAAGAAACGCTTTGGAATACAAGAATGCACAGGGTGAAAAAAGATTAACGTCAATGCCGCGCATTCGCGCCGACAGGTTCCGGTTCATCAATAAATAGCGTATTACAAGCGTATGCGAATCTCATCTTTGTATTTGACGGGAACATTGAAGGGAACGCCGTGATAGGTGAGTTTTAAGAAGCCTTCGTACCGTATTTCAAATCGTTTACCACCAAGAACACCCAACAGGGTATCCATGAAGCCTAGCTCTTTCAAAGAGATTTTTACTTCCAGCGGAATGCTAAACTCTTCTTTCGCCGGAATTATGGTTTTTAATTGTTGATTTATCGTAGCAGATTTTTTCCCATCAACGAAAATTTCAATATTAATCTTCTTAAGCCTACCACGCTGGTTGTTGGGGTTATAGAAAATGGCATTGGCCCTCAATATCGGATCTGTTGTAGCGTCTACTACTACGTCCCTGATCTGCCGCAGCACTACTGCCTCTTCCGGCCGCTCACAACTTGTCACCAGGATAAAGGATACAGCGAGCAAAAAGGATGGAATCCTTAAAGCCCTGCGAAGATGTGGGATTTGGATTCTTAAACCTGTCATTTCGATTTCCATAGTGTATATCCTGTAGTAAGTATAGACATTCTATTAGTAACTTTGTTACATTAATGGATGTAGTTCTTCTGACAAAGAAGGGGCATGATGGTCATTTTTCTATCTATCTTTTACTATGGTGTAGAGACACCGCCAAGGCTCCGGAAGCGTAAGATAGTTTATGTTTTGTTTTGAAATTCATAAGGCACCTGGTATTACATGAAAGCTCGCTTTGAAGGCTTAGCTGATGGCCTGGCTGAATTTGGCTATGCTGTAATGGATGGATTCCTCGACGATGCCGAAGTACGAGCGATTTTGGATCTGGATGTATTCAAAGGCGGCATCGGCAGTCTAAAGAAAGCAGGTATTGGCAATCATCAAAACCTACAATTAAACGAGGCCATAAGGGGAGATTATATTCAATGGCTGGATAAAAGTGCTGCGCCCTTGCCCCTAAAAGTCTACCTTAAACGATTGCAGGATCTCAGGGGCTTCCTGAACCGAAATCTTTTTCTGAGCTTGCAGGATGAAGAAGTTCATTTGACGGTGTACCCGGTGGGATCATTTTATAAACGGCATCTTGATCAGTTCAAAAAGGACGACCGACGAAAGCTTTCAGCAGTTTGCTATCTAAATACAAATTGGGATGAAGCACATGGCGGCCAACTTAGGATGTATTGCAAAGATGGAAAAATCGATATCTTACCCTTTGGGGGCAGAATGGTTTGCTTTCGCAGTGATCAAATTGAACACGAAGTACTGCCGGCGAAACGTGAAAGGCTAAGCTTGACAGGATGGATGTTGGACCTAATGCTGACATGAAGCAAGAAATAATAAGTGGTAAATTAGAAGCTAATTTTACAGGGCTTCGTAAGAGGACTATGCAGCCCGGGCCCTTGAAATTCAAAAGGTTGTATGAAGAAATATTTTTTGAAGTTGTATCAGTATAATGCATGGGCCAATAGGCGTGTCATGCAATGTCTGAAAAGTCAACAAATAGATAAAGCGAAAATCCTGAGTCTAATGGGCCATATCGTGGCCGCACAATTTTTGTGGCTACACCGCATTAAAGGATTGCCTCCCGCCGACGTAAAACTCTGGGGCGCATACAAACTCACTGAACTGGAAGCAATGGCCATAGAAGCTGATCAAAAATGGCTGGAATTTGTTGAAAAGACGGATGACTTTGACCGTGAATTGACATATCTCAACTATGTAGGAGATCCTTACACAAACAATGTGGAGATGATTATGATGCACCTGGTAAATCATGCTACTTATCATCGCGGTCAGGTTGCGTTGCTGCTACGACAAAACGGCTTTGAGCCGATTAATACCGATTTCATAACATACGACCGCATGATTACGGATCAACTTATGGATTAGGGATATAGTTTCTGATTGTTTTTCAGCATGGGTTATGTGTATGAGAGATCATTTGGAACTGATTGAATTTATTGTAAAACTTGTTACTGGAGGTTAGGATGGAAAACACATTTAGTTATAATTTCAAGAAATGAAGAACATTTTAGTAGTACTCGTGAACTATGGATCAGAGCAACTTGACTACCTTCAAAAGGTTATAAGTACCATAAAATCTTTTGAAAAGTATAATACGACGATCGTAGTCAACTCTAACATTGCCCTGGATGGAATTACAGGAATAGACCGCGTGAATGTGTTGCAACGCTATAACAAATTTTATGACCTCAGCGATCTGTTATTTAAGATTAGCATTCTTAATCACTGGAACGGCAGGCTTTACAGCTACCAACTTCTCCCGATGACGTGCCGTCGGGTTATTGATCAGGAATCGGAGAACTTTGATTACTTCTTATTCACTGAAAATGATCATTTGTGGCTTGAACACCATGTGGATAAGTTTATTGAGTACGAGAAAATACTTCCTGAAAACCGAATTGCTGGATTGATTCAATATGAAGAAGAGGGTAATGGTAAACATTTTCCTGCATATCATCGTCGTTATGATTGGGACTATAGTTCGGTAGAAGAATATGGCGGTAAAAAGTTTGCACATTTCACGAATGTTAATCAGTCTTCTTTCTTGATTTCTAGACAACAATTAAAAAGAATAAAAGAGCAGCGAGACTTTACTCAATTTTTTTCCAAGGATCATTATAGAACAATACCCAAGACAAACACTGATATATATCAGCATTGCGGGATGAAAAAAGTTATTTGTATATCTGAGTTTGATGATAACATCATACACCATCTTCCCAATATCTATATTGATGGAAAATTAGGAAGAAACCAACTTGGATCAGACGAAAGCAGAATGCAACAAGCCCTGGAAAGATTATTATCATAGAATACGCTTAAAAAAAACAATCAGATGAAGCTGGACGTTAACATCCAAAACTATATCAATATGAAAAAGATCTCCTTATTAAGTACCATGGTGATACTGGCTATTGCGTGCCTGGGCCAGGATAATATTACCGTTTGCCATACACCTTCTACGGAAAAGTTTGCCATGTTTGCCTCCAACAAGGAATTCAATGCCGCTCATTTGATGCCGCGGAACTACGTTCATGTGAGCGAAGAGGGTGGAAAAATGATAGATTATAAGTGTCCGGATGGCAAAAGCGCCAACGCGTATGTGATCATGTCCAAAAAGGAAACAAATAACTGGATTCTTGTTTTTCAGGAGTGGTGGGGATTGAACGATAACATCAAACGCCAGTCTGAAGAATTGTATAAGGACCTGGGCAATGTGAATGTCCTTGCCCTTGACCTGTACGATGGCAAAATGGCAACCGACCGCGAAAAGGCAGGTCAGTACATGCAGGAATTTAAGCAAGAACGTGGCGATATGATAGTGAAGGGGGCCTTGAACTATGTAGGTAAAAGTGCCAAAATCGGGACTGTTGGATGGTGCTTTGGGGGAGGACAGTCGTTATTAGCGGCTTTGACTGCCGGCAAACAAGCTGTGGCGTGTGTTGTGTATTATGGTATGCCTGTGGATGATGTTGCGACATTGAAGACACTGAATACTGATGTGCTCGGAATTTTTGGCATACAGGATAAATGGATTACGCCTGAAGTTGTTCAGAAGTTTGAATCCAATATGAAGGCAGCGGGCAAAAAAGTTGTGGTAAAAAGTTACGATGCAGACCACGGCTTTGCCAACCCAAGCAATCCCATGGGCGCATTTAATGAAGCGGCATACAAGGACGCATATAAAAACACATTGGCTTTTTTTAAAGAAAGAGTAAAATAATTGGCGGGGCGAAGGATCAAGCTTTATCCTTCGTCCTTTTCTATTCCTTGTCTGCAAGGATTTCGGGCGCGAAGATTGGATTCTTTTCTAATTGTGCGATACTTTGCACCATGAGCAAACCTGATAAGAAGATTTTTCTCCTTGATGCCTATGCCTTAGTATACAGGGCGCACTTTGCATTTACAAAAACACCACGGATAAATTCAAAAGGGATAAATACGTCCGTGCCTTTCGGATTCACCAATACATTACTGGAAGTACTGCAGAAGCAGAAGCCCACCCATATTGCTGTTGCTTTCGATACGGCGGCAAAAACTTTTCGCGATGAGATTTTTGCAGGATACAAGGCAAACCGGCAGGAAACACCGGAAGATATCCGGTATGGAATTCCCAAAGTGAAGGAAATTATCCGCGGCTTCAATATTCCAATTATTGAAATGGATGGTTATGAAGCTGACGATGTCATTGGTACACTGGCAGCACAAGCCGCGGAGAAGGGTTTTGAAGTTTTTATGATGACCCCGGACAAGGATTTTGGACAACTTGTTACCGATCATGTGTTCTTATACAAGCCCGCATACATGGGCAACGCAGTGGATGTTCTTGGGCCCAAAGAAGTTTGCGAAAAATGGGATATCGAGAACGTTAGCCAGGTTATCGACATGCTGGGCTTGCAAGGAGATACCTCTGACAACATCCCCGGCATCCCTGGTTTCGGGCCCAAGACGGCTGCGGCATTGTTGAAGAAGTATGGAACAGTCGAGAACATTGTGGCCCATGCAGCTGAACTAAAAGGCAAACAGAAGGATCTCGTAGAAAAATATGGCGATCAGGCAATTCTTTCCAAGAAGCTTGCTACAATCATTACTGATGTTCCTGTTGAATTCAATGAAGGTGAGCTAGCCTATTCAGGGCCAGATGTTGAAATGCTCAAACCGATCTTCAACGACCTTGAATTCAAGGGCATTGCGGCGCGCGCATTTGCGGACCCAAAAATTCCCGCCGAAGCAACACGTTCGGTTCAAAAGAACCCTCAGCTTTCAATGTTTGGGCAATCCGATTCCGGTGAGCCAGCGGAAGTTGCAGATAAAAAAGCATTAGGGTCGAGCCCGGCTCAATATATCCGCATTGAAAGTGAAGAGCAACTTCAGTTGCTCGTGGAAAAGCTCAAAGATCAGCCGACATTTGCAATTGATTCCGTAACCGACAATGTTGCGAATTTTGATTTTCAACTTAAGGGCCTTTCTTTTTCTTACCGTGAAGGTGAAGCCTACTTTCTTCCTGTAGAAAATACATCGGATGCAAAGAAGAAGGTAGAAATTCTGCGCGATGTTCTGCAGGATAAGAAAATAATGAAAGTTGGCTTTAATTTAAAAGCAACAATTCTTGTGCTGAGAAAGAATGAAGTGACGCTAACAGGCCATTTGTTTGATCCAATGCTGGCGCACTACCTGATTGAGCCCGAGGCTTCTCACGATCTATCCATCCTCTGTGCTCAATATTTACATTATGATCTGCTTGCTGAAAACAGTGAAAATCTTACAGAAAGATTGTGCGAACGCGCGGATCAGATACTTCAGTTGCGAATTAAGCTGCAAGCTCAGCTTGAGCAAAGACGACACGCCAAATTGATGAGCGAGGTTGAGATGCCATTGGTTTCCGTTCTCGCGGCCATGGAATTTGAAGGTGTGATGATCGACACCGAGGCCCTGTCAATAATGTCTGCGGAATTGCGCGTTGAAAGTGATAAGGTACAAAGTGATATCTTTCAGCTGGCAGGTACCGAGTTCAACATTGCTTCTCCAAAACAGCTGGGAGAAGTTTTGTTCGATAGACTGAAGTTACTGGAGAAGCCCAAGAAGACGAAGACCGGGCAGTATGCGACGGGTGAAGACGTGTTAACGAGTTTGGCGCCGAAGAGTGACATTGCTAAGAAGATCCTGGATTTCCGGGAGTACGAAAAACTGCGCTCTACCTACGTGGATGCGCTGCCCAAAATGATCAGCAAAACGGACGGCAGGGTGCATACGGATTATCGTCAGGCGTGGGCAGTTACAGGCCGGTTAAGTTCAAATAACCCAAACCTGCAAAACATACCCATTCGAACGGAGAAAGGAAGACTCATTCGAAAAGCTTTTATCGCACGCAACAAGAATTATCTTTTTATGTCAGCCGATTATTCCCAAATTGAGTTGCGTATAGCTGCATCGTTTGCAAGAGACCAAACGATGATTGAAGCCTTTCGCAACAAGCGGGACATCCATACAACCACAGCGGCAAAGGTTTTTAAGGTCGACCTGAGTGAGGTGACTCCTGATATGCGGAGGAAAGCAAAAGAAGTGAATTTTGGAATTCTGTACGGAAGCACGGCTTTTGGGTTGGCGCAAAACCTGGGCATCTCGCGATCAGAGGCAGCGGAGATAATTCAATCTTACTTCTCAGAATTTGACGCGATTAAGCGCTACATGGACGACACTATTAATACAGCACGTGAAAAGGAATATGTTGAAACGATTCTGGGCAGAAGGAGATATCTGCGCGACATAAACTCCAGAAATGTAACAACACGCGGATTTGCGGAGAGAAATGCTATTAATGCACCCATTCAGGGGAGTGCCGCAGACATTATTAAGATAGCCATGGTAAACATTTATCGGTGGCTGCAAAAAGAAAAACTGAAATCGAAAATGACAATGCAGGTACATGATGAATTGGTTTTCGATGTGCACAAAGACGAAGTAGATGTAGTGAAGCAGCATGTGGTACACCTGATGAAACACGCTGTCAACCTTGAAGTGCCGATGGAAGTTGAAGTCGGCGTTGGATCAAATTGGCTGGAAGCCCATTAATAGTATTAGCCAGACTTTCTGCCATTCCTAATTTCGTACTTTTCGACTTATGGTCTTCCGGACTTTAATTAATCGCGTCCTCAAAATGAATTATTTCCGGCGTTACACCCAGTTTCACGGACACAATGTCAAAACGGATATGTCCATGCCAGTTTGTGGTATAAATAAATTCCTCCGCTGCTTCGAAAATTCTTCTGGCCTGGTGCGCTTCAACAAATTCTTCGGGCTGACCAAAGGCTGCCGATGACCTGGTTTTCACTTCCACAAAAATTGTCCAGTTGTCCTGCCTGACGATCAGGTCGATTTCAGCCCGTCGGTATCTATAATTTCTCGCTACAATTTCAAAACCTTTTTGTTGCAGGAATTCCGCGGCGAGATTTTCCCCCTTGTTTCCGGTTTTGATTTTATCGCTCACAATTATGTTCTACCTTTGATTTTCAATTTACTATTTTGTCCACAATCAGAAAATTTGTTGAACGCCTTTCCCAGGCAATTGACGGGTGTTTTAAGCCTTGGTATATATCGACCTTTGGAATGCGGGGCAGTGAAATTCGGACATAGTAATGATTAGTTGGTATTGTTTCAAATTCACGCAATAATGTTAAATGTTACTGCTGTATTAAAAAAGCCTACAAATGTCTGTGTCGCGTAGAGAATTTATCAAGAACATATCATCGGCTTCTCTTTTCTTGTTAGGAGGTAGCGTATTAAACCTCACACCATCGGAAGCCGATTCTTTGCGGAAAAAATCTTCGTTGCGGTTTATCGTAGCCTCTGATGGTCATTATGGACAGGAGGGAACAGAATTCAATCTTCTTCATGAAACCCTCATTCAACATGTTACTGATTTTCATGCCGCCAATCCACTGGATTTTTGCGTTATTAATGGTGATATTATCCATGATGAAAAAGACTATTTAGTATCAGCAAAATCATATCTGGACAAACTTCCGGTAGAATACTATGTTACTAAAGGAAATCATGACAAGGTTAGTGATGGCTATTGGAAGGAATTGTGGGGCATTTCTGTTAACCATGAGGTTAAAATAAAGGGGAATTCCATGCTCCTTGCCACAACATCTAACGAGGCAGGCGAATATCTTAGTCCTGATCTGGAATGGATGAAAATGAAGCTTGATGCAAATAAAAAAGCGAAGAACATTTTCATCTTCATTCATATCCCACAGGCTAAGTGGACTAAAAATGCAATTGATACACCAGCCTTTTTTGAATTGCTGCGGACGTATAAAAATATACGCGGGGTATTCCATGGACATGAACATGACCAGGATGGCGTCAGGATGGTTGATGGCTTGCCTTTTATGTTTGACTCACACATTGGGGGGAACTGGGGAACGTCTTATAAAGGGTTTCGCGTTGTAGAACTGATAAAGGATAATTCGATTTTGACTTATCTTATGAATCCTACGGAAAGAATAAATCAAGCTTCATTCTGATTTGAATCCTGTAATAAATAAGAAGGCAGTGTTTATTGACCTTGGTCTTATCGATTTCAAGAAAGGCTGGGATTATCAGACCTCCCTGTTTGAAAAAACTCTTGCCATAAAGAAGGAAAACAGAAACCTTCAGAGCCCGCAAAGCCCAACTGAAAATTTTCTGCTTTTTTGCGAGCATCCCCATGTATATACGCTTGGGAAAAGCGGAAAAGAGCATAATCTGTTATTATCGGTAGAGGAATTAGCCTCTGTGCAGGCAGCTTTCTACCACATCAATCGGGGAGGAGATATTACGTACCATGGGCCCGGACAAATTGTTGGATATCCAATTGTTGACCTTGAAAATTTTTTTACCGACATCCATAAATACATGCGGCTGCTGGAAGAAGCAGTAATTCAAACGGTAAAGGAATTTGATGTCGTAGCTGGGCGGATTCCAGGTCTGACGGGCGTATGGGTCGATCCCGAGAACGAAAGTATATCACGGAAAATCTGTGCACTGGGTGTCAAAACAAGTCGCTGGGTTACCATGCACGGATTTGCATTGAACGTGAATCCAGACCTTTCCTATTTTAGTCACATTGTCCCTTGTGGTATCAACGATAAGGCTGTAACTTCTCTTCAAAATGAAGTGGGCCATCCGGTTGATATGACTGCTGTAAAGGATATATTAAAAAGCAAAATTGCCGGCTTGTTTGAAATGAACTTAATAGGCTGATGTTTTCACTGCGCGTATATATCACACCATTGATCCTGGGACTTGTAGCACTTGGTTTCTTTTTTTCAAAACGCAATCCGGCACGCATCCCTGCAGTGGTAAAGCAAAAAGGAGTCTGTTGGGTAGGCCTGCCCCAGGCAACTACAGCATCTGAAATTGAGGAAGCAAAGCGATGCGGGGTCAGCTGGATATCCCAAACACCATTTGGTTGGCAAAGGAGCGCATCGGACACAGTGATTCGCGCAGAGACTATTTCGCAGACACCTTGGTGGGGCGAGTCAAAGCAAGGCATTGCGCTTACGACAGTTTTGGCTCGCCAGCAGGGAATCAAAACGCTGCTTAATCCGCATTTATGGGTAAAAGAAAGCTGGCCAGGTGAAGTCGAAATGAAATCGGAGCGTGATTGGAAATCCTGGTTCCGCCATTACGAAAGTTTCATTTTGTCCTATGCAAAACTGGCTGATTCAACCGGGATAGAAATTTTTTGTATTGGAACCGAACTTCACAAGACTGTGAAGCGGCCGGAATGGCGATCGCTGATAAGAAAGATAAGAAAAGTCTATAAGGGAAAACTGACCTACGCCGCTAATTTTAGCGGAGAGTTTGAAGACGTTCCATTTTGGAATGACCTTGATTACATTGGCGTCCAGGCTTACTTTCCTTTGGCACCAGGCACACTTCCAGGCATTCAGGAACTGCAGCAGGGTTGGAAAGATCCGATTAGACGAATTGAAAAAGTGTATCAAAAATTCAATAAGCCGGTACTCTTCACTGAACTGGGCTACAAGAGTACACCTGATGCCGCCATTGAACCGTGGCGCTGGCCTGATCGACAAGATGAAATTTCAATGGAAACCCAATCAAATTGTTACGAAGCATTCTTTCAGGCTGTTTGGCCACTCGATTGGATCGCTGGTGTATATTTTTGGAAGTGGTATCCCCACACGCCAAGGCACCCGACGGATGGGGATTTTACACCCCAGGGAAAACCGGCTGAAACAGTAATGAAAAACTGGTTTGTAAAACAGAAATGAAATATGATCAGTGATATCAAGATACCTGAAGTTAAAAACGTAACGCTCGCTGTCGCCCGCAAGCGGAATATTGGAGAAAGCGACGAATGGAAAGTTTATCTCATAAACAGTAATGATTTTCCAATTGAGAATACATTGGTTGCCAGTAAGGGTTACGGAGAAAAGGATGGTGAGGAGCAGCGGACATCCATCCTACGCCATTTTCTGGATACCATTTTGGCAAACAGTGCTACACTAATTGAACCCATTGATCCCGGTGTATTTCATTTGAACAATGAATATTGGGTCAGTTATTATGTTGGTTCCCAAATCTTTGATAAACGATTCGTCTTTGTTCCTGACGCTATCCGTGAAGAAAACCTTTCCTACATTAAGGAACTTGAAATGGAAGGTGTTTTGCACTCCTGATCGTTTTGAACTTGGCGCGAAATCTTTACCTTAGTATTCATACCCGATGTGAATGATCCAAGAACTCCGAGACATTCTGTTTCTCGACATTGAAACGGTCGCCAAAACGTACGCATTTAGTGCCTTAGACGAGCGTATGAAAGTACAGTGGTCAAGAAAGGCAAGTCACCTGAGACAGGACCCGGAATTAACCGATGAAAGGCTGTACCAGGAGCGGGCAGGTATCTACGCGGAGTTTGGAAAAATTGTGTGTATTGCCGTAGGGAAGTTTTTTGAAACAGAATCCGGTGATTTGGGTTTAAAAACCAAAGCCTATTATGGAGATGATGAAAAAGAACTCCTTTCTGAGTTCAAAAGTATGCTGGAGAAGACGGATTCCACGACATTAAGATTGTGCGCTCACAATGGAAAGGAGTTTGATTATCCATATCTCTGCCGACGGCTTCTGGTGAATGAACTTGGTCTCCCATCGGCACTAAACCTAATGGGTAGAAAGCCGTGGGATGTTCAACATCTTGATACACTTGAAATGTGGAAGTTTGGAGACTATAAACATTATACTTCGCTCGACTTGCTGACTGCGATATTTGGTATCCCTACGAGTAAGCTTGATATGGATGGAAGTCAGGTAAATTCAGCATATCATCTGGATAACAACCTTTCAAAGATTAAAGACTATTGCGTTCGCGACGTTATCGTTCTGGCCCGGTTATATCTGAAACTGAAATCCATAATACTGGATAAGGAACTCACCTTGATGGTTTCTGAATAGCACAAGCCTCAGGGGATTTACGCTTATAGTCAGTACCTTATAGCGTGGATAAATTTTTATTACCTTCGCGTTAAATATTGATACAAGCTGGTATTGAATGGTGAATTGGTTTGTGCCGCCCAAGTGAATTGTGTTACCGAAATATTCTTTCCCGAACTCTCCTTACTGCATCTGGCTACCAAATAAATTCAAAAGAGAGTGCGGTAATTGTTGATTATATTTGCTGCGAGATTGGTGGTTGGGCTTAGATTTGATTCAACCTCACCGTGACTTTTGGCGCACACATTACAAATAACTTTATGGTCCGAAATACTTTTGCATGATCCAGGTATTGACCATACCAAAACATATACAATGGGTAAAAAGAAGAAATCAAAACATAAAAAGACTGCAGACAGTAGGGCGATTTTGCAATCGGCCATCACCGCTTTGCTTAACGATGGATCAGGTAATACCTACTCGCTCAAACACATTATTAAGAAATTACAATTGAAGAAGAAGGATGATATTAAAATCGCGGGGCAAGTAATGGACCAGTTGGAGGAGGAAGAGGGCACCCAACAACCTGGCAGTGGTAGTTTTAAGAGCAAAACAAAGCGCGGGGAAGTAACAGGTATTGTAGATCATGTGAGTTCACGTTTTGCCTACGTTAAGCTGGGGAACGATCAGCCGGATATCTTTATCAAAGGCAGGGACCTTGGTGGGGCAGTGGATGGTGACACCGTGAATATAACAATTTTTTCAACGCGACATGGTGAACATCAGGAAGGCAAGGTTACCAGCATCGTGAAGCGTAACCGAACGCGCTATGTCGGGAAAGTTGAACTTTCAAAAAGCTTTGCTTTCGTAGTTCCTGATTATCGGAAGATGCATACTGACTTCTTTGTTTATCCTGAGTTTATTAATGGTGCAAAGAGTGGTGACAAGGTCATCATCGAAGTCACATCCTGGTCGCAAGACGATAAAAAACCGGAGGCGAAAATCGTTCAGATTCTTGGTAAGGCAGGAGAAAATGAAGCTGAGATCCACTCGATTATGGCTGAGTTTGACCTGCCATTTAAATTTTCTGAAAAAGTAATCCACGAGTCATCCGAAATAGATGCTGGAATCACCAAAGCGGAGATAAAGAAAAGATGGGATTTCCGCCAGGTGACGACTTTTACCATTGACCCGGAGGACGCTAAGGATTTTGATGACGCAATTTCATTTCGGAAACTGGAAAACGGCAATCACGAAATTGGTGTTCATATAGCTGACGTTACGCACTATGTGAAGCCAAATTCAATCCTTGATCAGGAAGCCTATGATCGCGCTACATCTGTTTATTTAGTCGATCGAACTATTCCCATGCTTCCTGAAAGGTTATCCAATGAGTTGTGCTCCCTTCGCCCCCATGAGGACAAACTAACTTTTGCGGCTGTGTTTGAGATTGATGACAAGATGAAAATAAGAAAGGAGTGGTTTGGGCGGACGATCATTCATTCCAACGTTCGTTTTAGTTATGAAGAAGCGCAGGTTATTTTGGAACAAGGACAGGGCGTATTAGCCGATGAATTGCGGATTTTAAATGATATCGCCAAAAAGCTGAGAAAGGAAAGATTCAGGAAAGGAGCCGTAAATTTCGAAACAACAGAAGTGAAATTTAAGCTCGATGAAAAGGGGAAACCTCTTGCTGTGATTCCCAAAGTACGGAAAGATGCACATAAACTTATTGAAGAATTTATGCTATTGGCCAATAAGCAAGTTGCAACTTTTGTCTACAACCTGAACAAAGGCAGGGAAAAAAATACATATATCTACCGTATTCACGATTTTCCGGACCCGGAAAAGGTCAAAAACTTTTCTGTATTTGCGCGTCAATTCGGGCACAAGATGAATGTAGAGGAGCACTCTATCTCAGATTCGCTCAATAAGTTAATGAGCGAGATTGAAGGAAAGCCAGAGCAAAATATTCTGGAACAATTGGCCATTCGCACAATGGCAAAAGCGAAATACTCTACGGATGTGAAGGGGCATTTTGGGCTGGCATTTGACCACTATTCTCATTTCACCTCACCAATCCGTCGATATCCGGATATGATGGCGCACCGGTTGCTGCAACACTACCTGGATGATGGCAAGCATCTCAGTAAGCATGAATATGAAGAAAAGTGTGTCCATTCTTCGGAGCGGGAAAAACGCGCTGCAGATTCAGAGCGGGCATCCATTAAGTACAAACAGGTTGAATTTATGGCCTCTGCAGAAAAGAAGGTCTTTGATGGGTTGATTTCAGGTGTGACGGAATGGGGTATCTACGTAGAGATCGTTGAAACGAAATGTGAGGGTATGGTCAGACTTGCTGATATGACCGATGACTTTTATGAATTCGATGAAAAAAACTATAGAATCACTGGCCGAAAGAATCGTAAAGTATATACCCTGGGAGACAAGATTAGTATTCGCGTTAAAAAAACGGATATAGACAAGCGAATGATTGATTTGGTCATCGCACAAAATAATGCCTTTTCGGAAGAATAATATCATCTGCAATGCGTACAATACTTTCCCAGTATCAAGACTGGATCGAACTAGAGGTCAAGAAACAAAAATATGGCAGGGAGCCGGTCTCGTTATATGAACCCATCCGTTACCTGATGGGTCTCGGCGGGAAAAGGTTGCGTCCGATGCTTACCCTGCTTTCATATGCGCTGTTTAAAAATGATGTGAGACAAATCGTGAAATATGCGGTTGCAGTTGAGACCTTTCACAATTTTACACTTATGCATGATGATATTATGGACAAGGCTCCCCTGCGCAGAGGCATGGCCACTGTTCATGAAAAATGGAATAGTAACACGGCCATTATGGCAGGGGATGTGATGTTGGTCAAGGTTTACGATATGTTTCTGAATATTGCCCCTGAGAAATTTAAGCCGGTGTTAAGCGCGTTTAATAAATGTGCTGCTGAGGTATGCGAAGGGCAGCAGTGGGATATGGAATTTGAAAAGGAAAAGACCGTAACTGAGGTGCAATACATCAAAATGATACGTTCGAAAACAGCGGTCCTCCTGGGATTCAGTTTAGAACTTGGCGCAATACTGGCAGACGCTCCCGAACGGGACTGCATTGCACTTCGTCAATTTGGTACGAACATCGGTATTGGGTTCCAGTTAATGGATGATCTGCTGGACGCCTATGCTGATCCGAAGAAATTCGGAAAGCAGGTTGGCGGAGACATTATTGCCAATAAGAAGACATTTTTGCTCATCAAAGCAATTGAAAAGGCAACCGGG
>Ga0224505_10000168_pt1 | contig 50083 bp, 68 predicted proteins | sample SF_Jan12_sed_USG_FD_169102 | JGI IMG/M metagenome (GOLD analysis project Ga0224505, IMG submission 169102) | Sediment microbial communities from San Francisco Bay, California, United States - SF_Jan12_sed_USGS_4_1 | ecosystem: Environmental > Aquatic > Marine > Sediment | place: USA: California...
CGGCTGTGAGTTTTCCCACGCCCTGCGGGGAAACTCTTCCTCGGGTTGAGGGAGCCGGGACGCTTAAAGCCGTTGCGATCTGGGAAGGTGTGTCGCTCACTATTGAGCAGCGTGTCCCATGCTTTCTTGCGGGCCTTGAGCCGGGTGTGGGCTTTGCGGCCTGGCTTGCGCTTGCCGATCACGGTTGCCTCCGGGGGTCATGGTCGACTATGAACGGGTTGTGGTTGAGAAAAGCTTCAAATCTGTCTGCGATCTCATGCACAAGCTCGTTCAGCCGTTCCCCTTCAGTGTCGCTTCCGTCGTCGTGCCAGCCGTACTCTGCGAGGATTTCGCAAAGTCGGTCGTTCAGGGCGAATCTGTTCACGAAGATAGTCAACATGTCACTCGCCTCCGGGGGTTCTCCTACGGTGTGTGTGTGTGTGTGACTTTACACCACCGCAGGGCTGATTGCAAGGTGGGTAGGATTTGCTAAGGTGCGAGTTCGCTGGTCATCCGGTCGGGATGATCACACCCGAAAAGCCCGCTGTGGGCGGGCTTGGTTCGGGCTTCTCTGCGGGGTTGGTTCGCCGGAGCCTGTTGGCTAGTCAGCTTGTCACCCTCTCGCCCAGAGAAATCGGTGGCGACTAGAAGGGGAGGTCGTCGTCGCCTGGTGCGTCGGTGGTTGCCTCGACGGAGTCGGGGGCGTCCGGAGCCTGCTCGTGGCCTTTGGCGGGGCGGAGGAACTTGACGCTCGGCGCGTTGACCTCGAAGTAGTTGGTGTACGAGCCGTCGTCGTTCTGCTTGCTGGAGGTATTGATCGAACCCTCGATCAGAACCTCGCTGCCCTTGCTCAGGTACTTGGCGCAGGCTTCGGCGGAGCCGTTCCAGGTCTTGACCCAGAAGAAGTCTGCTCCGGCGTTCTCGCCGCGACGTGTGACGGCGAGCTTGAATGAGGCGACCTTCTTGCCGGTCTGCGTCTCGCGGAGCGTGACGTCAGAGGCGAGGTTGCCTAGTGCGATTACCTTGTTCATGTGGTGTAGGGCCTCCTAGCCCTGTGCGAGCCAGTCAGATTCCGGCTCTTCGCATTAGAGTTTGGAAGCGACCCGCTCGCATCTTGGTCTGCGGGTGGAAGAAGTTTCCAGCTTCCTCTTCTTCCTGTTTCACTCTGATTCACCACCCATTAGGCGAACAATCCCGCTGCGATTCTTTCGTAGTCAGCTTGATTCGCCAGGTCGAAGATCGGGATGTTGTAGTGATGTGCGATCCGAAGCGCCTGTCCTGTGCCTCCGCCGCCTTCGCCCCGGAATGTCCAGCAGATGACGAATCTGGAGAGTACGGGGCGTGTTACGTCGGCGCCGAGGATCTGATGCACGTTCCTCGCGTGAAGAGAGCGAGCGGCTGGACTGCATTTCGTCCAGGCGGGATGGAACTGCTCAGCGATGGAGTATGCCTCGGGCTGCGGCTGTTCGAGCGAGACTACGGCTTTTCGTCTTCCCTCGAAGCGAGGCCAGGGGAGGTATAGCTCGGGCTTCGGACGGCGACTGTTCGCGAAGTAGGCGCTGAACGCACCTTCCTCGAACGCTGAGTCGGCACCAGGAGCGCAGCCGGAGCGGAGTGTCCATGCGCGGCTCGCCAGTTCGAGAGCGAAGTCCTGCATGATGTAGAGGATGTCCCTGGGTGTTTCGCGTGAACCGATGCCGGTGTAGACCTTCATTCGTATCTCCTTTCACTCCGAAAGACCGCCCATTGGACAGTCAATCGGAGCTGGGCTGTTTAGGCCCTCCTCGCGTAGGCGAGCATTCGCCCGCCGTCTGAGTAGACGCTGTTGTTGAACGTCAGCTCTTCGTTCCAGGCTGCGAGGGTTTGCTCAGCCTGCTCACGGGTGGCGAAGTACTCGCTCTCCCGACTGTAGGGGCCGCAATGGCAGAAGGTTCCGATGTACCAGCCGCCGCCGCTGCTCAAAACCTTGAATGGCAGCTTCTCGTTGCAGTCGGGGCAGGTATCACTGGCACCGCTTAGGATCGTTTCTCCTGGAAGCATCTCAGACTCCTCTTTCGCTTGGGTTGAAAGTGCGGTAGCCGAACTCGTCCCAGCCGGTGAGGTCTTCGAGCTGGTGCGTCAACTCGGCTCGTCGGCCTTCGAGGTAGGCCAGTTCGTTGGCGATCTCGGGCCAGCCGTGCTGGTTGAGCGACTCGGTGGCGTCGGCGATTTGCTGCTCGACGCGCTTGAGGAGATGGTTCAGCCACTTGATCTGGCATCGGCCCTGCCTCTCCTCGCAGAAGCAGCCGAGTCGGCCGGAGAGGAGGTTCTTCTCGCAGTATGTCTCGGTGGCCAAGTCGAACTCCTTTCGTTGGATTTTGCTCAGAACTCCGTTCCTCGAAGCGTGTACGGATGGATTCGTTCCGCGATGGTTGAGGAGACGGGCGGCTGCTCTTCCAGCTTGACGGCGAGCAGCATGAGGTTGTAAAGCTCATCGACGCCGTAGGTGCGGTGGACGATCTGGACGAACTCGGTGTTGAGTCTCGCGGAGCAGCTCGCACAACCGCAAGCGAGTGCGGGGGCTGGTAGTCTCATCGGAGACTCTTCCAGAGTTTGAGATCGGCCTGCGCCTTCTTTAGCTGTACGTCGATCCGAGTGGTGGCTTCGGCGTAGTCGTAGGCCCGTTCAAGATTTCCTGCGATGCAAGCGGCTGTGATTTCTTCAACCAGCTTGGCGCGGGCGTTGCGCAGCTTCTCGATGCGGTACTGTGCGTTCCAGATACGACCGAGGACGTTTCTCTCTTGGGCAGCGGTGGACATCTTCTTCTCCTCTCGTTCGTTTGCCCTCGTTTCACCACCCACCCGCTTCAGCTCTCGGTCGCCAGCCGCTCTTTCGCTGGGATTCCGAACTGAGCAAAAAAGGGGGACGGCAGCTTGTAGGCCACCGTCCCCGCTGATTGGTCAGGCCGCGTTGGCCCAAGAAGCCTCGGGCCTTACGACGGCGTCTCGTTCGCGCCTCTTCGCCAGCCTGTACTCGATGGAGCGGCAGAGGCTCGCGAAGCCTGACAACTCGCCCTTCTCATCGACCTTCATCTTCACCCAGGCGACGACGTTCATCGTCTCGTTCGGCGTGAAGTGTCCGTTGGTCTGCGTCCACGAGAGAATCATGTCGCGGTCGCTGTAGACCTTTCGTCCGAAGTATTCCTGGAGGAGCCGGTGGAGCTTCACCTTCAAGAAGGCGGTCTGCTTGATCCGCCATTCTGCTCGCTCCTCGTCGCGACGAGTCTTTTCCTCGTTGGTCTGCTCGAACTCTGGCCCTGCGATCCAGCTCTCGTCTGAGTCGCGGAGGCTCCAAGCCAGCAGGTCGTCGTCCATCTGCTCCCGAAGCTCGACTGCGTCTTCGCTGTCGGTGTGGATCGTTCTGTGCGGCAAGTCACCAGCAGCGGGTGACGCGATGGGTGTAGGGAGAAGCGAGGCGAGAAGCTCCTGCGGCGTGAAGCTGGTCTTCTCGACGTACTCGTAGCTCGGGATGTCCCAAGCGGTTGAGCGGAAGACCACGACTGCTGGGACGTTCCGCTCGTCAATCACTTCCGGGTCGGGAAGGAACGACGTGTCGTCCGGCGTCCACCAGCGGAACGATTTGCGCTGCGGGTCGAAGCGGAGTGCGTCTGAATCATCGAGGCTCCAGAGGTACTTCAGCTCGGTCAGTTCCTTCGTCCGAGCTGCTGCCTCAACGGCCTCAGCCTTCGCGATCCACGCCTGAACCGCTGCGTCCTTCGTGCTGCTGATTGGCCCGGCCTGCGCCATCAGCATGTCGAAGTACTCGTCGTCGCGATCTTCTGCGAACGTCGGGATTGAGAGGGTCATCTACGCCTCCTAACTAGTAGGAACAACACCACTTCTATCCTGTAGGGGACGGCGAGCTTTCAACCTCCGTATGCCCGCTCGAAGGCGCTGGAGGAGTGAAATACAAAAGAGGGGGCGACGTCTCCTGTGTCGATCTGCTAGTCAGCTCTTCCGACTAGTAGATCGGCCATGGGGGCGTCGATAAATCCCCTCGGGTATTTCATGGGGGAGGCGTCTTCGACTCGCGGGCCAGGAGGTAGCCGCCTCTCCCCCTTTCCCGGCGTGTTTCTAGCCAAGGGGGAAAGGGGGAGAACATAGGCGGCGGTGAAAGTCGCGCTTGTGTCCCCGGATAGAAGTGTGTGTGTGCGTGTTGATGGAGGTACTAACTAGCAACGGGGGAGCTGGCTCTATCTGCTCCCCTCCATTCCCGAGATGCTCCCTGTAGTTCGGGAGCATGGCATCTCGGGATCATCAACACTCAGTTAGTTCAGCTCTTGTTGACCAGTAGCTCAACGTATCGAGCATCTGAAGGGCGGGTGATGGGGTGGTGCGGTGAGATGGGCAGAGGGTTAGCTAGTACGTTGAGTGATGGCGTGCGTTGTGTTGATTAGACCAGCTAATGATGCTGAGTGGCTCGGGCGACGGTCTTCCCCCCCGCTCTTGTACATACCCCTGCATCACGGGGAGGCCCTTGCTCTTGATCTTGCACGAGGGGGTGGGGTATCAGATCGGCGGAGAGAAGTTGCATGGGGGTAGGGGTAGCGGGTGGTTGGTTCTTATTGCTCAGCCCCTTCAGACCGGCCATTTCAAGCCATCCCTCGTAACTTTGGGTATCCGTAGCTGTACCCAAAGTTGCCCCGTCTTCCGACGCTTCCTGTAGGATATACCTACCGGACAAGATCATCCGGACACTAGATCCCTGAAGGGGGGTGCAACACAGTGGCAAAGGTAGTTGACGTCATCAACCTCTCGAACGCCGACATGGCTGCTTTCGGAGGCTCTGCGGTGACTGTCCCGGCCTATTCGCGGGTCAATGGCATCACCATCACGGACGTCGGTTTGGGGACTGCGCTTGACACGCTGAACGCCTGTGTCATCAAGTCCACGGCCAACGAGGTTCAGCAGCGGTACGCGGCCAAGATGCTCAAGCGGACTGCTCCATACCAAACTCTAGCCCCCGGCCTAAAAGACCAGGGAACCTAGACACCATTTCGCCGGACAAGTTCATCCGGCCTCGACCTCTGAAGGGGGGTGAAACAAGATGGCAAACGTTGATCTCGTGAACGGAACCGGCTCCTCAATCGTGGCAGGTGGTGAGACAGTCCCGGCGCACAGTGTTCTTTCCAACAGAACTGTGACCGGAGCAAACCTCATCCTTCTCACGGACGCCGGAGCTGTCGCCTACCTCGCTGGGATGGCGTATGAGCAGAAGCGGCTCAGCTCCAAGATTATGAAGCTCGGCCGGAACCCAGGTACGGCAACTGTCTCGATGTAGGGGCCTCTGCTGCGCCAAGACGAAGGCCCCTTACGGGGCCTTCTGTCGTTCTAGTAGCCGGTCTTTGGCTTACGCGGCTTGGGGCGCTTCTTGGTCTTCGTTGCCATCGGCCTTCTCCTCTTCTGCGGCCTCGTCGGCTGCTGGATCTGCGGCCTCTTCCTCTTCGCTACCGAAGAACTCGCCCGCAAGCTCGAAAGCTTCGGACACGACGTCACTGATCTCTTCCATTGCGGCCTCGATTGCCTGGGCAGCCTCGATGACCTCGGCCACGAGGGCGTCGGTAGTGGAGCGGAGCTTCGAGCCGTCCTCGGCGATCAGCGTGCCGTCACCGAGCTTGTCAACGACGTTGACCGTGCCGTCTGCTGTATCTACTGGGAATCCCATAGGAACACCCCCTTTCGCGGGAGATTCACGTCTTAATCCTACATGGTGTGTAGGACGTAGAAGAGGCCCCTCGTCGGGGCCTCTTCCTGTTCCGGCTTATTGAGTCGGTTATGCCGACTCTGCCAGATCGTTTGTGTCTTCTAGCTGAACTGCGGGGAGCTGTTCGGCGGCGGTTGTGATGAACTCGACTTCGTCCATCACCACGCCCTTCAGCGTCATGCCCCGGTGATGGCGGATCTGAGCGTCTTCCAGCGCCGTGATGGCGATGGCGAACTCTCTTGCGGCTGGGGGCGGGCAGTTGACTTTCTGCTCCGCCTGTATCTCTGCGATGAGAGCTGGTATCTGAGCGACGATGGTCACGAGAGGTACGTCCTTTCGACGTGCTTGCGAGCTGCTCTAATGTCTCGGAGCAAGGCCCGTGTGTCCCACTCTAGGTCGTCAATCCCCTGGAGGCCGAACTCTTCGTATGTCCAGGGCCAGGATCGCACGGCCAGTTCTTCCTCGGCGATTCTCTGAATCCTGCGGCTGTAGCCCTGCTCCATACGGGCTGCCCTGAAGGCTCCGACGAGACTCACCTTCTCGATGAGAAAGTAGTTCCTCGTCGTTACCTTGGTCGTCAAGCCGTAGATGGTGGCCTCGGCTCTTGGCTTACCAGGGAGCTTGCGTGGCCTGCCCTCTTTGAGCCATTCCTCAGCGAGGCCGAGTAGATCGGCGACCTTGGCTGCTGTTCTTTTCTGCATCTGTCATCGTTCCTTTCTGGACGCATCCAGCCCTAGAAGGGGATGTCGTCCGAGGCCGGGGCTTCGGCCACTTGCGGGGCCGGTGTTTCTGAGGCTCCAGCGGCAAGTCGCTCGAAGCCGGACTGCGACGGAGCCTGAAACTCGAACTCCACCGCGAAGTCCTTATAGGTGTACGTGGCACCCTGGCGGCGACCGAGGAACGAGATGGTGATTGCCTCACGCTCTCGGAAGCTTTCACCGATGGCCTTGCGGTTCTGGGCCTCTTCCTTGAAGGCCCTCATCAGGACGGCGCTGTCGAGCCAGACCGAGTAGAGCTGCTGATCCTCGGCAGACTCGATTTCGGCGACGAACTTCTCGACCATCTCGTCTGTCCCGAACTTCTTGGCCTGGACGGCGTTGACGCTGACCAAGGCTCCGGAGAGGACTTCCTTGCCCTCTTCCTCGAAGTTCCAGATCGTGTACTCGCTTGTACTCACTTCTTCCTACCTTTCTGCCCTCAGAAGAGAGCGGTGATGGTCGCTTTCACGATTACGAATACTCCGACGAACCACGGAAGCACCAAGATGACAGCCGGGAGGCCCTTGACCGTCGTCGCGGACTTCTTATTCATCAGCGTTTCCTGCCTTTCGGTCGAGAGGGCCTTGGCGGTGCTGGTTCTGTCGGGAAGAGCGGAGCCTGGATACCGACAACGCGCCATCTCTTGTGGCGCACGCGGAAGTTCTTGAGGGCCTGCGCCTCTGACGTTGCCCCCGTGTAGTAGAGGTACGTGGCGTCGGGCTTGCCAGGCTCGTTCGTGTGGATGATCCAGGTGCCGGTGCGGGCCATAAGTCCTTCCCTGCGAGTTCGCTTATCTGTCTACAGAGTATATGGCGGGTCGGACGGCACCTGTCGCTCCGTCCTACTTGTCGTGTAGAGTGTCCGACATGGAGATTCGGTCGCACCGCATCTTCCATCGAACAGGCCGACACGACCGGCAAGCCCGTTACAGCGGGCTTGCAGAAATGAGGTAGGCAGCGACGATTTAGTGAAAACCAGCTAGAGAGCCTGCCTAGAGATTAGGTGAAGAAGCAGGAGACGCCATGGAGCAGGAATCGGGAAGCCGCCGATTCTGGAGTCGAGAGACTCAAGCCATACGGGCAAGTGCGTCGCGGGGATTGACCAGCCGCCGAGACTTTTCGGAAACGGCGAACCCCAGGGGGCTTCGGAGTACAGATGCGAACGGGGCGCTATCTCTTGGACGTAGGACTAGCTGGATAGAGGGTTGACCTCCCTCTAAGTCAAAGGGTCTGAGCCTCCGGGCTACTCCATCCGGGGAAGTTGAGCCTACCCAGGCTCGTCCTACAGTCCGTGTAGGATAGGGAGAGAATGGCTGGCCCTGTTCCCGTCCATCAAGCAGTAGCCGTCTCGACTACGGCTGTCTTGCTCTGCGATTCCAGAGCGACGAGGCGAGGCGCCTTCGTCTTCAACAAGTCGAGTCAGGTCTTGTATGTCAAGTACGGCGAGGCGGACGTTTCTGCGACGAGCTTCACGCTCCGGATACCTGCGAACTGGTGGTTCGAGATGCCGTGGGGCAACGTCTACACGGGCAAGATTTACGGCCTCTGGGCCGGAGCCGATGGCGCTGGTTCTGCACAGGTGACGGAGCTGGTCAACTAATGCCTCTCTACGGCGAATCCAGTGGAGGTACGTCGGATCATGGTTTGCTGTTGGGGCTTGAGGACGACGATCATCCGCAGTACGCGCTTGATACTGACCTGACGGCCCATGTGGCTGCTGCTGATCCGCACACTGGCTATCAGAAGGAGTCGGAGAAGGGGGCGGTGAGCGGCTATGCGTCTCTGGACGCTGGCGGAAAAGTTCCGGATGCGCAGCTTCCTGCGACCATCACCCGTGACACTGAGGCCGTCCTCGACGGTGATGCCGCTGGCGGCGTGCTGTCTGGGACGTATCCGAACCCCGGCTTTGCAGCCGACATGGCGACTCAGGTCGAGCTGGACAACCACGGGATCGACACGACGTCTGTGCATGGCATCGCCAATACGGCTGATCTGCTGGCCCGCACTCTTGCTGATGCTAAGGGGGACATCCTCGCTGCGACGGCTGCTGATGTCATCGCGCGGGTTGCTGTCGGCACGGATGGGCAAGTCCTGGTCGCTGACTCTGTCTCCACACCTGGAATCAAATGGGCCGATTCTCCCGCTGTTGATCTTGCTGCCCACCTGTCCAACCCTACCGATGCACACAACGCCTCCGCTATCTCGATTGCGGATACGGCTCTGGAGTTCACGGCTACCGACGTAGAGGGGGCCTTGGCTGAGCTGGCGGCTCAGGATGTAACGGATGAAGCGGCGTTGGCTGCTCATCTTGCCGACGCGGTAGCTGCTCATGCGGCGTCGGCCATTGCCTTCACTCCGAACGGGAGCATCGCGGCGACTGACGTTCAGGCTGCGATTGTCGAGGTCAGGGACGAGGCGAGCGGTTCGGGTATCCCGGCGACGATTGTCGATGCTAAGGGTGACTTGATCGCGGCCACAGCCGCCGATACGGTGGCGCGACTGGCTGCCGGTACTGACGGACAGATTCTTGAGTCTCGCGCTTCTGAGGCGACTGGTCTGAAGTGGGTTGCTGCGCCTGCTGGCGGAGACGGCAATCTTTTCAACTACGCATTCTTCAACTAGAAAGGGTTTACCATGGCCACTGCCCCCGCTTTTGCTTCAACTCCGAGGATTGGTGTTGCAGCCGTTTCGACCGCTAATACGAATCGAGACGGCACCGGGACAATCGCGACTGTCCTGACTGCTGGCTCCAGCGGAACGCTTATCAAGGAGATCCTCTGCAAGGCGACTGGCGATCCTGCCGATTCTGTCGTCACGATTTTCTTGCACGACGGTACGAACTACTGGCTCTTCGATGAGTTCGATCTTGGGAATCCGGCTGCGGCCTCTACGACCGTGGAGGGGTATCGCATCGCCAAGACGTATGCGAACCTCGTCTTGCCGACAAGTTGGTCTGTGCGAGCTGCGATTACTGTCGCCTTGACTTCTGGCGTTATCAACGTCTATGCGCTTGGTGGCGATCTGTAGCCGTGAATCAAGGGGTCTATGGTTTTCCGGTGGGGCAGGATTTCCCGAACGGGCTTCTGGGTCTGCCCCCCAGACTCGATTCCTTGGAACACACAGGGCCACCTATCACTGACTATGTTGGCTGGTGGGACAGCTCAGACTATTCGTCTTTGACGATTGTTTCTAATCTCATCACCCAATGGAATGACTTGACTGGCAGCGGCAATCATTTCATTCAGACCAGCGCCTCGCTCCAACCCTCTTACGGAAGCCGGAAGATCAATGGGATTGTTGTTCCCGACTTCGATGGTTCTTCCGACTACATGACTGGCGGTCTTTCGGTTGGTGCGCCTGCGACGGTTTTTTGGGTTGGTGAACCCGACTCGCTTGGCACCCTTAATATGTGGGGTACTGTTCCCAACGGTCTTACCGGGAGGATCAACCCATCAGGACAGTTGTCAACCCTTAAGGATGGGGTCGCTGGCATAACACTTACTACCGCTGCGATGCAGGTCGGTCAACCTGTTGTCTGTGTTCATACGGCTGATGGTTCTGTTGGCGTTCTGCGTCAGAATGAAACGTGGTTGTCACAGGCTTTTGCCCAGACTCCGGTCGCGGGTGGTTTCTCCATTGGCTCGCGCAATGGGGCTGGCTCTGCGTGGTGGGACGGCGCTCTTGCGGAGTTCTTTTGTTACGACCGCATCCTGACTACTGAAGAGATTTCTTCAATGGTTGATTACTTGTCTCAGAAGTGGGGCGTTGGCTAGATCGTCCTAGAGAGGTAGTCCTACCAGCCGTGTAGGATTGACCTACATGGCCGTCCTGGCAATCAAGACGGAGCCGAAGTGCAAGCTCTGTAGGCATCCGAACCGCGCTGAGATAGATGTCCTTCTGGAGCGGAGGTCGAACGGCGACCTTGATGAGAATGGTCGTCGCTTCAACGCCGAATACGTTCTGGAGATCCTTGGCACCTGGGGCGTGACGAATCCGACCCTGCTGAACATCAAGGGCCACTGGAAGAACCACTGTGAGGTCGTCAGTTCCGAAGAGGCCGAGGAGGTTGCCGCCCAGCTCTCTGAGCTGAACCAGGAGATGCTTGCGATCCTGGACGAGTCGGACGGCTCTGTCGATTCCGACCTTCGCGCGATCTTCCGACTCGGGACGAAGCGATTGCGTGGCCGCATCCTTCGCGGCGAAGATCCTGGCGTCACGCTCGACCATCAGCTTAAGGCTTCTTCTGAGCTGACGAAGCGGTCGCACAACGAATCGACGCGGGAGTTGCTCGGCACCCTGGCCGGTGGCCTTGTCATGGCCATCGAGCAGCAGAAGCAGCCGAAGCAGATCGAGTCTGCTTACGAGGTCATCGAGCAGGAGGCGGTCGAGTCGTGAAGCGTCGCGGCCCCTTTTACTTCCAGCTCTGGGGTGGGATGTTCACGCGCGGTTGCGCGTTCGCGTTGGCCCTCGGCGGCTCGTATTTCTGCGTGGAGTTCCGGCGCGATCCGAGGCACCGCTGATGCGGATAGCCCTGACCACTGAGGAGATGATTCGCTATGGGGCTGCGGGCCTGGCACGCACGTCGAATGCGCTTGAGATGCGTCGTGTCGGCGCTCATGGTTTTGACCGCAATCACGAACGCTGGCAGATCGACGTCGAGGGCGTCCTTACCGAAGCCGCTGCCGCGAAGGCGTTGAATCTTCCGTACAACCCGGTGGTCGGCGAGTTGGACACGCTCCTGGGTGACATCGGCCCCGGCCTTCAGGTTCGCGGGACGAAGTACCCCACCGGTTCTCTTCTGATCCATAGCAAGGATCAAGACGATGACATCTTCATCCTCGTGACGGGGATCTACGGCGTCTACGACATACGGGGCTGGATTCATGCCAGGGACGGCAAGCTGGAGAAGCTCTGGAAGATGTACAAGGGTCGAGGCGCGTTCTGGGTCGGCCAGGAGTGGCTGAAGCCCATCGAGACGCTTGATCTGGGGGCGTCGAAATGACCCTGTGGACTCTCATTCTGTGGTGTGCCGTCTTCTGGATGGTCAACATCATTCTCGTTTACTGGGTCTTCTTCGTATGAGCGTCGAGAAGTACGCCCGTCGCGCTCTGTGGCGCATGACCTTCTTCCGACTCTGCGGGGAAATGTTCGTTCTGCCGCAAGTCTTTCTTCGGATGATCCAGTCCGCCTGCGGCTTTCTCGGTTCTTGGTTCAAGAACCTGGAGATGCTGTTCTTCACTCTGGAGTTGGATGCCGCGCGGCGCTACAAGCTGCTTACCGGAATCGACTTGCCCGCTGCGGCTCACGATCCCGGTCGTTACGCGCTCCTTGACGCTCAGCGCAACGAGGATGCTCAGACCTCTTTCATGCAACAGCTCGGCGCGGATATAGACGAATGAGTCTTGAGGTAGGCACCGGCAAGGCCAAGGAGGCGACCTCACTCCTTGAGGCTTTCGCGATGGGCCGGAATGACCCGGTCTACTTCTGCGACTTCTTCATGGGCCGCAAGCTGCACGACGGGCAGGCCGAGTTCATGCTCAACGCGCAGGCGAAGATCAATGCCCTTGCGACTGCGAACCGTTGGGGCAAGACCACCGAGCTGACGGGGATGCACTTCCACTCCGGCACGTACAAGATCGGTGCCGAGTCCAAGTACATGAACCCGGACGGCACGCTCGACTTTGATATCTTCACGAAGCTCAAGTACGATACCGTGCATACGGCGGGCGAGTGGGAACAGGCGTCTTTCGTCTGGGAGGACGCTCTCAAGATCATCGGTGAGAACGCTCGCATGGCTGCGTTGGTCAATGAGTTTCCGCGTTCTAAGCCGCCGTTCATCCGGGGCATCGCAGGTTGGAAGTGGATGTTCCGCACGCTCGGCAACAACGCCTCGAACATCGACGGCAAGTCGATCTATTTGCTCTCGATTGACGAGGCGGGCTGGATCGACAACTTGGACGAGATGATGCGGAACGTCCTCCGTGTACGTACAGCAGACGTACGCGGTCGCATTGTTATCGTCGGGACGTTCAAGCCCGGTATCTCGCGTGATTTCTACAAGGTCTGCGTCCGAGCCTCCGCGTACACGGGGCGCCGCATCGACTTTGCCCACGGGACTGACGAGGAGGGTGACGCAGGCCCGCAGTCTCTTGACCTGGCTATCTCGAAATACCTGCGTGAGTTCGGAATCAACCTCGATGAGTACCGCGACGCGCTGGAGCGTGGAGTCAATGACTGAGCCACTCGCTGTTCCAATGATGGCTGACGTCGCTCTGGCATGGTGGTACTGCCTCGACTGCGGCGAGAAAAACCCGATGGAAGTACACATCAGGAGTCATTGGACTTCTGCTCATCGCGAGGCCGACTCTACTGAGTTGCCTGCCAACGGCCTTGACTACGCGCTGGGCGGGCAGCTACTTCTGCTCCAGAAGCGCCGTGCTGCCTGGATTGACGAGCGAGCCGAGATGTTCTCCAACGAGATGCACGAGCGGTTCGGGGCTGAGGACTTCGTGGCTGAGGCGGAGATTCGCGATGCCTGATCCGTCGCTGTCCTCCGACCGCCCCGAATACTACGTTCAGACGGGAAGCATGTTCGAGAACCCGTACGGCGTTCCGCATGAGGAAATCGTCGCCATGATTCTGGAGCTGCCCGCCGAGATGGCCGCTCAGGTCGTCTTCGGCAAGTACGTCGAGAGCAGCGGCTTGGTCTTCACGGGCGAACTGGTGCAGATGCTCTTCGACCGCGATGGTGAGCATTATGGCGCTGTCTCGCAGCAGCGAATCACTGGCGACCGCTGGGTAGATCCAGCCGCTCTAGAGCAGGCCCGCTTGATGACGCAGGATCAGAAGCGGACGATCTTCGCGACCGGAGTGGACTTCGCCCGGATCAACGACTTCACGGTCATCTTCAGTCTCGACATCCGCACCCGACCCGCTCGCGTCGTCTCTTTCCGGCGACTGAACCGTGTGCCGTGGGAGGGCATCTATCGCGAAGTGGGGCGGGCGATCCACCAGTTCGGCCCGTCTGTGCTGGCCGACGCCACCGGCATGGCTGGGGACGTCATCCTCGATGCACTTGAGGATCGCCACTACTGCCCGATTCACGACCGGACTACGCTCGGTGGGCAGACGTACTGTCAGAACCGGAACGGCGAGCCGCTTGGCGGCTGCCGTGATGAGCAGATGATCCCGCTGAACACGGTGGACGGCTTCCAGTTCACGAAGTCCAGCAAGCAGGGCCTCATCGAGCATCTCCGCAATCTGCTCTCGGTTGGCTACCGGGCCTCGTCGGATGAGCCGTTCGGCTGGCTCCGCAGCCCGCCCATTGTGGCTCTGGAAGAGGAGCTGGCTTTTTACTCGTGGGATGACAAGGGGCTTGACACCGACTGCGTGATGGCACTCGCCCTAGCGGCCTGGCAGGGAATCGAGCTGGCTCCTGGCACGAGTTACTTTGGCTCGCCGTTCGGCACGTAAAGTACTGCAACAGTCAGTAGTCCCGTCCTGCATCTGCTGTAGGATATGAGATGTGTCTCTCCTCAATCGAGGCTCCTCCCCGTCTGACGACCTACTCCTCGCCAAGCAGGAGTTCGAGGCGCTCCAGCAGGCTGCCGATGAGCGCCTCCAGCGGATGCAGATGTACCGCGATGAGAACGCCGCGCCGCGCAGCAGGCAGCTTGAGCTGAACAACAACTCGACTGACTACGGACGCAAGCCGCGTGCGGACGGCCAACCCAAGCGCCACAACATCCCGTTGCCGCTCGGTAAAGCGCTGACCGTCAAACACGCCTACCGGATTGCCGGGCAACTCCCGGACGTCGTGGTTGACCAGCGCGATGAGTCGCTCGAAGAGCGGCACCGCTCGGACACGATGGAGAAAATCGTTTGGGCGGTTATGCGCCGCTCACGCGCGGAGACGGCGTTCGCTTCGGCGAGCTGGCATGGCTCGGAGGTCGGCTCTGCCTGTTTCGATCTGTACTGGGATATGCGCCAGCAGATCCCCGTCTTTCGCGCAATCGACCCGATGGGTGTTCTCGAAGTTCAGGGCGTTCAAGACCCGCACGACTTCCAGCGCGTGTACCGGATGTGGGACGTGCCGCTTGTTTCCGTCGCAGCCGAGTATCGGGACTCCACGTTTCGCGGTCAGCCTGTAGCTGTCGGCAACCTCAAGGCCCTGAACGTCGATGGCGGCGTCGAGATGGTGACGATTGTCCAGCTCTGCGACCGTAACCACATTCTGCGCTTCGCCCTCTGTGGCGGAGCGGGGATTGTCGGCCTGTACGAGCTTGAACATAACTACGGCTTCGCGCCGTACGTGGTGATTCCGAACATCGGCCCCTACGACGATGTCTGGGGCTGGGCCGACTACGAGTTCGTTCGCGCCATCAGCGGCTACATGGGGACGCTGTTCAGTCGCGAGGCCGACGTTCTGAAGGCCGTCGCCGCTGGTGCGTACCAGGAGGATGGCACCGGAAAGCCCGGCGCAGAGATCGCCAGGATCATCACTCAGGGCGGTGTCCTTTCGACCAAGCGCGATTCTAAGGTGCAGCCGATTCAGGCTGCCGACATGCCGACCTTCGCGGAGGCACACGCCGACCGTGGGATGCAGCTCATCAAGATGCTGGGGTTCGCGCCGGATGCTGCCTGGGGCCTTCCTGGCTCGGGTTCCGGAACAGATCGTGGCCTGCAACTCCAGCCACTCCTTGAGTACACGGCCATGAAGCAGCTCAACTGGCAGAGCGGCCTCTCGCGGCTCTTCGGCATGGCCTTTCAGATGGTCGAGCAGAAGATGGTCGGCGAGGCGAAGTTCCGTGGCTCGAAACCTGGCAGCGGGCGCAGCAAGGGCAAGCGCCAGCCCTTCGTTCTTACCATCGGCCCGGAGGCCGCTCCTCTTCAAGAGGCAGTCGATTCGCCGGACGCGATGTCTGCTGCCATCGTGGAGCTTCCTCTTACGCCGAAGGCCATCTTCGACGGTGATTACGAAGCTCGCTTCGTCTGGCGTAACCGGGTAGACCCGGACGACCCGCAGTACGTCATGTCGGAGCTGAACAAGTTTCAGCAGGGCGTTCAGTCGCTTGAGACGACTCTTGAAAATCTTGGTGTCCAGGCTCCCGAGAGCGAGATGCGCCGGATTGAGCGAGAGGCGGAGAGGTTCCCGTGGGTTAACCAGGGCCTCGTCTCTCTCATCATGGCGCAGATTCGTGGCAATGCGCAGGGGACTGGCGGTGGCGCTCTGCCTGATCGGGCTGGGGCGCTGTCTGGTGCGATGGAGACGATGAACTCTCTCGGCGGCGGCGGACAGAGTGGTGCGTTGAATGCTGACGCTGGGGCTGGCGCTCTGGGTGCTGACGCTGTCGGCATTCCGGGCGGCGGTGCGTAGTGTCGTCGTACTCCGGGGGTATCTCAACTCCAGCGGGCGGGCGGCAACAGCAGGGCAAGAAGCCTCCAAGACCCCCAAGGTCGAAGCTCCCCGCGCTTCCGGGGACGATAGATCCGTCCACCGGCAAGGTGACGCAGATCGGCGATCAGTTCGGCCCCGACGCGCAGCGGCGTAATGCGCGTCGGCGCAGAGAGATTCTTCGTCGCCAGCGGCTTCTCGCTGGGGCTGGGTTCCAGGTTGTGCCTGATGGCGTTTGGGGGCCGCGCTCCCAGACTGCTTGGAATCGCTACCTCCGGAATCGGAGCGTCGTCACCAAGAAGTCTCCACAGGACAAACTGGATCTTACGGAGCCAGGGACGGCTCCCACCACTACAAATGACAAGCGCGAGCAGAATGCCTTTCGGCGCGAGCAGGCTCGTCGTAAGGCGGAGCTTGCGCTAAAGAAGCAGATCGCTGACCAGCGTGCCGCGATTCTGAATCGGGCTGCGTCCCTGCGACGAGATCCTACGCTCGCCAAGGATATGACGCTTCGTCAGATTGCTGACGTCCTTGTTGATCGCGAGGTTGACTACCACCCGGACAAGAACGTCAATCTCACTAAGGCCCTCCAGATCAAGCTCGTCGCCAGGGGCTACAAGGTCAAGATCGACGGTCATTTCAACGTGGCTACTGCCAATGCGTTGAAGAAGGCGGAGGCGGCTGAGGTCGCTGCCGAGAAGAAGAGACAGGCCGCTTTCCTTGCCGACCGGCTTTACGGAAGTGGCGAGATCAAGCCCGGCGATACGCCTGCTTGGTGGGGCTTCGGCGCGATCCCGACCAAGGACAAGCTTCTGGCCACTCTTCAGGAAGGCGGTTTCTCGGCTGACCTGATGTTTCAGCAGCTCCTTGAGCAGGTTCTTTCGCCCAATGTCGGTTGGCGTGCCGTACAGGCGCAGAACTTGGCTCGCATCGCCAACACGCTCCAGCCTGGCGGCGCTGCCGCTACCACGTCTCGTCTTACCGGCGATGCGTCTTCTGTGCCGCTCTGGATGTACCTCGTGGACATCATTGGTGTGCAGGACTTCGTGCCTTTCGGTGACTACTCGTTGAAGGCCGGTGTGTCTGAGGAGTGGCGACTGAGGGCGTTGCAGGAGCGGGCGAAACACAAGGACGTTCTGCTCCAGAACGCTGCCACACGCAGCGCCACCATCGGGCAGGCGATGGCGCTGATGGGCGCTACTTCGCCGCAGGACTTCAAGGAGAAGATGTTTGCCCTCTCGGTCAAGGAGGAGGCGAAGTTCAAGCAGCTCCAGCAGTCCATCGCCTCGCAGGATGCCTCTTGGTGGGGCGACGCTATCAGTTCTATTTTCTGGGTCGGCGAGCAGGCCCGTACCGGCATCGCGAGCGGTCTTATCAATCCGCTGGCTCCGCAGACCGCCCCGGCCAAGCAGGAGCAGGCCGAGAGGGCCATCCAGGAGATGAATCCGGTGCTTCGGTTCGCCTTCGAGATTACGTTTGATCCGCTGAACCTCGTGGCTCCTGCTCGGTTTGCTTCGGCTGGTGCTGCTCTCTCTCTGCGAGCCTTCGGGCGGGGTGCGTCTCTCGGTCGCTACGTCGTCGTGGGCGAGGGGCTGTCGAAGGCTCTGGTTTACCAGAAGGGGACGTGGAGCAAGCTCGATGTCGCCTCTCGTCTCATCTCTGCTGACGACCCCTTCCGCATTACCGACTCCCAGCTTGGCAAGCGCGTAGAGGAGCTGACTCGACGTCTGTCTGTGACAAAGGACAAGGCAATGCTTGCCGTCTCGAAGCGACTCAAGCAAGCCCATCGTTTTGGCTGGAAGAACCCGACCTTCTCGGTTGCCGGGAAACGGATTGTTCTCCCCAAGTTTGGCAGCAAGCTGGCTAACGAATGGCTTGCCAAGACCGACATCGAGATGGCGCAGATGCTCCAAGACGCTCCTGTCTTCAAGCGCCTGGTGGCCACGTTGAAGAGCAAGAATGCCTCTCTCTACTCGGACTTTCTTCGTGGCCCGAAGAGTCAGTATGGCGCTGCGCTTAGCGGGCATCTGGGCGAGACGTTTAGGCCGTTGCTCGTCGCCCACCTTGCTCTCTCAACTGCGAACGATGCCTACAAGGCGAAGCTCGCGGTTCTCGCGGAGCAGGGTGTTACCGAGGGTGAGATGCGTGCCGCAATCCACGATGCTCGCATTGCGGCCCAGGAGGAATACACCACGATCCTTCGCGGTTTCGGGACGTTCCGTGCTGGCGGCGCAAATCCCGCGCTGTCTGATTGGGCCGGACGTAACTTGCAGAAGGAGTTGGCTGACCGGGTGGCTGCTCTTCAGGAGCAGGTTGAAAGTATGGTCTTCCCGGCGATTCAGGATGCGCTAGAGAAGCACGCAGATGACCTTCTTCGTTCGGCCAAGGCGCAACACGCGCTGTCAAGCGACACTGTTCGCGCTGCCGCCAAGCCTGTCACGCACGGAGGAGAGCAGGACTTCCTTCGCTACGCTGAGAATGGAGAGGCTGGCTACTCGTTCGTTACTGTGAAGGGCGGCAAGGCTGCTGTCTTCCGCGCTGGCGATGGCTCTGTGCGGGGTCATGCTCTAGTCGGCGAGAACGGTTCTGTTCGTGTCTTCGTTGACCCGTCCTTCCGCCGTAAGGGCGTTGCCACTGAGCTGTACCAGACCCTCTCTCGAAATGGTGTCCCGGTAGAGAACCTGTCGGGGAAGGGGGCTATTACGACCGAGGGTGCTGAGTTCTTCGCGGGCCGACGCGCCAAGATGGCAGGTCTTACCGAGCATCCTCTTTGGGATGACGCTGGTAACTGGCGCCATGCTGGCGCCGTAGACCAGGGCGACTTGGTTCGTACGATTCGTGAGTCCTTTGAGCGACCTGTGTCAATCAAGAACCATCGCTTCGGCCTCGGCCATACCAATGCAGAGATGGTCGCCGTCGTGACTCGCGAGCTGGGTATCAACGTGGGGCGTCTTGATGACTATGCCGCCCGTAAGATCGCTTCTGGCGTTATCACGGGCGCCGAAGACCGCGCTGCCGCCTCTCTTGCTCACCTTGATGAGGAGGAGCGGTTGATCCAGACGATCACTGGCTCCTGGGAGAAGCGAGCGGATGGCTTCTGGTACGACACGCGCGAGACGCTTGCGGAGAGCAATCTCTACGCCCGCCATCTCGATATGTACGACAAGAAGCTGGACTTCTCCGACTCCCTTGGAGAGATCGACGTTCTCGCGGTTCTGGGGCAGGCCGTTTCTCCTGCTGACTTTACTCCCTTGGAGCAAGACCTGTTCAATATCGGTGCGTCGATGTCTGGCATCTGGTCTACCGAGCTTGCTGGCACCGGATTCCGCACGCCTGGCCTGAGTGGCGCTCTTACTCAGCACTCTGAGAAGATCCGCGAGACTCTTGATCGACGTGCGTACGCGCTGCGGCTTGCGGAGGAGTCCGCTCTTCCCAAGCTGCTCCTGGAGCAGGGCGCCGTGTGGCGTGCCTTCCAGTACTCGCAGAACCGGCTCCTCCAGATTTCGTACAAGGGGCTGAGCGCCCAGCTCGCACTATGGAAGTTCGCGACTCTGGCCTTGCGTCCTGCCTGGGCGATCCGGAACCATATCGACAACGTCGCCAAAGGCTTTATTAGTGGTGTCCATGATCCGCGAGCGTATATTGCTGGCCCCGCGTCTGCTGCGAGCAAGAAGGTTGCCTCCGTTCTAGAGCAGGACATTGCTCAGCTCCGGCAGCTCATTACCTTCTGTGATGACCTCTTCGGGACGAATGTTGGCAAGCACTTCGATGTGATTGTCAACAGCATGTGGGAGCATTCTCCAGATGTCCTGAGCCGTCTTTTCAAGTCTCTGGACATCGAAGTTCCTCCCGAGGTTTTGGAAATGGGGCTGCGCCAGGACATTTGGGATCGGTCGCGCTTCAAGCTCATCAATGTGCCGAATGAGGAGCGTCTTACTGAGGTTGGCGCTGACCCGTCGTTGGTTCGCCCGCCCAAGAAGAAGGCCGGGGATGAAGGCTTCGCCGAGCGGTTCAAGCAAGGCATGTGGAATGTCATGGGCGCCGCCCCCGAGAACTATATGCGCCGAGTCATCTACCGGGACGAATACGCAAAGGCTCTGAAGGATCTTGCTGATTCTGGTATGAATGCGGTGCAGATTCATCTTGAGGCGACGAACCGCGCGTTGCAGCGCGTTGAGGACACGCTTTTCGACTACTCGAAGATCAGCGTCGCCGAGGACAACCTCAAGGTCTTCTTCCCCTTCATTCAGTTCTGGCGCAAGAACAGCGTCTTCTGGATCGACTCGTTTGCAACAAAGCCGTGGCTTACGTCGGCTGTGCTGCACTTTGATGATGACCGGCGCGAGGCTCACGCTGATCTACCGATGTGGATGGAGCGGTACTTCCACACGGACGAGATCGCTGATGCTCTTGCCGTTGTCCCTGGCCTGTCGGATGCCTTTCTGGCGCTTGGCCTTGGCGATGGAGCGCAGTTCGACCCGATTTCTTGGACGTCGATGGCTCCGTTCTATCGCGCCTTCAAGGTGGCGGCGTATGGTGAGAATCAGCTTCTCCCCTCTGACCGACCTGCCCGCCTTGCCATCGTTGGGGCGATGCTCGACTCTCTGAACGACTGGGGCTTGGGCATGAACCCGTTTTTCCGCAAGCCCCTAGAAGCTGCTGGTGTGGCGAACTATCGTGCCTGGCAGCGGGTCTTCCCGCAGACGGCTCTGGCCGAGGCGGTCGCGAATGCCTCTGGGCAGGAAGGTATCGCCAGGCTAGTTGTTTCGATGGAGAAAGTCGTCTCCTTGAACTTCCCCATCACTGGCTCGAACGACATCGCTGACAACTTCGACTACTGGGTGCAGACGGTCGTGGCCGAGCAGGTTGCGTCGGGCGAGAAGCCTGACATCGCGAAGGCAGAGGAGACGATCCGTGACTGGTTTCTCATCCAGAACCTCTGGGGCTACTTCGGTGGTATCTACTGGCGACGCGCCACCCCGGAGGATCTGTACCTCTCCAAGCTTCAGGACGACGTCCTTACCGGCCACATCGAGTTCGACTCGCTTTCGTCCAAGGACAAGAAGCTCTTGCATCTCTGGTCGATGCGCGGCATGGACAGACTTACCTACGACCGCTATATCGCCCTCCAGCCTGTCATCGAGGCGTTCTTCCGGGGCGACAACGAGACGAAGGACAAGATCAAGAAGGAGAATCCGGAGATCATTCGCTGGACGGATGGTTCCTTCACTGGCCACCCTGTCTCGCAGAAGTTCATCCGCTATGCGCAGCGGTACGTCGATCAGGAGTTGTACTTCCAGGCTCTTGAGATCGCTGACACGCTGGACGTCGCCCCCGACGTCCGTCAGGTGGCGGCGGATCTGTTTCTCACGCCGGAGCTGAAGGCGTACTGGGAGAAGAACGCGACGCCGACGCGCATCCGTGAGCGGATGCTTCAGGCCGAGGTTCGCGACTACTTCAACACCCTGAACAAGGGGTACTTCGCGATTCCCGAGTCTGACCACGATGCTCGCGACGCCTTTGTTGAAGATCATCCCGAGCTTGTTCGCCACTGGAACAAGAACAACGATCCGAGCGACGACTACGGTGCGATCCTTGGTAGCGCCAAGGCTGACCTCCGCGACATCTACTTCCGGGTCGTTCAGCATGAAGGCTGGGATGGTGCGGCCTCGTTTCTTAAGCAGTTTCCCTTCATGTTCGAGGGGACGAGTGCTGAGAAGAAGGTGAAGGATGGTGAGTTCATTCCTGGCGGCGGCAAGTGGAGTGCCGCTCGTATCGCCGACTTCCGCGAGGCCAAGCCGCATCTTTCCTGGTTCTTCGACACCTTCATGCCGAAGATTGGGCAGGAAAAGGCGTTCAAGTGGCTGGAGGATTCGGATACGGAGCGGGCCAAGATCATTCTCGACTACTTCAAGAAGTACCCCAGCACGAAGCGGCTTGCGTACATGAAGGCCGCTCCCTGGCTTAAGCTCTACTTCGGTCTGCCGCCCGCTGAGCGAGGCGCGTGGCTGCGCGGTGGCTCCGAGGGGGCGAAGATCGTCCTCTCCTTCTTCGAGAAGTATGGTAAGGAGCAGTCGCAGCACGCCACGGACTTCCTGGAGGCCAAGTCTGTTCTCGACTTCTACTTCAAGATCCCGAAGCAGCAGCGCGATGACTGGCTTAAGTCTGGTGATCCTCGCGCTGCGAAGGTGTTGGCCTACTTCAAGAAGTACGGCAAGCAGCATCAGTTTGAGCGTGCTTTCAAGAAGCTCGTCGCCAAGTACCCGGAGCTGGCCCACGGGACGCCAGAGCAGGTACGGCGGATGGAGTTCTGGAAGCAGTACTTCGCGATCACTCCGGATCAGCGACCCATGTTCGTCCTCCAAGAGGCCGAGAATCACGGCATCTTCATTTACGGCGAGTTTGGTGAGAAGCTCAATCACGACCGCGAGGAGGAGTATCTGCGGCGTGGAGTTGGGCTGGGCCTTTCCAAGCGGCAGTCCGCCTTCCTCTTTGTGAAGCCTCTCCTTGAGTTCTACCGCCAGCTTTCGAGTGACGAGAAGCCTCTCTTCGTTCGCGCGAACCCGGAGCTTCAATGGTACTTCGACAACTTCTCGAACGGTAGCGTCACTGGCGACAAGAAGCTCGATCCGCTTGTGGAGCAATATTTCAGGCTCCCAGCCAACTCGCTCGCACGCTCAGCCTTCCTTCGCAAGCACCCGGAGGTTCAAGAGTGGTTCGACAAGCGCAGCTCTCCTGCTGAGCGGGCGATGAGAAGCTTGCTGACTCAGTACTTCGCCCTAGGTGGCTGGCAGCGTAGTGACTTCCTCCTCGATCATCCCGAGATCCAGACCTTCTTTGATCGGCGCCGGATTGAGAAGGCTTCCGAGCTGGCCCAGTTGTCGGCTTTCGATACTTCTGACCCGCGCCTGCGGCCCTTCTATGAAGACGCTGCTGATCTTGAGCGTGCTGCTGGGCGAATGCGTGCAAAGCTTCGGCAGTCGGCCATCAATCGCATGGTTCCGGACACGATTGAGACGCGCCGAGAACGTCGTCCGGCTGCTTGATGTTTACCGCATCACATGTGAGGGCTTAGCCCTCGCTTTGGCGCTTTACACATCGCATGTGATGTCCTACGCTTGATGTAGTATTTTCCTGTACCCTAGCAGGAGGGAATCAACGTGAGTAATACCATGACTCAGCCCAGCCCCGATGCTTCTGCCGCCCCTGGTTCCGATCAGGCTGCTGCTGGAGCCGGTGATGCTGCTGGAACCCCATCGGGATTCGTTCCGCTGGCGGAGGCTGAAAAGGCTCGTGAGGATGCTCGGAAGGCGGAACAGTCGGCGCGGGATCTTCGCACCGAGCTTGACCGCTTGAAGGCGGCTTCGGCTGCCGCTTCGACCACTCCGGCTCCGAAGAACGATTCGGGTTCCGATCTGGATGCGTTCAAGAAGTCGCTTCTGCAAGAGGTCTACGGGGCGAACCTCATGTCCCAGGCTTCTATCGCGCTGAAGTCCGAGTTCCCGGACGCTGATCCGGCGCTGTTTTCGCCGGATAGGCTCTCGCAGTTCGGTTCGCCTGAAGCATTCCGCTTCGCGGTGGAGGACAGTCACAAGCGCGTGGCTGCAATCCTCGCCGAGAGGGCGGTTGCTATCGAGGCGAAGGTACGCGAGGAGATGGCTTCCAAGTTCGGTGATGGTGGGGCTGGCGCTGCTGGCTCGACCTCCGCGCCTGGGGCCGATCCGACTCCCGCGCAGCTCGCGGCCATGTCTGTTGCGGAGATGAATGCCCTTGAGGCTGCGTCTCCCGGTGTCATGGATCGCGTTCTCAAGGCGGCGTCGGCCTAACCGGCAACGACGACGAAAGGTTTTAGAGAACCATGGCGACCACCACTCCCACCAACGTAGACAGCTCGATTCCCGAGCTGTGGGCGAAGCTTACGCTTCGCGACATGCTGCGCAGCGGCTTCTGGGCATCGAAGTCTGGCGCAGAGGGTAGTCGTTCGGCCATCATCATGGCCAGCGATCTGCTGAACAACCCCGGTGACACTGTTCACATCCAGGTCACGAACCCTCTCGCTGGAGCGGGTGTGGCTGGCGACGTGACGGCGCTCGAAGGGTCTGAGGAGAATCTCGCGACGAGCGAGATCAAGGTCATTCCGCTCCTCTACCGCCACGGCGTTCGCTCGTATACCAGGGCGCAGAAGAAGAGCATCGTGGATCTCCGCATGGAGGGCAAGATGCGCCTCGCAGAGTGGGGCCAGGAGAAGATGGACGACGTTCGCTTCGCCAACTTTTCCCAGCTCACTGGTGTGATCAACGGCGAGACGTATACGGCGAATGCTCGCTCCGCTGGTGGCGGGACGGGTGTTGCCGCAGACATCGCTGCTGGCGATCACATCACTGTGGCTGAGCTTCAGAAGTCGAAGCTCACCCTGTACAACAACCGCGCTCTCCCGCTCAAGTCCTCGGACGGGCAGGACTTCTACGCGGCTGTGTGCCACCCGAACAGCGTCTACAACCTGAAGCGGGAAGCTGAGTACCGCGATTGGGTCAAGGACGCGGAGGTTCGCGGTGCAGGAAACCCGTTCTTCGTGGGCGCGACTGCCATGATCGACGGAATCCTGCTCTTCCAGCACAACAACGTCGTCACGGCTGCTGACGGTGCAGCGAGCATTGCCGTCTCCCGCAACCTCATCTTCGGCGCAGAGGCGTTCGTTGAGGGGCTGGACGAGAACGTGTCGTGGGCGGAGGACTCCTTCGACTACGGCAACCAGTTCGGGATCGCGTACGGGTTCGCTTTCCAGCCCCGCAGGGCGCTGGCGAAGAACTCGCTGATCCTTCTGGCCGACGCGGTGGCCATCGCCTAGTAAGCGATGCCGCTAGGGGGGAGGGGGCCGACGAGGCTCCCCTCCCCCTCGGAGGCCCATGGCCCGCAGCTACGACAACCGTCGATACCCCGCTGGCCCATATCTTGAGCCGACTGTTCAGCCCGCGTTGCGCGGGCCGAAGCGGACAGGCCCCATCGGAGAGCTTGTCCCTGGTGACGATGTCGAGGTCGCTCGCATACTCGCTCGTCTTCCCCGTCGTCCCAAGCGGGAAGCCGCTGTCTTTCACATCAAGCTAACGCAGGACGGAGCTGCGGCTACTGCTGTTGCTGTCGGCGATGGTCTTTTCATTCTTGAAATCTCGGACGACATGGACTTGATGACGTTGCGTTCGGCCAAGCTCTTCTGTACGACCGTCTCTACGAGCGGCATTGTCACCGTCCAGCTTCGCAACATCACCACCGGCTTCGACATGCTGTCCACCAAGCTGACTATCGACGCTAACGAGAAGTCCTCGATTACTGCGGCGAATCCCTATGTTCTGAATCTGGAATATGTGCAGGTTCACGATGGCGACCAGATCGCCGTTGACGTTGATGTCGCTGGCACGGGGACGAAGGGTCTTGGTATCGTCCTTACCTTCAAGTAATGGCCGACATTCGTAAAAACTTCACGTTCTTTGATGACTTCAACCGTGCGAATGAAACTCCTCTAAGCGGCGGTGGTAACTGGGCCGGGCCGTCTGACAACGCTGTGTGGCCAACCTCTCCTCTTAGCCTTCTGTCGAATGTTGCTACACACAAGACTGGTAGGGCTAGTTCTGATTCGTATTGGACTCCTCGCACTTACGACGGTGATGATGCTGAGGCTTGGGCATATACGAAGGGGGGCAATGCCAGCGGCATTGCTTGGGGGATCGCACTCTGGAAAGACGTTGGTGGCTCCAATACCATCGACGGTTATCGCTTTCGTGTAGAAGTGTCCTCTGGCGGTGGCTCGTACGTTCTGCGAAGGTTCACCAACGGCGGGCAGGTACTCCTCAACTCGGTCGGGGGCGCTGCCACTGGCGGCGATTATTTCATGCTGATTCGCAGAAACGGCTCTTCTGTAGAGGGCTGGACGGCGCCTGCGGATGCGAGCGTCTGGACGAAGAGGGTTTCTGCTGTTGACACGACATATATGACTGGTTTCCATCTCGGCCTTGGCATCACTGATAACTCGGGTGCGCATGCCCTTGCCTGGGACAACTTCGGCGGTGGCCCGGCTCCTGTCACGACCTTCCTTCCGCAGATTTACCGTCGAACGAGGTTGCGCGGTGGCCGTTGATCGTCCTACGCAACGTGTAGGATTACAGTGTGGCCTGGTCTGACGACGAGTACATCCTTTCCTTCGATGCCGAGGCCGGAGACATCTCCACGCTGGCGACTGCCGCCCAGAAGATTCTCTGGTTCAATGAGGCACAGGCGCGGCTGAATCGGTACGCCGCCCGCACGTTGGACATTACGTGGGCTGCCACAGATCGTTCTGTCCCCATGTCGGCGGACTTCGTCGCTCTCGACAAGATCGTTCCTGATAGCGACAGTCACGCCGAGGCATGGCGCGTGTATGGCAACGCTCTGGTGATTGACGATCCGCTTGGCCCTGGTGAGGCTGGCTCTGCGCGGGTCTACTACTGGGGCGAGTGGGCCGTGATGACAACTGCTACGACTGCCACCGAGTTGAGCCTGGCCCAGGACTACGCTTGTCTTTACTACGCCCTTTCTCGTTTCTACAAGAAGATCGCCTCGAACAGGGCTTACTACAAGAGATACGCGACCCTCGTCGGGCAGAACTCTGCCTCGATGACCGACTTGCAACAGGAAGCTGACCGCTACTACCAGGACTTTCTGGAGTCTCGCGCCGATCTTGCTCCTGATCCGGCAGCGTTCTTCTACGACACATAGGGGGAGCTGTGGCGCTTCCGACCTACGACGCAGCGAAACATCACATCGGCCTGAAGCAAAGCGGCGGGACGAGCTACGGCTTCATGCTCGACGGTGGCTATGTCAAGGAGATCCAGCGGGAGAAGACCAGCTCTAGCGGGAGTGAGTTTGGTGGACAGACCGACCTGATTGGTCAGGCCCCTTCTCTTTCGCGCTGGACGCAGGATGACTTCATTGGTGGCATGTTCGCCTATCAGTGGGGGCGAGACGACGCCATGTTCGCTGACTGCATGAACATGATGCCGTCGCAGCAGGCCCGCTCACTTATCTCATGTCCTCCGATGTTTCAGAAGGTGGCCATTGATCCCGATACCCAGGCTGGCTGGACTACCGATACGCCGAAGTCGATGTTCATGGTTGGTGGCTCAATCTACGTCTGTTGGCCACATACGCTGATGCGCTATCAGATCGACTCTGGCACTACGACTTGGGTGGCCCCCGCCACGAACTGTACTTTCGTAAATGCCGAGTACGAATCTACGGATCAGGTCATCTGGATCGTCAACAACAACTCCGATGCCGCAATCCAGCCGTTTATGCGTCGTGTCAAGACGGATCTGACTGATCCGTCCTGGTCGATTTCTTTCCCAGGCCCCGCAAATACCTTGACGCACGTTTGCTACGGCGGGACGATTTTCAACCAGTTCGTCGTGATGCAGATAGGCCGTAAGATTTACATTGGCGATCCTCCCGACAATCCTTCTCCCGATAATGATGGAGTCATGGCTTGGCGGAAGATGGGTCGTCTTCCTGGCCGCTGGCAAGACTCGCTGGCTTGGAACAACACTCTCTACATCCTCATTAACGATGGTTCTTTCACTTCGCGTATCTATGCCTTTGACGGTGATACAATCACGCCGATTGTCACTTTCCCGTTCAGCTTCTATGCGAAGTGCATGATCGAGTATGCCGGGCGCATTTTCGTGGGTGGAACTGGCACGGACGTCAATGGTGGTGAACACTACGCCGAGTTGTACGAAGTGACTGGCGCTTCGACCCGCCTTGTTCGTTCCTTTTCTCCCGAGACGCGCAACTACTTCCTTGGCGGGGTTGCTGGAGAGTGGCCGCAGCAGATTGACGACCTGGCCGTGCATGAGGGCTTGCTCTGGATGTGCCAGAAGGGCAAGCGCATGGTTGCCTACGACATCACTAGCGACTCTTTCTATGGAGCTGCTGAGATTCAGTCGAATGCCAATCTGAACTTCTCGAAGATCATCGCTGGGAGAGGGCGCCTCTGGGCTTTTGGTGTTGACTCTGGAACCGATGCCGGTCACGGGATTTACCGCATCGCCCAGCCTGCTGATGGTGTTGCTGCTTGGAACCCGACGCTTATCACTTCGGACTTCGCTTACGAGATCGCCTCGCTGAAGTCCTGGAGCGAGATTCAGGTCTTGAGCCGTTATGGCTCCGTGTCGAGCATCGAGTACAGTGTCAACTCCGGTGATAGCTGGACGGCGCTTACTGTTGCGAACACAAGTAGCGGCAAGGTCTATTTTGCTTCTGCTCCCCTTTCTGCAATAACTCCGAGCAAGATCATTCGCTTCCGAATCAAGCTGACTTCGACTGGTGACGCTGGGGTCGCAGCCACGTATCACCGCGAGCTTGTTGCCTTTACGGTGTCCTTCTCGATGACGAACGAGACGCAGAAGAAGGCGTGGGGCCTCACGATCAACGGCTCCGAGGAGATCGAAACGCGAGACGCCCTTCTTGACGAGGGCGTTACCCAAACGTATCTTCCTTCTGAGATCCGCTCCCAGCTCTGGACTTGGGCAAACGGGCAGACTCCACTGACTCTCCGCGATCTGGATGGTGACGACTATACCGTCAAGATCGAGGGCTTCCGCGAGATCATGCCGCTGGTCGGCCCGAATGCCACTGGCGATACCGAGCCTGAAGCTCAGTATGCGCTGACGCTTCTAGAGGTCTAAGGTGGCTATCAAAGTCCGTCGCTATCGCAGGAGCGGCGTCGGCAAGTACAAGCTGAAGCAGACTCCCTGGTTCGATCCGAACCCGCAGATACCTGGGACGGAGCCGGAGAAGCGTGTCTTTGCGATGCTCCAGGAGATGAGGATTTACTTCATCTTCCAGGGGCAAGTTCCTGAGTTCGAGAAGGGAAGTCCGTTCTTCACCCTTGCTCCTCCTGGGTATAAGCCGGACTTCGTACTTCCTGAATACCGGCTCATCATTGACCCCTTCTCGCCCTTCCATCACTCACTGAAGTCCGCTGTTCAGCGAGACGTTCGCAAGATTGTTGCCTACAGCGTGCAGGGCTACGCCTACTATCATCCGTGGGCTATCGCTCCTGGCGTTTGGACGTGGGATCAGTACCACGACTCCCGTAAGTCGATCAAACTGGGCAAGCAGCGCGTTAAGCTGTACGGCGGGGTTAATGCCGCTCGAAACAAGTACCGGGGCTTCTCCAGGGTCTTGTCCGGTCAGAGGATGGGGACGTACGACATGCTTCGTTCTATTCCTGAGATTGTTCGAGGGCCGATCTACAAGCTGACCGACCCAAGGGACATCAAGGCGAAGCAGTCTCCTGGCTACCGCCTCGGACAGTACATTGGCGCTGGGGCTGATAGTGTTGCTGCTGCCAACGCGGCTCGTGGCAGGAGGGCTGGGACGGCCCTGGGCATTAGATACGGCACTCGTCGTACTGTTCGTCGCTCGTAAGCCCGTCCTACACGACATGTATGATTCGTGCCATGGAGGGTTTCGATGTCCATGGGGACAAGGGTCGAATCGACTGGGCAAAGGCCCGTGCTGATGGACATTCGTTTGCTTTTGTGAAGGCGAGCGAGGGCGCGACCTTTGTCGATGCTCGGATCGCCGAGAATCTCTCGGGTGGGGCGAAGGCTGGCCTTCTCGTCGGCCCGTATCACTATGCCCGCCCCGACAACCGTCCGAATCTGTACGGTGCGAAGATAGAAGCCAACTTTTTCTGCAAGGTCATCGCCGCCGCTGGCTACAACAAGGTGATTCATGGCCGACCCGTGTTGGACATCGAGGTCGGTGGTGGTGATCTGTCTGCCTGGGCAAACGCTTTCTGTTCGTGGGTTGAGGAGCTGACCGGAGTGTCGCCGATCATTTACTCCTACACTTACTTTGTTCGTTCCCACTTGCAAGCGCCGTACCTTGCTGATCGTTTGCTGTGGCTGGCCAACTACGGGCCGAACGACGGCTCCCGCCATGAGATTCCCTCCGGTGAGGCGCCCTGGCCAAACTGGACGGTGCATCAGTACACGTCGCGAGGCTCTGTCTCTGGTGTGAGCGGCAATGCTGACCGCAACTTTACTGACTCTCTGTCTCCGCTCCGCGCCTTTGAGTCTGAGGGTAAGCCGATGTGGCTGTGGATTCGTTGGAAACGTGGGCATGGTGAGTTCAAGCCGTTCGGGAAGTCCAACCCAGCAGTCCGCCCCGACGTCCCGAAGAAGATTCCCGCTGCCTGGTGGGCGCGGCTCCTTCTGAACATGGGTATTCACCCCCTTGGTGGCGGAGCCTGGAAGAGGACGGTTCAGTAATGCAGGCCAAAACCAATCTGGTCAAGGCTGTGATCGTCTTCGTCCTTCTCGGAGTTTCCATTGCCTTGCTTTTCGTCCCGACCGTCGATGGGTCAGACGAAGTCAAGGGCATGTTCGTGATGCTCACTGGCATCGCTGTCCGAGACTTCTTCAGCGCGATTCAGCAGGACAAGAAGGTCGCTGCGCTGAGGGAAGCGTACGACCCGGCTCCAGCCAAAAGCTACGTGCGTGGGGATGACGAGGCTTAGGTGCCATGCTTCATCACGACGATAGGGAAGCTTCGGATGCCGTGGAGGGACTAAGGAAATCTTCTCCCGAGCTGGCGACTCTCTTCGACGCTTTACGTGCTGAGTTCGACGCCAAGCTGTCGTCTCTCAAGGCATGGGGTGTTGCGATGTGTCTCGGCGGTGGCGCCGTTGGTGGCTTCGCTGCCTCCCTCACTGAGATTGCACGGCCCGGCACCGTAACCGCTGTTGCTGGGGCGGTTGAGAGGCTTCTCAGTTGAAGTCCTGGCGCGTAGATCGTTAGTGACGAGCTGCTTCGAGAGCAATCTCTCGTAGCACGGCGGCGATTGCCGCCTCGGCCTTTTCGCGCTTGAGACGATCAACGTCTCGATTCAGGATGTTACCCCGCACGGGGTAGAGCTTCGAGGCCGCCTCTGCGGCGATGCCGACGAAGGGCTTGCAGGCGATGATGTGGTTGTTGGCGGAGACGACTGCGAAGTACATTAGGCGATCACCCATAGCACCGGAAAGCAGAGGCCCAAGCCCATCATCATGCGGGTGAGAGTGCTGGTTACGATGGGCGGTGCGCCGATCTGGGAGAGCAGGAGGCTCATCCTAGAACGCTGTTACTTCGGCCCATTTGACAAGGAAGGTTGCGATCCAGGTTCCTGTTGCTGGGACGGTGGCACGTATTGAGATGCCCTCGTTTTGCGCCAGGACAACCGGATGTTCTCCTCCGCCAATGTCAGGGTGCATTAACTCAACGCCCGATCCACCCGTCCCTGATGTTCCTCCGCCCTTCGGGATGAAGAACTCGGCGATTGCGGGTGTGCTGCCGACGTTTCCGAAGCACGCACCCATAGGCACGGTGTCGAAGGTTTTTGTTCCGGCTCCAAGAGCTGCGGTGGTCGCAAGGCGAAAGCCTGTCGAGAAGAGACTGGCACCCATGGCTGCCGCGCGAGCTTGGAGCTGTGGATCTGCAACGCTGACCACTCCGCCTCCGGTGCCGTCTGCCGACCAGGCGGTCGAGCGGATGACGTTGAAGTTGTATGGCCCTGCTGCAAACGCGGTAGTGATGTTTCTGAACTCCAGTACTGTGATTTCCTGGATGATGCAGAATCTCGTTGCATCTACCCACCGCATCTGGACGAGTTCTCCGTTTGCTGCCATGCCTGCTGCGATGGTGCCGGTCGTAAGCACTCCTCGGTAATGGCCGAGAGCGCCGTAGTCTTGTGGTTTCTGGATGACGTGGAAACCCTTAGCCGCGAAGGCTCCTACTTCAGCAACATTGCCACCCGCACCTTGTATCTGAAGTCCGGCCATGTCTGCCTATCTTACCATCGCCGTAGGACGTCCGGCTAGTTCCAAACCCACCAAACGCTGAACTGGCCCACGAACATGGGAGGGCTTTGTCTAGCTATGTTGATCTTCCGCCCGAGCTTTTTTGATGAAAGACCCCCAAAAGGGTCTTCGGGCTGGCCTTCAATCGGTGGGATCACATTGTTGGTGTTTATGCCGTAGATGCGTATGTTCCCGGCGGAGACGTATAGACCGACTACTTTCATCTGGGCTGCGACGTGGTCTTCGGCGGTGTGGTCTGCTGTGTCCACCGGGCGTATCCAGGCTTCGACCGCTGACGTAGAGATTACTCCGGCTGTCACAACGTCGGTGTAGGCGACGTTCGAGCCTGGGAAGGCCCCAAAGTCGAGTGTGGCTGTGCCTTGAGCGCCCATTTATGCCTCCGTGACGTAGAGGATCGTGCCGCGTGCGGCTCCTCCGGTGGTGATGATGTTGAGCGTTTCGTTGGCGATGCTTTCCCAGAAGGGGCATTCGGGCAAGTTGGGAATGACGAAGCCCGCTCCGGCCTTAAGATCCATCGGGCCTGAGAGGTCGCCGCTCGTCCCTCCGTTGAACTTGAGCGTTCCGTCTGCGCTGATAGTGAGGATGACGCCGACTACCTTGTGCTTGTTGCCTCCTGATGCTGCTGCGATCAGAGTTGTGCCTGCCGCCCCCTGGTTGACTACTGCGCGGAGGACTGTCTTGCCGTGCTGGTTTGCCTGCGAAACAGGTACGGCAGTTGCGCGGAGCTGGGTGTCTGTTAGTGGGCCTGACACTGGAAGCGTGGCGATTGGAGCTGCGCCGTCCGATAGCCGCACGAAGACGGGCGTCCCTACCGGCGCATCGACCGTGAGTGAAGCTGCGTTGTCTGTCACGGGCAGCGCCGACTGGTTCGATGCCAGTGTCACCGGCAGGCTGGCTGCCATCGTGGTCTGGCCTAGCGCGGCAGGCATCCTCTCGAAGGCCCACTTTACGAGTCCTCTGAGTTTGCCGGACACTGTTCCTGTTGTGTCTGTGATGACTGCTGCGTCTGTCGTGTTTCCTTCGGTTACGTCTACCCCGGCAGCAATGGAGATTGGGACTGCGGAGGCTCTGAGTTGCGTGTCTGTCAGCGGGCCTGATGCCGTGACTGTGCCGCTGACAGGTACGGCCGTGGCTCTGAGCTGCGTGTCGGTGAGCGGGCCGTCCACCGTGATGCTGCCCCCGTTGTCCGTTACTGGCCACGGCCCCGAACCGGCGTCGGCGGTTATGGTGCCTCCTACCTGGACTGATCCAGATGGAGCGACTTTTACGTCTACAAATGCTCCGCCGCCTGCCGTTGTGCGGCCCATGATGGCCGAACGTGTGTAGATCGCCGCTTCATCGAGTTCCACGGTGGCGTCCAGAGGTTCCTTGCGCGGGGTGTTGACTCCGAAGCTGAGAATGGTCTGAAGGCGAAAGATGCTCTGAGCTGAGCCGGTGTTCGTGTAGACCACTCGGAAGTATCTTGCTCTTGGGAGGAGTTGAAAGGTTCGCCCGACGCTCGCCTGGAGATCGTAAGTCTCGATGTGATCCCAGTTGCTCCCATCCGAAGACCACTGGAAAGAAATGCCGTTGGACGCTGATGCCTTGTCCGAAAAGATGTTTACGACGATGGAGCGAGTGTTGAGGAGTTCAACGCTCGCTCCTGTGAAAGTTCCGGAGCTACCAAGGGTGGCCGTGCTGGAGTTTCCCGTGTCGATTACGTCAGGGGCATCAATGGTCAGTGATCCCGAGTTGTCTGTGATTGGTAGGGCGTCTTGATCGGATGCAATGACGACTGGGAAGCTGGCGGTCTTGGCTTTCTGCCCGAGGGATGCTGGCATCCGCTCGTAGGCCCACTTCACTAGTCCGCGTAGCTTGCCCGAGACGGTTCCGTTCGCGTCGGTCACTATCGCTGCGTCTGTTGTTGCTCCTTGGGCTACGTCGGCCCCATCGGCGATGGTGGCCGGGCCTCCTCCTCCGCCTCCTCCTCCGCCCGCTGTGATGAGCTTGCCGTCTACGTCAACCTGAATGTCTTGGTAGACAAGCCCATCGACGTAGAAACCCTGTAGTCGGGCTGCGGTCAGCTCTCCCGAAAGACCATCTCCGAAGTTTCGCTCGCCTCTGAAAACGAGGTCGCCTTCCTTCGTCCGCTTGGTGTTCGGATCGGGATAGTTTTCTCTCGCCATACTAGGTGAATCATACCGTTCGCGTAGGTCGTCTTCCTGGTTGTGTATGTGCCGTCCTACCTCTCGTGTAGGCTTGCCCTGCGTGAATCAGAACAGGAGGTAGGCCGTGGAGGTCAAGAATGCACAGGACTTGGAGTTGGCGGAGGTTCTTGTCCAGCTTCGCGGGAGTCTTGACCGAGAGGATGTAGAGCATCTTCTCAAGGTCGCGCTTGTCAACGCCCTTGAGCTGACGACTCCTGGGTGGCGTGAGAACGGCCCGCTCATTGATCGACTTAAGGAGATCGGCGCGGCGCAGGCTGCCAAAAATCTCCTCGACAGGTACGGGCTATGAAGTTCCTCGTTGGAGTCTTTGTCGGCTCGCTGATCTCGTACGGCGTCGCTGTGTACATCCTCTTCAAGGGATTGAATCATCGTGTCTGGTAGAGGCCCCGCCGCCAGGGAGCCGTTCAGCTCTGAGCGGATCAGTCCCTCGCGTGTCAACGCCTACCTGACGTGCGGTGTGGCCTTCGAGATGAAGTACATCCAGGGCCTGCCCGAGCAGGCGTCGGGTTCTTCCGCTCTCTTCGGCTCTGTCTGCCACGAGGCTCTTGAGAAGTGGGCTGTCAACCGCGAGCAGGACTTGGTTCAGCTCATGTCTCAGGCGTGGTTGAGCGTGACTGAGGGGACGCCGGTCGCTGGCTTCATCGGTGCCTACCAGTCCCTCTCCGTTCGAGCCATGAAGAAGGAGCAGGAGATTCGCAACGACTGGGCTGCCAACGGCAAGGAGTCTAAGGCTCCGCGCATGACTGCGGCCTGGAAGCACTCGGACATTGCGAAGGAGATCGAGGCGCTGCTTGCCAAGTGGCTACCCAAGCTCCGCGCTGAGTCTCCCTGGAAGTTTTCTGACCGCGACCCGCTGCCGACTCTCTACGACGAGTCGCTCATCCTTGCCAAGAAGTACGCCCGTAAGTGGGGGCATCTGGACAACGCTCTCTATACGGAGTTCGGTTTCAACGTCGATTGGCGCGGCTTCGTGCTGCATGGCTACATCGACACCATCGAGGCGGTCTACGGCGACGACTACATGCTTGAGGCGTACCTCGTCAACGACTACAAGACTTACCGAGCCGAGCCTGCCGAGCAGAAGGACTGGCGGCAGGTAGTCATCTACGACGTCGCCATCCGTGACCTGATCGAGCGAGGCGCGTTGGATCTTGACCCGACTGTCCCGATCCGTGTCTGTCTCGACTACGTGCGGCTGCTTGAGCGTCGCTACTGGCAGATCGGCGAGGCCGATCACGAGCAGCTCTTCAAGGAGCTGACCATGTACCGCAAGGGTGTGGACGCCGAGGTCTTTCTTCCGGCCAGCAAGAACCAGAACCCCGACTTCTGCCCCTTCCCTGAGAACTGTTGCATGAGGACGAAGGGCGAGGGGCTGGGGAGCCGGATCGAGATGAATCAGGAGGCCGACTGATGCAGGCGCTTTCCGATTTAGCTCCTTGGTGTGAGTTTTGTAACGAGAAGCTCTCTATCGGCCCGAACGTCGATGGTAGCGAAGCCTGCGCTGACTGTGCGGCTGAGCTGATCGCCGCTCACGCCAAGTATGAGGCGGAGATGGCTGAGGTCGCCGGTCTTCACTTTGGCCCGAGCCGCGCCCAGCGACGGCAGATGAGGCGCAAGCATCGTCTTCACAACGATGGGAGGCCGAGATCGTGAGACGGAAACGAGCCAAGTCCGAGTACGTTAAGCAGTTGGAGCAGCACCGTGAGCGATGCAATGAGCGTCATCCGAACTGGCATGGCGTTCGTTGCGAGCGGCAGGACAACGATCACTACGTTCACACGGGCGAGGATCGCAACTACGAGTGGGTCGATAGAAAGTGAGCGAGCTGTGGCCGCATGAGTTTCGCGCCACGGTGGAGGTCGTCTTCGGCAAAAGTCTCAACCGGACGTCGTTCGAGCTGGTCAATCGGCGCGTCGTACACGCCTTCGATGTTTGGCGGCGGCGCTATGAGATGAACCCGGCGCAGGATCAGTACGCCTGGGAGGTTCTTGCTTGGGCTGTCCGACATACAGGGGAGTCGGTAGCCCAAATGTCGGACGTGCGAAGTCCCTATGTCTACCTTCGTCGGGCCGTTTCAATCGGAATGGAGCGCGTCGTGAATGATCCTCGTGTCCATAACGGTTTTAAGCGCCGCGCGGGGCTGGTTGACGTCACGGAGCTGCTCAAAGGGGCGTTCGCCTAAATGGTTCCAGCCTGGTATTGGCCTTGGGTTCGGTGGTATCTCGGCGAGGGGGAGTTCAAGGGCGATCCGAGGAATCATAGTCGCCGCCCTCTCGGGGCGCCTATGCCCATTCCACAGTGGGCCTGGGTCAAGCTTCGCCGCTTCCTTGCTGCTCGCCAGCCTCGTCCAGTAGCGCCTGTGGATCGGGGCCTGGCCTTCTGGCGCAGGATGGGCATGTGGGTGACGCGCATTGACCACTTCCCTCCGCCGTATGCCGTTGCATACGGCAACGGTCAGTATCCCTATGTCGTCGTTCCCTGTCTCTACGGCCTGGTGAGGGAGTCGCACACCGAGGGGCTGGCTGAGTACGTCGAGGACTTGCACCGCCTTGGCTTCAAGGTGGTTGGTTCTCAGTGGGGGAGGGGGGGCAACTTGGCGGAGGCGGAGCTAGAGGCTGCGGCTGCGGCTGCGGCTGTTTCTGAGTACGGCTTCGACGGCTGGGTAATGAATGGTGAGAAGAACTACGAGGGCATGTCTCGGTCGGCTGCGTATGTGCGAAAGTTCCGCGACCTTCACCCGTCTCTTCCGTTTGGTTGGTCGCCCGAAGCCCGTCTTGACCTAGACCATGCTGTTCTTCAGGAGTTGGGCGTCGCCTACATGCCGCAGGCGTACCCGCTTGAGGCTCCGGTGGCCACGCTTCCCTACTGCGTTGAGTGGGGCGTCAAGTTCGGCTATGAGCTGAGGAACATCATCCCGCTCGTCCAGGCGTATCCGACCAACGGTGAGCGTTATCCCGCTGAGCGGTATAGAGCGCAGGCTCGTGTTCTTGGCCTCACCGCGCTGATCCTTTACACGGCGAATCAGTCTGCCGATGTCCCTCAGTTCTGGCGCGAGCTGGTCGTGTGAGCGGCTACGCTCCCTGGAAGGCGCTTGAGAGGCGCCATGCCAAGCGCATGGGCGGCAAGCGGCTCTGGCGTCCCGACTTCTCTGAGAGCCAGCCGGATGGAGAGTCGGAAACGGACGTGTGGGATGCCAAGGCGTACGCTACCTTCCGCGTCCATACGATCTTCGCTGAGTGTGAGAAGAAGTACCGGGAGTTCGCTGCTGGACGGCGCTTCCATCTTGTCCTCTTCTCGCGGAAGCATCCTCGCCTTGGGGATCTGGTTGTGCTGAAGGCTGATGACTACGCGGAGCTGGTTGCTGCTGCTGATGTGGGCAGGGGGCTGGTTGTGGCGTTCCAGGAGTGCGAGTGAAGGGCGTCGCTATCAGCGGGAAGGCCGGTGCGGGGAAGAACGCCTTTGCTTTGGAGATTCAGCGTGTGTTGGCAGTTCGAGGCGTGCGGGCTGTGCCAGTGTCCCTCGCCTCTGCTGTGAAGGCGGACGTAAGACGTCTATACGGCCTCGAAAAGGGCGACCCCGGCGCTAGGGAGAAGCTGATTGAGCATGGTCACGGAATGCGGGCCGTTTGCCCTGACTACTGGATTCGCCGTCTCGTCAAACAGACGGACTCGCTCACTCCCTATGGTTTGATTCCCTTGGTGACTGATGTGCGGTATGAAAATGAGATGAGATGGGCGCGGGCGTGTGGCTTTCTCTGTGTCCGCGTTGATGCCACGGCGATGGATCGTGGTTACGTTCTGCATCGGCGCGGGGAGGATGTCCAGTTCGCTCACTCCGATCATCCTACCGAGGTTGAGTTGGATGATTGGGCCTTTGATCTTCGTTTCTGGAATCCGCATGGGGACAGCGGTTCGGCTTTGGCTCATTATGCGGTGCGAGTGGCTGATCTCGTGATGGATCAGGAAACTCGGCTCTAAGCTTGACGCCAAAAAGGGGGAGAGCCGTGAGGCTCCCCTGATATTCTTAGCTCATGTTTTGGTATGCGCAGGTCGGTGTCGCGCTGCCGCTCTTCGTGGTGTTCTGGGTGGTCGTCGCTCGCTTCTTCGGCGGGGACGAGGGTCATCCCATGAGCGAAGATTCAGCGGGCAGTTAGTTCGCGCTTCTTGGGGGTGCGGTGCTTCTTGGCCTTTGCCTTTGCTTTGGGTGCTGCGACTCGGTGTAGGGGGCGTCGATTCCTCTCATCGCGCCACGAGTCCATCCGTTTCCAGACGTCTGTGGCCTTTCTGGCCCGGCTGCTGTCTGGATTGCCGACAATGATAATGACGTCGGCGCGGGGTGAGATGAAGCGGTGCTGCGTTTTGCCGTTCTCGTCCTGGTAGATCAGGAAGTCTCCCTCAATGATGGTGCCGACCTGATGGTCGGTGGGGGAGAAGCTCGTCTCCTTGTGTTTGAACTCGGTGTGGAGGCGTGGGATCTCGACCGTGTGACCGATGGCCTCAAGGAGGCGCTGGACTTCTTTCTCCGCTCCTCGTCCGTTGCCCGTGATGATGAGTGCGTCCGGGTACTTCGTGTGGAGGGCGTAGAGGAAGTCCTCCAGCTCCTCCGGCACGTAGTCTGTGCCGCCCACGATGGCTATTCTTTGTGGTACAGATGTGGGACTGGCAACCCCTGTGGTCATGTCGTTTCTGCCTACGCTCTCTGTAGTAAGTCCTGGAAGCTCAGGGTACACGCGGCGTAGGATGGGCCTACGGGGAGTGTCTATCTTGGGGCGTGGCCAAGCGCTTTATCGCATGGATAAAGGGCTGGCCGCGACTTGTGGTTCAGATGTGGGACTTAGATTGACGCGAGAGGCGGTAGTACACGATCTCCCCCTCGCGGATGGTGTTGAGGTTTGGTATGCGGCTGTACTCGATCTTGCGTGCTGTGATGATCTCGTTTGGGTCGCGGTCGAAGTCGATGCCGACGTTCTCCATGACGTAGTAGAACGGGTATGCGTCTTCGAGGGCGATGTACTTGCCGTTCAGGGGGCCGTTGAGGAAGTACGCGGTGATAGCTGGCATTCTTAAGCTCCGATCTTGTCCAGGTCGGCGCGGAGACGTTCGGTCATGGTCGTTCGTTCTTTCGAGCCAGGCGTGGGACTGGTCGGAGCTGTGTTGTGCCTTCGGGGTCGTTACGAGTTCGCGTGGCGGCGATGTGCGCCGAAAAGAGGAGGAGATTTGCGATGTCCTTGTCCGAGAGTGGTACTTCACGGATTCGCCCGCTGGGTGTCGAGAGCATGAGCTTGATCGGCTGCTTGAATCCTTGCTGTGTGATGATGTTTACGAATCTGAGGTCGGTCATGGCGTGCCTCCGGGGCCTGGTCGGGTTTCAATGAAGCGGGAGTACCGCTCGGTGAAGAGCATGGTCGCGGTGCCTCTGCGGCCTTTGCGGTTCTTCTCCACGATGATGTCCATGGAGCCGTCTGCCGCGACGTCCGTGTCGTGATCTGATTCGCGGTGCAGGAAGATGACGACGTCGGCGTCTTGTTCGAGGCTGCCGGAGTCGCGAAGGTCGGAGAGCATTGGAGCCTTGTCCATCCTTCCGTCTTGCTTGCGGTTCATTTGTGCGAGGGCCAGCACCGGAACCTTGAGTGTTTGGGCGAGCATTTTCAGGCTGCGACTCACGTCGGAGACTTGCTCGTACTTGTTGGCGCCGTCTCCTTTCATTAGACCGATGTAGTCCACGACGATGAGGCCCAGCCGCTCCTGCTCGTTGTGGCGTCGAGCCAGGGAAGCGAGGGTGCTGGGCGTGGCGAGGCCGTCGTCATGGACGAGGATGTTCGACCGCTCCTTGACGATTTCGATGGCTCCGCCGAGGCGTTGGGCTTCATCTGGTGTGAGCTGTCCGTCTTCAAGGCGAAACCCGTCGATGCGTCCGGCACGGGACAAGGCTCGGATCTGTAGTTCGTGGCGGCTCATTTCCAGGCTCACGAATAGAACTGGCCAGCCGGAGTCGGAGACGTTCTCGGCGATGTTCTGCGCGAGTGTGGTCTTGCCGACGCCCGTCCGAGCGGCAATCAGGACAAGTTGGGACGGCCAGAGTCCATTGATGATGTTGTCTAGGCTTTGGAAGCCGGTCGGTAGCCCGCTGTTGGGGATTCCGCTTGTGTAAGCCTGGCGGATGGAGTCGATCAGGTCGTCCAGTCCCTCTGTGAGTGCGACGGCTGAGCGAGTTGATGCGCCGTGCGTCGCTGCGTGCAGGGCGTTCTCAGCTCTTCGGATTAGCTCATCCATCTCGCCGGGCCGGTCGGTGGCAAGTTGCTGGATGGTCTGCCCGGCGAAGAGCAGCTCCCTGAGCGAGGACATTTCGCTCACGATCCTTGCATGATGTCCTGCGTTAGAGACTGTTGGGACGAGGGCGGCGAGTTCGCAGAGACGTGAGTGACCCCCGGCCTTGTTGAGCTGCCCCATTTTGTCGAGCTGGTCGGCGACTGTGATGAGTGATGTTGGCTTGCCTTGTGTGTGCAAGGAGAGTGCGGCGTTGTAGATAGTGCCGTGTGAGTCGCGAAAGAACTTACGGGCGGAGAGTTCTTCCAGAAGCTCATTGGGAATGCGCTCGCCAAGGAGAATGGCTCCTAGCACGCTCTCTTCAGCTTCCAGGTTGTGCGGAGGGCTGTCGTTCATCTCGGTGGCCTGAGACAGTCGAAGGGGGCTAGGTCTTGCAGTCGTGCCTGGTTGTGCGGGTATCTGAGGATCAGGGCTGAAAGACGGATGGTTTGGCGTGCGAGTCGGCGGACATGCATCTCGTCTAAGTCTTGATCTGCACGAACTCGGATTAGGTCTGCTGCCAGCGTCTTGTTGCCGGGAAGGGTGGGGATATCGGTGTCGCGGTCGAGGTCGAGGCCGAGAGCCATTGTGATGGCTCCGGCGTAAGGGGCAGATGTCACCATGACCCTTCCGTAACAGAGGTCGTAGATGCGTCGCTTGGCTGCGTTCGGTGAGCCACGAAGGATGAGTGCGACTTGATGGGCGAGCAGTTCTTTCCAGCCATGGCCGAGGCCATCGCAATCTGTTGCTTCGAGGTATTTCTGGTTTTTTTCCAGTAGCACTCGAAGCGGCTCGGATGGGACTACCCATTCTTTCCATCCGTACCACGGGTTTTTGGATGTTGTCGAGTAGTTGGCTTGCTTCTGGGCTGCTGCGTATGCTTCGGCTTCTTCGTAGGTGTCGAAGCGGACTTGCTTGCCTCGGTAGCCGTATCGTCCGACGTATCGGGTGGTTCCGTCCTTGAGGGTGACGGTGAGAACGCTCATGCTGCCACCCCCGTTCCTGCGATCTTGAGTTGGGTGAGGAGTGCCGTCTTGGCCTCGGCGAACTCCTCGTCGGTCAGGATTCCGAGCGAGTGAAGTTCGGCTGCCTGCTTGATCTGTCCCATGATGTCGAGGGAAGGAGCCGGAGTTGCTGGGGGCGAAGGTTCTGGCGGTTCTCCGAATGTAAGCTGGCCGTTCTCTTCAGCTCGGCTCGACTCGTCGCCAGTGTGGTCTTCTGAGATTTTGCTGTCATCTACGACGATTCCGAGAGGCGGCGTTTCCGGGTCTACCGGGAGGTCAAGAGAGTTTGTGGCAGGTGCCACTATCTCTTCTTCTTCTTCCTCGACCACGAGTGGAGCTGTAGATCCTGCGAAGAAGACTTCGAGCGATTCGCAGATAGCCTTGTCTACGACTTCCTGGAGGAAGGTTTGCATGGCCTCGTTTTCGAGGGCGGCGATTTCTGCCTCTTCGGCTGCGTATGCGGCCTCAGTGGCGAGTCGTGCCTCATAGGCCGCGTTGGCGGCGTCCCAGTCGATGATCCAGGGTTTCGCCTGGCTGTTTGCGAAGTCCTTGGGGATCTCGAATGCTTCGATGTCTGGGATTGCATCCCAGGCTTCTGCGACAGTGGATTCGATGATCTCGTTTCCGGTTGCGGGAAGTCCCTTCTCGACCATCTCTTTTACGATGGCCGCGATGTCCGGTGGATCTTCGTTCTGTTCGGGTATATGACCGTCGATGGCCATTCCCGCTCCCTTGGCTTTGTCGGAAATGACGTCCCATTTCCGACCGACGAGGGAGAGGTTCTGCTCGCCCGGAATCACGACGTAGACGTCCACCGGGTTAACCGATGTGAGCCTGTGGATGCGTTCGGTGAACTGGGCGTATGTTTCGTAGTCCCAGTCGAGGCCCAGAAGCACGACTGCTGTGCCTTTGTCGAGGTTGTGGCCCAGTCGGATTGCTCTTTGCGTGGAGCAGAGGACGGCCATGGTTCCGTTCTGGAACTCCTCGACAACCTTGGATCGGTCGGCGGGGTCGAGGGTGTCGCCAGAGCCGTTGCCCTTGAGCATTGTTTTGGTGTTGATGCCCTTCTCGGTGAGGCGGGCGGCTAGCCAGGGCGTTGCCTTCTTGACGTCTGTGCCGACGAGGACGCGACGGCCCTGCTTGACGAGGGCCATGATTGTCGTCAGCGCCTTGAATGCTGCTGGCGTGTAGTTCGAGACTTGGACGTTTGTCCACTCGAAGTCGGGATCGGTCTTAGGAAGGACTGAGGCGTAGTTGAGCTTGTGGTCTAGGCCGAGGATTGCGGCCATGCTGCGATGGGTGCCTCGTCTGACCTTGGGGTCGTTCGGGTACTTCTCTGCGAAGAGGTCGGGGAAGTGTTGGAGCCAGTAGTCCATCTGCTCGCGCTGGTAGTAGCCCAGCGGGGCGTACAGGACGTGGTGTTTCTTCTGGACAATCAGCTCGCCTGTTTCTTCCTTCACGCGGCGGAGCAGGACTGAGGCGAGTTGCGCCCATAGCTTTGTGTGGTTGGTGACTTCGCCGACTTCCTTGACGCTGCTCCAGTTGCCGGTCAGTTCGTTGTACGTCCACTCCATGACGGTGTATTCCTTGGCGAACTCCGCCTTGCCGCCTGAGTAGGCGTAGTTGAACCGCTCACTTTTGTTGCCGATGCCCCACCAGAGAAGCCAGTACGCCTGGGCGATGAAGTTCTTAACTGGCGTGCCGGACATGACGAGCCGGTGGCTGGCCCTCATCCCGCAGACTGCCTTTGTCTTCTGGGAGGAGTCTTTTTCGTTCGAGTTACGGGCAGACGCGATCTGCGTTCCTTCGTCCACGATGATGACGCCGCGCTTGAACGTCGTGGAGAGGATCTGACCGATGGTTGGGAGGCGGTAGGTGTAGCGTGTCCATCCGCATCGCTTCCCCTTGGGGTCGTTCGGGTGATGGAGGCGGATTTTGTTGCAGGTTAGTCCGCCGAAGAGGGGCGCACCGCATTCCGGGCATTCGTGGGCGGTAGTGATTTCCTTCTCTTTGGTCTGCCATTCGCCCTCGTGCCAGGTGCGACGGCCCGTCTCCTTGTCGGTGACGTAGTGGCTGTTGATCCAGACTTCGGTCTTCTCGATCCGAATGGTGTATGGCTCTTCGATTTTGCGGAGGTTCTTTGCTCCGCCTGTTGTGAGGGCCTCGAAGTGCGTGATGTACCAGCCGCCTGCGCCGTCCTTGATTTGCTTGGCGATCTGCCGGGCCTCGATGAGGTTCTGAATGGCTCCGCCCGTTACGCTGTGGCTGTCGTCGCCGACGTTGATCTCGATTTTGTCGTTGCCCTTGCGGTTGCCCTTGTGCCGACCGATCCAGGTCAGTTCGATGCCAAACTTCTCTTTGGCTTCGCGCTGCCACTGGGGAATCAAGTCCTGTGGGCAGATAATCAGGTTGGGCGTGCTTTCGGCCTTCTTCGTTTTCTCATCGGCAATGAGGGCGAAGAGGATGCCCCCGATGGTCTTTCCGAGGCCCTGCTGCCAGGCGCAGATTCCTCGGTTGTTGACCGAGAGAGCTGCGATGTCCTTGGCCTGGTATGCCTTGAGTTGGAACCCGCGCGGTGCGAGGTATTTCTCTTGGACTGCCTTGACATGATCGTCTTGATCGGCGATCAGTTCTGGGTAGCGCGTGCGGATGTCGGCGACGTCCGGGAGATCGAAGTACTTGAGGAGGTACTTGATGTTCTCTGCGTCGTCGTCGTAGAATGAGTGACGTCCGTTAATGATGATTCGCTGGTGGTAATAGCGCCTCTTCTTGCGGACGAGTTCGAGGTTGCCCCTGATGTTGTCGGTCTTGGTGAAGTGCTTGAGGTACTCCTGCTGTCGTAGCTCGACGCTGTACCACTTGCCAGCCTTCAGCTCTTTCTCGTCGTCGTCACGGACGCATTTGATCTTCGATTGCTGGTGAAGGTAGCCGAGTCGTTCTTGTGTTTTGAGTGGGCGGAGTGGCGTGGTGATTCGCTCGGCGTCCTCGATGATCGGAGTGACGGCCACCTTGACGAGTGGGTCGATCAGGAGGATTCCCTCGTCCTCCATGATAAGTAGTTCGCGCCAGAGTCCTCCGTTCTGGGCGAAGTATTGGACGTTGCGATTGTGGATTCGGGCGCTGAGATCGCCGATGTGGCTGTTGTTTGAGATGGCGCGCTTCGTCCATTCTGTCGGCTCGTACTGGAGAACCTTGCCGCCCACAAGCTCGATGTCGTATGTTCGATCCTTGCGGAGAAATCTGCGACCGAACTCACGGTGGATGGCTTTCCAGTCTTCAGCGAACCGCTTTGCGTAGAAGGTGTCGCTGTGCCGACCGTAGTTGGTCTGACAGTGAAGGTTGCGCTGCTCTTCAACCCACGGGCCAAGAAGGTCGAGCGTGTCGAGCGTGGCCTTGCGAGTGATTACTTCGTGGCCCTGGACGCCTTCGGGGAATGTCTTGAGACGGTCGGGATCGTTTGCGAAGAGGATGCGGTGCTGGTCTGTCTCGACTATCGCGTAGACGCCGGGGAAAGGGTCGTCCCACTTCATGTCGGTGGGGGCGACGTATGCGACGTACGTCTGCTCTTCCAGATTGGCGTTGAGGAACTCGCGGATGTCTTCGAGCTTGCTGTCAGAGCGAAGCAGGACGATGGTGTCGCCTAGCTCGGTGTTGAGTGGCTCAAAGAGGGAGGTCAGGCGGCGGAGATCGCCGACGATGGACTGGTAGCGGCCCTGACGGCGCCGTGATTTGCCTTCTTGCGGTTCGATTCCGAAGCTGAAGGCTGGGTCGAACGCGGTGAAGATGCTGCCGTCGCCTGCGTTGAGGGCGAAGGCGAGTCGTTGCTGGCCGAATACGGTACGGATGAGCGCAGACAGTTCGTGTGGGTAGTCACGCTTGTCTGGGTCGATGGGTAGGGCGAACAGGGCTTCAAGTGCGGCGCAGATTGCTTCGTTCTGCTCTTCCGAGAGGGTCTTTGGGTCGACCCAGGTGTCGTACTCGGGTGCGTCGTCTAGTGACGCGGATTCCATGATGGCTGTCACGGAGTCCCCTTTCTCGCTACGCGGTCGAGCGACGCGAAGCCGCTTTTGCCTACTCGCGTGCGTTTGATGGTGATGAGTCCGCGATACTTGGGTGATGCGTAATCGGCCCACTGGTTCGCGTCGATCTCTTCGAGTCTTTCGTGGTAAGCGCCTTGGCGGGCGGCGATCTGTTGCTCTTCTGTCCAATGTTCGCGTTGCCAGGCGTGGCGCAGCTCGTGAAGGACGGTGAAACGGACGTGCTTGGTAAGGACGTACAAGCCCTCTCGCTCATACGATTCGCCCTGAGATGTGATGGTGACGTGATTGTTGGGCGGGTTGTATGAGCCGCGAATCTTGGGAAAGCCGCCGCTGTTAGCGATCCTTCCGCTGTGGTTCAGTGCGAGGGTGGGCGGGTTGCTCAGTTCAAGCTCGCCGATGACCTGGCAGAGGATCTCGTGGTTCATCTCGATGGTGATGTGAGCGGCCATCAGTCGTCTTCTTCGGATTCGAACCAGCGATCTTCGTCTGGGACGAGTGGTTCGAGTTGAATAGAGATGGCGGTGGGGCCATCTCCTTTGTTCACGGTGTTGCTGAAATCGCTGGCTTCTGATTCGGCTTCAGCTTCAGAGTTGGCGAAGACTGCGATGCGAGCGAAAAACTCGTAGCGTTTCATTAGCCTTGTCCTGCCGTTCGCAGTTCGATGCAGATTTCGTAGGTCTGTGTTCCATCTGCCCATCCGATCAGGAGGACTTGCTCGCTTCCGACCGATGCGGCAAAGGAGTTGCCTGCGATGCCGATGACGTCGCCGTGTTGAAGGGTCTTACCCTTGTCCAGAACTCGGCGCACCACACGGTCGCCGAGGCGGAATGTACGATCTTCGTTGTCAGTCACCTTCGGTTGCCTCCTGGGGCTTGGTTGACACGAGGGAGTAGAGCGACAACTCTGCTCCCTCACTTTCTTCTACCGCTTCACACCACCTATTGACGGACGGCCCCGCTTGTCTTCTGCGAAGATGCGCGCCATGCTGGCGAGGGCGTAGAGACTACGTAGCTTTCTGTTAGCTTCCACCCAGTCCGGACTACAGTTTGGACAGTGTCCCCATTGCTTGTGGATTGGATCTGGTTCAAGCGGGGCGTTGCAATGGATACAAGCAGACAGCATCGAACCTTTCATCCTACATGTGGTGTCGGTTGACCAGTGATCGAAGATGTGACCGCGTTGAAGCCGCCAAGGTTAAGCGGTGTTCTTGCTGGAGAGGATTCTTCGGAGGGGGTCTGGTCAGTGAGCGACGGTGCATTCGGCGAGCTGCCTACTACCGCCGCCACCCCCTCCGAACTTGCTTCGCTCTCCGCTGGAGGGAGGTCTTGGTTCCCATGCACCGGACAGTTCCGCGTACTCGTCTCGGCACATACGCAGAGAGCGTCTCTGGCGAGCGCGAGGGCAGTTCGTACACGCTGGCTTGCGTAGCGAGGGCGTTCACTCTCAAGGGCATCCACGAGTTCCATGAGAGCCTCGCGTTCGTCGCTCACGACGGCCTCTTTGCTGGATTCAAGGCTGCTCGTGACGTGATGACGTGCAGATGGAGGTCAGACAGAGGCTCACGCTTGAAGTCCATCGGACACATGCCGCATTGCATCTCCTGGTCGTCACCGTAGAGCGCCTCGTATGGATGACCGTGGTTACACCACCACTCGAAGCGAAGCCATCGCTCTGCAGCCTCCAACTGCTCCTGTAGCTCAAACACCTTCACATGCTCGGCGTTGAGGTCTATCGCAAGCGCCTCGTTCTCAGCTGCCCACTCACGGTCAGCGCCCTGAAGCGTCTGAAGCTGCTCTAGGAGTCCGTCCAGTTGTTCCTCGGCATCGCGCATCTCATCGTTGAGAAGCTTGTAGATGTCGATTCCCGCCGCCTTGCGAAGAGTCCGTCGAACGATCTCTCGAACGATCTCCACGCGATCCGCAGCCGAGAGCGCGAAGGGTTCCGAATGTGGTGAAGAGTCGCTCACGAATCGTTCCTTCGCTGGATCGGCTTCCGAGCAGTACGGAGCCTCCGGGTTGTGGAGCAGGCCCGGCTGGTCGATGCCCTCGCAGATCGGACAGCGATTCCATGCCGCCCAAAGGTCGTTTCCCTTCGGGCTGATCGCTGGAGCGGAGTCCGAAGTCTCGGAGCGAGCGTGACCGCCCTTCACAGGCGCGCTAGGCGACGCGCTTTCGGCACCGTCCCAATGGGCAGGATTGTTAGGCATCGTCCTGCCTCGAAGCTGGAGCGTCGTCTTGGTTCGAGGTTGCGCCGGTACACCGGACGCAGCACGGCATTGACGGGGCCATGACCGCTCCACACTTCGGACAGACCCATCCGCTCGGAGCGACGACGGGCGGCGTCATTGGATTCGGATATGGCGTGAGCGGGTTCCACGGTGAAGGGAACGTCCGGGGATGACGCCAGCAGCTACCGCTCGTTGACTGACGACACGCCTCGCACGTCCCGCTGTAGTAGGGAACGCTCATCCGTCCTGCCTCGAAGCTGGATTCAAGGCCACACTCGACCGTGTGGCGATCACGTTCAGCGCACGCGCTTTGCCCTCCTCGCCTTTGTGGAACGAGAGGGCAGCGTCGTTAACAAACTGCATCTCGGCTCGGAGCGACTCGAACTGCTCTTCGAGGTGTGCGAACCTACGCACGATGAAGTCCCAGGCGACATCGCGCTCCTCGGGCGTATCAGGTTCCGCAACGACCGCGAGCGCCTGCCGGATCGAAGTCGGTCTAGCGTCCACTCGCGGCCATCTCCTTGCGTTCCTTCATCTGTCGCACCACGAGAGCGCAGTAGTCCGGCGTGTGAGCGGGCCACGTCCGGCAAGTCCCGCACTTCTTGCAGCAGCCGATGCAGTAGCATTGGTGCATTTGGGGGTGCGAGTCGGTCGTCCAGCCGTTGTACGGACTCGAAGACGTGGGTGGTTCCGAAGTCGGTTTGTGTTCTGTGGTCATGTCCGCCAGCAGCCCTTCCACCAACACCACGTACAGATCGAGGTTGACGTGCAGCGGGTGCATTGCCAGCCGCAGAAGTGGCGGATCGGTTTCTTTGCGTTCACGACCGCACCAGCGCTGGGGCGCCATTTCGTCGTGCTTTCACTGATTCCGCGTCCCAGCCCCAAGGGCCTTCGTATTCGATTTCCTGCCCTTTACGTTCGAGCTTGTCTAAAAGTGCGAGGGTGAAGTCGAATGCGTCTGAGATTTCCCAGGACGGATGTTCGCAGGTTTGGTAGTTGTAACAGTGAGCCGTGCAAGAGGCTTCTCCTGGTGTTGGGGAGAAGTCGGGGTCTGTGTATTCGTATGCGTCGGCTTCCCAGCTGTTGAAGCCCATCAGTGGGTCGTCGTGGTGTGAGTAACGGTAGCCGACGCTCGCAGCATTTTCGCGCCAGAGCATACGGCCCAGTTTGTTGAGATCGCCCAGTTCGTCTTCTCCTTTGACGAAGGTGAGAGCCGATTTGATAAGGACGTCGATGTGTTCTTTCTGGACGATCCAAGCACTCATGCTGATTGCCTCCGGGGATTCAGGAGTTGGAAGACTCCGATGACCATGAGGATTCCGCCGACGAGTAGAAAGACGTCTGCGAGGTTGAAGATGATGATGTCGTTTCCGCTCGCGTACATGAATGGGTTTTCGGCTGCTCCCCAGAGATAGATGGAAATGCTGTTGCCGAGGAGGCCACTGATGATGAACCCAGCGGCCACCTGGAGCTGCTCACTGAAGAGAAGTGGAATGAGGAGCAGCGTTGAGGCGACTGGCGAGATTAGCCAGGTGAGTGGCCGCTCGTGCGGTGGGAATAGCGTCGTCATTTGCGTCTTCGTCGCCATGTCTCCAACGACGAGCAGAACGATCAGGATGATTGCGTTCCACGGCTTGACGGTGTGCTGATGTGTCTTGCGGCGGCGCCACCAGCGCCGCCAGCGCCGCCATGGCCCTTTCATCGGAGGATCAGACCGTCGTTGGTCATTCCTGTGATGAGGTTCGCGGCGTACCGTGGCTCTACGACCAAGGCTCCTCCGAACCAGTTGGAATCTTCGGAGATGTTTGCTGTGATCCATTCTCGTCCTGCTCGTGTGAGTGGCCGGAAGAGATCAATCGAGCCTTGGCATTCGATGCTAATGTCGGGCTGGTTTTGCTCACGTCGCTCATGCTCCCAGTGAACGATGGTCATGTTGTCTAGTGCGGACATTTCGGTTGCCTCCGGGGGTGTGGTTGAAAGATGATGAGGAGCGGCGCACGGGTCTTAGAGCGGCCTATTGATCCGCTCGTTTCACTGGGTCTGGAATGAGATTCCGTGCTGCGCGAACGCGCACTCAGCAGTTCGGTGGCCATGTTGTGTTGCGTCCACCTACGCTCGCTGCGTGTCGAAGGGCGAGCTACCGTTATGCCAAGGTAAGCCACGCCACTCCTCAACTTTGCCTAGCGGCTGTGAGTTTTCCCACGCCCTGCGGGGAAACTCTTCCTCGGGTTGAGGGAGCCGGGACGCTTAAAGCCGTTGCGATCTGGGAAGGTGTGTCGCTCACTATTGAGCAGCGTGTCCCATGCTTTCTGGCGGGCCTTGAGCCGGGTGTGGGCTTTGCGGCCTGGCTTGCGCTTGCCGATCACGGTTGCCTCCGGGGGTCATGGTCGACTATGAACGGGTTGTGGTTGAGGGGTTGTGGTTGAGAAAAGCTTCAAATCTGTCTGCGATCTCATGCACAAGCTCGTTCAGCCGTTCCCCTTCAGTGTCGCTTCCGTCGTCGTGCCAGCCGTACTCTGCGAGGATTTCGCAA
>Ga0224505_10000170_pt1:0-42500 | contig 49548 bp, 40 predicted proteins | sample SF_Jan12_sed_USG_FD_169102 | JGI IMG/M metagenome (GOLD analysis project Ga0224505, IMG submission 169102) | Sediment microbial communities from San Francisco Bay, California, United States - SF_Jan12_sed_USGS_4_1 | ecosystem: Environmental > Aquatic > Marine > Sediment | place: USA...
ACGGGTTGCGGAAGTCTGCTCGCACGAGCGGCATCAGCACGCGTAGCAGGAACGCGATCACGACCAGCATGAACAGCGCATTGAGGATGAAGAGCAGGGCCTGCATGTAGGGTTCCGGTTCGGGTTGATGTCAGAGCGTGCCGAATTCCTGCGCGAGCTCGGTGGACCGGCGCGCCCCGGCCGCGACTGCCGCGGCAAAAATACCACGCACGCCGGCAGCTTCGAGCACCGCAAGCGCGGCTTCCGTCGTGCCGCCCTTCGATGTCACCTGGGCACGCAATTCGGCTGGCGGCTCGGCGGCTTCCGCTGCCATGCGACCCGAACCGCGTGCCGTTTCGACTGCGAGTTTGCGCGCGGTTGCTGGATCCAGTCCAAGCTGGATGCCGGCTGCTTCGAGGCATTCGATCAACAGGAAGAAATACGCCGGGCCACTGCCGGACACGGCGGTGACCACGTCGAGGTGCGCCTCGTCGGGGACCCAGACCGTCGGGCCGCAGGCGGTCAGGATCGTCTCCGCCGTCTGGCGCGCTGCCGCGTCGACCGCGGGCAAGGCATACAGCGCCGTGATGCCTGCGCCGATCAGCGCGGGTCGATTCGGCATCGCGCGGATCAGCGGGACGCCCGCGCCCAGCCAGCGCGCCATGTCCTGCAACCGGATGCCGGCGGCCACCGAAATGACGAGGGCGCCGGAGGCTGCCACCTGGTCCGCGATCGAGCGGGCGACCTGTGCCATCTGTTGTGGCTTCACGGCGAGCACCACGGTGCGCGCCCCGACGACGGCCGCTGGTGCGTCGGCCACCGTCGTGACGCCGCAATCGCGCTCGAGGCGCGAGCGTTGCGAGGCGTCGGGATCGGCCACCACGATCGACGCGGGCGGAGTGCCGCGCGCGATGAGGCCGCCGATCAGGCCCGTCGCCATGTTGCCGCCACCCACGAAAGCGATCCGGTCGGTCATGCTGTGATTGCTCCTGCCGTCGCGGTCAGCCCGGACGGCGTCCGAATATGGCCGTGCCAACACGCACGATGGTCGCGCCTTCGAGCACGGCAGCTTCGAGATCGTCGCTCATGCCCATCGACAGGGTGTCGAGCGAGTAGCCGGCCGCACCGAGCGACTCCATCAGCTCACGCAGCTGCCGGAATGGTCGGCGCTGGGCGTCCTGGTCTGCCGCCGGCGGCGGGATGCACATCAGTCCCCGCAACCGCAGTCGGGGCAGGGCGGCTACCGCCGCCGCGAGTGCCGGAACCTGCGCCGGCGTGACTCCGGCCTTGCCGGGTTCGTCGGCCAGCCTGACCTGCAGCAGCACCTGCAGGGGAGCCGCGTCGTGTGGTCGCTGCGCGCTCAGGCGCCAGGCGATCCGCTCGCGATCCACAGTGTGCACCCAGTCGAAGCGCTCGGCGACATCGCGGGTCTTGTTGCCCTGGAGCTGCCCGATGAAGTGCCAGACGAGACCGGGCACGTCGGCAAGCGCCGTGACCTTGTCGATCCCTTCCTGGACGTAGTTCTCGCCGAATTCGGTTTGTCCGGCCGCCGCTGCGGCCCGCACCAGCGCCGCCGGCTGCTGCTTGCTGACCGCCAGCAGGCGTATCGAACCCGGGTCCCGCCCCGCTCGTTCGGCGGCCCGGACGATTCGCGCGCGCACTATCTGCAGTGCCGCGGGTGAGAACTGCGGAGCGGTTAACATATTGGGGTCCGAGGGGCTGATCTATACTTTGGCGGCCTGCACGACCCGTCCGGTTCCGGATGCGGCGCGCAGGCGAGAGGGAGCCGATACGATGGCCGTGGACATTGCCCAGCTGCTGGCATTTGCCGTCAAGAACAAAGCCTCCGACCTGCACCTGTCGTCGGGCGTGCCGCCCATGATCCGCGTCGATGGCGACATGAAGCGGATCAACATGCCGCCGCTGACGCACAAGGAAGTGCACAGCATGGTGTACGACATCATGAATGACAAGCAACGGAAGGCGTACGAGGAGTTCTACGAGACGGACTTTTCGTTCGAGATCCCGAAGCTCGCGCGCTTCCGCGTCAACGCGTTCAACCAGAACCGCGGCGCGGCCGCCGTGTTCCGCAACATCCCGTCGGTGGTGCTGTCGCTCGACGACCTGAACGCGCCGAAGATCTTCAAGGACATCGCGATGCAGCCGCGCGGCCTGGTGCTCGTCACCGGCCCCACCGGCTCGGGCAAGTCGACCACGCTCGCCGCGATGATCAACTACGTCAACGACAACCGGCCGGACCACATCATCACGATCGAGGATCCGATCGAGTTCGTGCACGAGTCGAAGCGCTGCCTCATGAACCAGCGCGAAGTCCACCGCGACACGCTCGGGTTCAGCGAGGCTTTGCGCTCGGCGCTGCGCGAGGACCCCGACGTCATCCTCGTCGGCGAAATGCGCGACCTCGAAACGATCCGCCTCGCGCTGACCGGCGCCGAGACCGGCCACCTCGTGTTCGGCACGCTGCACACGAGTTCGGCCGCCAAGACCATCGACCGCGTCGTGGACGTGTTCCCGGCGGCGGAAAAGGAAATGGTCCGCGCGATGCTGTCCGAATCGCTGCGTGCAGTCATCTCGCAGACGTTGCTGAAGCGCATCGGCGGCGGCCGCATCGCAGCGCACGAGATCATGATCGGCACCCCCGCGATCCGCAACCTGATCCGCGAGGGCAAGATCGCGCAGATGTATTCGGCGATCCAGACCGGCCAGCAGAACGGCATGCAGACGCTCGACCAGTGCCTGAAGGAGTTGCTGCAGAAGGGCCTGATCACCAAGGAAGAGGCGCGTTTCCGCGCACAGAACAAGGAGGACTTCTAGGCGACGGCCGTCGCAGTGCCGGCGCCCGGGGCGCAGGCAGCCGCGGCACCACCGACGCCTGAGGGAACACTATGGACCGCGATACCGGCATCAAGCTCATGCAGGACCTGCTGCGCCGCATGGTCGAGCGCAACGGTTCCGACCTCTTCATCACCGCCGGCTTCCCGCCGGCCATCAAGATCGACGGCGAGATCAAGCCGCAGACCAACCAGCCGCTGACCCCCGAGCAGGCGCAGTTGCTCGTGCGCGCGATCATGAACGACCGACAGACCAAGGAATTCGACGCGACGCGCGAATGCAACTTCGCGATCGCGCCGCCCGGCATCGGCCGCTTCCGCGTCAGTGCCTTCGTGCAGATGGGGCTCACCGGCGCCGTGCTGCGCACCATCAACATCAAGGTGCCGACGGTCGACGAGCTGGAGCTGCCGCCGATCCTCAAGGAGATCGTGCTGTCGAAGCGCGGCCTTTGCATCCTCGTCGGCGCCACCGGCTCGGGCAAGTCGACGACGCTCGCCGCGATGCTGGATTACCGCAACGAGAAGACCCGCGGCCACATCATCACGATCGAGGACCCGATCGAGTATGTCCACACCCATCGCAACTGCGTCGTGACGCAGCGCGAGGTGGGCGTCGACACCGACAGCTGGCACATGGCGCTCAAGAACACGCTGCGCCAGGCGCCCGACGTGATCCTGATCGGCGAAATCCGCGACCGCGAAACGATGGAATACGGCATCCAGTTCGCCGAGACCGGCCACCTGGTGCTCGCGACGCTGCACGCCAACAGCGCCAACCAGGCGATGGACCGCATCATCAACTTCTTCCCGGAGGACCGGCGCGAGCAGTTGCTGATGGACCTTTCGCTGAACATCCGCGCCATGATCGCCCAGCGCCTGATCCCGCGCGAGGTCGGCAAGGGGCGCATCGCCGCGATGGAAGTGATGCTGAACACGCCCTTGATCGCCGACCTGATCTTCCGCGGCGAGGTCACCGCCATCAAGGAGATCATGGCCAAGTCGAACCGGCTCGGCATGAAGACCTTCGACCAGGCGCTGTTCGACCTGTACGAAGTCGGGACCATCTCGTACGAGGAAGCGCTGCGCAACGCGGACTCGAAGAACGAGATCCGCCTGCGCATCAAGCTCGAGAGCAAGCGCGAGAAGAGCGGCCACATGGAAACCTCCGGGGCGCTCAAGATTCTCGAGGAAGAGGAATGATGGCAGCCGAAACCCCCGACCTCGACACGGTGTCCGCGCCGCACGAGCGGCTGCTGGGCGATGGCGGCCTGGTGGGTGTCGACACCGCCCGAAGTTTCGTGCTGAACACCAAGCCGCTGTTCAAGCTGATGGTCGAGAAGAAGGCGTCCGACCTGTTCTTCAGCTCGAACGCCCCGATCAAGATCAAGATCGAGGGCAAGATCGTCCCGGTCAACAAGCAGGTCCTGACCGCTGACCAGGTGCGCCAGGCCGCCTACGGCCTGATGAACCAGGAGCAGATCGATTACTTCCAGCAGGAACTGGAAATCGACTTCGCGATCTCGGAGCCGGGCCTCGGGCGTTTCCGCGTCGCGGTCTTCCACCAGCGCGGCAATCCCGCAATGGTGATGCGCTACATCACTGCCGACATGCCTTCGCTCGAAGAGCTCGGCCTGCCGCTGATCATGAAAGAACTGGTGATGATCAAGCGCGGCCTGGTCCTGATGGTGGGTGCCACGGGCTCCGGCAAGTCGACTTCGCTCGCGGCGATGCTCAACTATCGCAACGAAATCTCGTCCGACCACATCCTCACGGTCGAGGACCCGATCGAGTTCCTGCACCGGAACAAGAAGTCGATCGTCAACCAGCGCGAGGTGGGGCTCGACACCAAGTCGTTCCACCGCGCGCTGCGCAGCGCCATGCGCGCTGCGCCGGACGTGATCCTGATCGGCGAGATCCGCGATCGTGAGTCGATGGAATACGCGCTGACGTTCGCCGGCACCGGCCACCTGTGCCTCGCGACGCTGCATGCGAACAACTCGGCCGAGACGCTCGACCGCATCATCAACATGTTCCCGCGCGACCAGCATTCGCAGATCTTCCTCGACCTGTCGCAATACCTGAAGGCGATCCTTTCGCAACGCCTGGTCATGGGCAAGGACGGCACGCGCTGCGCGGCCCTCGAGGTCCTGCTCAACACCCCGCACGTGCAGGAACTGATCAAGAAGGGCGACGTGGTCGGCGTCAAGGAATCGCTGGTCCGCAGCAGCGAGAAGGGCGTGCAGAGCTTCGACATCGCGCTCTACGAGCTGTTCAAGCAGGGCAAGGTCACGCTCGAGGAAGCGATTGCGAACGCCGACTCGCGCACGAACCTCGAGGCGAAGATCAACTTCGGTTGAGCCGCCGGCAGCGTCGCTGGCCTCCGCTCCGGTTCTTCGTCCGGCGAGCGGAAAGGCAGACACGCTCGCCGGACGAAGAATCGGACCCGAGGCTTGGCTACACTGCAGGAGCGGCCAGTCAGCCGATCCGGTGGTTGTCCCCGAGCTTGGAAAGGCAGACACGCGCTCGGGGACAACCACCGGATCGGCTGATTGACCGCTCCTACCCTCAGTCCCCGCCGTTCGGCCCGTTGTGGCAGTCGTAGCAACCGACCTGCGTGCCCTTGGCCACGGTGCGCGAACCCCAGTCCCTTGTTGCCGCCGCGCGTGAAAGAGCGGTGCCGCGGAACGTCGTGCCGTGACACGCGGCGCACGCCTGCCGGTTCTGCTTCGCCAGCGATCCGTGTCCGCCCCGGGTCCAGCGCGAGTCGGCGACGACATGCATGCCGTGTGGACCACCGAGTGACAGCGCGAGCGTGCCGGCCCCATGGCACGTCGTGCATTCCGTGATCGTGCCGGAGTGGCCTTGCAGCTGCTTCGCCGCCACGTTGTCGTTGTGCAGGTCGACCGGGTTGGGCCAGATGGCATGCGTGCTGTTGTGGCAGCCCTCGCACGCCACGCCGCCGTGACCCTTGCTGAAGCGGAACAGCGTATTCGCGCTCTCGGCAAAACGGCTGCTCGCGGCCAGACGCGGCGAGGCCGCGGCGTCCCCCACCTGGAAGGCAACGAGCGTGCGCAGTCCGTCGCTCGCCATCAGCGAGGCGTCGGCCAGAGTCAGATGACTCGTGGCGTCGCCGGTGTGGCAGGACTGGCAGCGGGGGAGATCCATCCAGGGCCGGCGCGCCTTGCCGTCGTTCTGTCCGTCGATGCTGCCGCCCGCTGCGAGGCCCGTCGCGCCGCCGACCGCGCGCATGTCGCCGTGGCAGTTCTGGCAGGTCACGGCATCTGTCATCGCGCCGCGCAGGCATTGCGTGGTCTTGCCCGGATGGCAGAGATAGCAGGCCTGCGTCTCCGGCGACGGCGGCGAACCACCCTGCGCAACGAAGTGGTCTGCCAGCGGCACGCCAGCCGCGGTCACCATCTTGTCGGAGTGATAGGCGTGCATCGCCGCGGACATCGTGGGACGGCCGACCTGCGCGCCGGACGGCCCGGTCCCGGCGAGATCGAGCGCAGCAGAATAGTGGCAACCCGCGCACAAGACCGGTTTCGAAGCCATCAGGCGGGTGCCCATGCGACTGTCGTGCAGCAGCAGGACGTTCTCCCGCGACTGGACTTCGACGTCGCTGTTGGCGGACCAGGCGATGCCGCCGGACTTCGCGGCAGGACCGCCGGTGGCGTGGCAATCGCGGCAAGTCGTTTCCTCGGACACGGGCAGCACGATGTCGAGCGTCGCCACGCTCTGGCTGCTGGATTTGTCGCCCGCCGTCAACCGCATCAATGGATACCGGTTGGCTCGGCCCGCGTCGTCCGTCGGAATGATTGGAATGCCCTCAGCCTTGAAGAGCCCGTGTGCGGCCTTCCACGCGAACGATGTCTGCTGCGCCGTCGTCGCGTCGGCAGGCATGTACAGGCCCTTGAGGCCCTGACCCGGGGCGAGGTTCGCGCCGTAGGCCTGCGCCGCGTACTGCCAGAAATTGGTCTTGCCGGTGCTGCGGCTGTTGATCGATCCGTTGGCGTCTGCGATCGCCGAGTAGTTCAACGTGACGGCGGAGTCGTTCACGACCGACGGTCTGCCGGTCGCATCGGTGCGGATCACCTGTGCGTTGACGACGTTGTAGGGCGGGAGGATCGAAAACACCGAGAAGTCGGCGTCCACGCAATGCATGCCGAGATCGTTCGTGGCGAGAATCTTGTACGCAGGGACTTGCGTGGTGCCGCCGCCACTGCCTCCGCCCGACCCGTCTGAAGATCCGCCTGACGATCCGCCGCCGCAGCCGGTCAGCGCGAGCATCGCGGCGACACCAAGCGCTGCGCTCTTGAACAAGGTATGGCTCGGCATGTCGCCCCGCTTTCGTCGAACTGTTGTTTGTGCCGGTTGGACGTTGCCGCGAGGGAATACCAACCGCGGCTCTTGAGCCTGCGAATGGCTCTCATTGGCATGCGCGCCGCGCGTCGGCGATTCGAACGCATTGAGGGTCTTACAGGCGTCCGTTCCGGCTCTTCTTCCGGCGAACGGAAAGGCAGACACGCTCGCCGGAAGAAGAGCCGGAACGGACGCCTGTGAGACCGCGCCTGAGCGAGCGGAATCGACGTCGACCGTCATTGAAGCGGCAGCATTTCCGGCGTCGATTCCGCTCGCACGGCGCATGCAGTGTCAGCCATCGGAACCCGCCGCATCGGCCTCGCTGCGCGAACGCGACTGGGACCGCACGCAAGAGATCGCATCCCATTGAGCCGCGCCCCCACCCAGGTGATTCGCCGGTGGGGTTGCTTGCGCCGTGCGCGGTTCTCGGGCGTGCCCGAGAACCCGCTCAGGCGCCGCGTGTCGAGCGTTCGATTCGGTGTGTGTTGCCGGGAGCGTATCTGCCTTTCCGCTCCCGGCAACACACACCGAATCGGGCGCCGACCACCGACCGCCTCGATCGAGTCTCTCGGAAATTCCGGAACCAGCGCAACAGCGCTAGGCAGCCGCCGGTGGAAACACTGCGTTGGCGTCGAACACGGGACCATCGACGCAGACGCGTTTCATCGCGAGCGATCCATCCGGCTGGACGACCGGCACCGCGCAACCGGCGCAACCACCGACCGCACAGGCCATGAATTCCTCGAGCGAGACCTGGCACGGCACGCCGAACCTGCGCGCCACGCGCGCCGTCGCCTGCAGCATCGGCGTCGGGCCGCACGCGAACATCTCGACCTCGGACAGTGCCGGCGCATCGAGCGAGGCGAGCCACGTCGCGGCGAGGTCCGTCACATAGCCGTGGAAGCAGCCTGGGAAGTCGCCGAAGCTGGCGAGCCGGCTGGCGATGCCCCAGTCGTCGAGCAGCGGCATGCACGCGATCGCCTCGTTCGGCATGCCCGGCACCAGGATCTGCGACGGTCTGGCGCGGAACGGAAACTCGATCTCGGAGCCCATCAGCACGAGCGGCTGCCAGGATGCCTCGGCACGGCGAGCCCGCAGCGATTCCGCCAGGAACACCATGGGCGGGATGCCGACGCCGCCTCCCACGAGCAGCGTCCGCGGTCGCTCGCGATGCGTGATGAACCCATGGCCGATCGGGCCCAGCACGCTTAGGGTCGCGCCGACGGGCTGCTGCGAGAGCGCCGCGAGTCCGGGACCCACGATCTTGTAGAGGATCTCGATCCAGCCTGCCTGCGCGTCGACGCGCATCAGCGACAGCGGCCGGCGCATCGGGAGCTGCGGGTCGCACGTCAGGTGCGCGAAGCTGCCGGGCACCGCGGCAGCCGCGCATTTCGGCGCCTGGACGCGGATGACGAACTGCCTGCCCGGGTATTCCTGCTGCGAAAGCAGTTTGCCATCCTCGACGAAGATCGAGTTGCGGTGCGCGCGTTGTTGCGGCGGCAGGCCGCGGCTGCGGCCTGGGGTGTCGACCGTGCGGGTGGGAGAGGGACTCATGCGGCTCAAACGTCGCGCCGGCCGGCCTGCACGTTGCGGACCTGCACGTTGCGCACGATCGTGGCGAGCACGGCCATGCGCACGGCGACGCCGTTGCGGACCTGTTGCTGCACGGCCGACTGGGGGCCGTCGGCAATCGCGTTCGTGATCTCGACGCCGCGGTTCATCGGGCCGGGATGCAGGACGATGGCCCCCCTGTTCGCGTGCAGGATGCTGCGCTCGGTAATGCCCCATTCCTTCAGGAACGCGTCGACGTCGGGAATCTGCGACTGGTCCATGCGCTCTTTCTGTATGCGCAGGGCCATGATGACGTCGGCGCCGCGGATGCCGTCCTCGAGTGAATCGAACCGCTTCGCACCGGGGAATTCATCCTGCTCGGGCGTGAGGCTCGCGGGCGAGACGAAGCGCAGCTCGCCGACACCGAGCGTCTGCAGGGCGGTCCCGGTTGAGCGCGCGACGCGCGAATGACGGATGTCACCCACGACCGCGACGCAGAGGTTCTGCAGGTCGCCCTTGCGCTGGCGGATGGTGAGCACGTCGAGCAGGCCCTGCGTCGGGTGCGAAACGTTCGCCTCGCCGGCGTTCAACACGCTGACGTGCGGCTGGACGTGGGCGGTGACGAAGGCCGGCAGCCCGGGTTCCGAATCGCGCATCACGAAGACGTCGACCATCATCGCCTGCAGCGTGTAGATCGTGTCGAGCACCGTCTCGCCCTTCACGCGCGACGACGAGTGCAGGTCGAGGTTGACCACGTCCGCGCCGAGCCGCGTCGCGGCCAGTTCGAACGAGACGCGGGTGCGCGTGCTCGGTTCGAAGAAGAGGTTGGCCACCGTACGGCCGAGCAAGGCGCCGTCGCGGGCGGGCAGGTCGCCCGGTTCGCGCACGTAGAACTGCGCCAGGTCGAGCAGGTGCACGATCTCGTCGCGCGACAGCCCTTCGAGCGTGAGCAGGTGACGCAGGCGGCCGGCGGGGTCGCGCTGCAGGTCTCGGCCGGTGTCGGTCTTCAAGGCGTGCCCATCCAGGTCAGCAGGATCAGCCGCGCCGCGTTCGCATCGATGTCCTCGGGACGGATGCGCCGCGCGCGCGCGCCGGAGCGGCGCTCGTCGCGCAACTCGTCGTAAGCGGCATTGGACGTCAGGCGCTCGTCCACGTAGGCGACCGGCAGGCCCGAGCGCCGCGCGAGCGTCTCGCCGAAAGCGCGGCAGGCTGCCGTCGTGGTGGTGTCCGAGCCGTCCATATTATAGGGGACTCCGACCAGCAGCCGGTCAGGTCCCCATCGGGCAATGCACGTATCGACGGCGGCCCAGTCAGGCGCTCCATCGCGTGCCGGCAGCACGCCTGCCGCGCTTGCGGACCTGGTCAGGGTCTGGCCCACGGCCAACCCGATCCGGCGGGTGCCGAAATCGAATGCGAGCACGACTTCGCCCGCAGCCGGGCGCGTGCCGATGGCCGGGGGAGGCAGCGAGTCGTCTTGCGGGGGAATCAGGCGTGGCCTGCGTCGCTGCTGAGGGCAACGAGGTCGACGCCGAGCAACCGGGCCGCCGCGCTCCAGCGCTCTTCGACCGGGGTCGCGAACAGCACGCGCTCGTCGGCCTCCACGGTGAGCCAGGCGTTGCGCGCCATTTCGTCTTCGAGCTGGCCGGCCTCCCAGCCCGCATAACCCAGCGCAATCACGGCACTTGCGGGCCCTTCACCCACCGCCATGGCGTCGAGGATGTCGCGCGAGGTCGTCAGGTGCATGCGCTCGGAAAACGGCAGCGAGGATTCGTAGGGCCCGGCGGGCGAGTGCAGCACGAACCCGCGTTCCGTCTGCACCGGGCCACCCCGCAGCACGGGCTGCTCGCTCACCCGCGACCGCGAGGAGTCGAGGCCGAGCTGGTCGAACACCTCCCCCAGCGTCATCGGCAGCGTGCGATTGATGACGATGCCCAGCGCACCGCGTTCGCTGTGCTCGCACACCAGCGTGACGGTCTGCGCGAAGTTCGGATCGTCCATGGCGGGCATGGCGATCAGGAACTGGTTGGTGAGGTAGGAGGCCACGGCGCGACAGTATCGCGCTACGGGCCCGAGGAGAAGACCGCGCCATCGCCCCCGAGGCGCCCGTTGAGGAACTGCCATTCGTAGGCAAAGCGGAGCACCGGGAAGCGCTCGCGCAGTGCACTCGGGAAAGGTTCGAACGGCGCCGCCAGTCGCACGATTCCGACCGCCGCGTTGTCGAGCTCCGGGTGGCCGCTGGTCCGACGCACGATCACGGTCTCGAGCGTGCCGTTGGCGCGGATGGCGACCTCGACGACGGGATTGCCGGACAATTGCCGGCGCCGGGCCTCGTTCGGAAAGTTGATCGTGCCCACGCGCTCGATCCGGCGCTTCCACCCGTCCAGGTACGCTGCGATCGCGGATTCGCGCGTGTCGGCCAGCAGCTTGCCATCGAGCGAAAGCTGGCCGCGCAGGTGCAGTTCGCGGTCGGCCACCGCGGCATTGAGGCCCACCGTCGGCACCGCGGGTGTGGGGATGGCGAAGAACACCGGGGCCTCGTCCCGCGGTTCGGAACCCGTCGCCAGCCGCTCGGCTTCGAGCGCGCGGCGGGCCAGCACCGACACGGCGCCTGCCGGTTCCGCGCGACGCCGGTCCTGCTCCAGGTCGGCCGCGGCGGGATCGGGAAGAGCCTGCTGCTCGTCACGCGCCTCCGGCAGGGATGCGCGCCTGGCCTCCGTGTCGGTGCCGTGGCCCCGTTGCGTGCGCTGCGCGATGTAGGCCGCGTCCCGGTTCTCCTGCGGGTCGTCGGGACCAGGCGGGATCAGCAGGACTTCCAGCGTGGGCAGTGCGTTGTCGGCCACCGGCGGGGCGCTGAAGCGCACCCCGAGGATCACCAGCCCATGGATCAGTGCCGCGACGAAGATCGCCGTGGCGAGGCGGTCCCCGGTGGGATCACGGCGTCTGCGGAGGGTGACCGGCGTAGTCAATGCGGCCCTCCTCGTGCCTCGACCCGGCGCGCGATCGCGGCCAGCAGTGACCCCGCGATGTCGGTGCCGAACTGCTTGTCGATCTCGCGCACGCCAGTCGGGCTGGTCACGTTGATCTCGGTGACGAAGCCACCGATCACGTCGAGCCCCACGAACAGCATGCCCCGGTCGCGCAGCACCGGTCCGATTTCTGCGGCGAGCCAGCGGTCACGATCGTTGAGCGGGCGGCCGACGCCCTTGGCGCCAGCAGCCAGGTTGCCGCGGTTGTCCGCGTCGGTCGGAATGCGTGCAAGCGCATAGGGCACGGGTTCGCCGTCCACCAGGATCACCCTCGAGTCGCCAGTCGTCACGATATCGGGGATGTAGCGTTGCACGATTGCGTACCGGGTGCCGTACTCGGTGAGCGTTTCGAAGATCACGTTCGCATTCTTGTCCCCGGTGTCGACCACGAAGATCGAACGGCCGCCCATGCCGTAGAGGGGCTTGCAGACCGCCCGGCCGTGTTCCTTGAGGAACGCGTGCATGTCTGCCATGTCGCGCGTGATCAGGGTGGGCGCGCAGCACTGCGGAAACCAGGCCGTGTAGACCTTTTCGTTCATGTCGCGCAGGCCCTGCGGCCGGTTTACCACCAGCGCGCCCTGCGCCTCGGCCCGCTCGAGGATGTAGGTCGAATAGATGTATTCGGTGTCGAACGGGGGATCCTTGCGCATCAGGATGGCGTCGAAGTCGCCGAGCCGGGTCACCGCTGCCTGGCCGCGCTCGAACCAGTCCGTGTCGTGCTCGCGGACCCCGATCGGGTGCGCGCGACCCAGGGCGACACCGTCGCGCAGCCAGATGCCGGACAACTCCAGGTAATGGAGTTCCCAGCCGCGGCGCTGGGCGGCAAGCAGCATCGCCAGCGTCGTGTCCTTGCGGGGCTTGATGTCCTCGATCGGATCCATGACGACGGCGATGCGCAGGGGTTTCAGGGACATGCGGTCTCCACGCGGGCGGCTGCCTCGAAGAAAGTGACTGTGATGGCGATCATGGTATCGAAAGCCGCCAATGGCAGGGGGGTGGCCAATATGTTAAAACGCCCTCGCGAGCGGTGGCCTCGCGCATAGCGTCGCACTCGTACGCACGCCCACTCGACTCCGAGGGTTCGACCGCATGGAAAACACCGCTGCCAGCAACAGCCGGCCAAGGTTGGCTGGCCTCAAGGTGCTGGTCATCGACGACAGCAAGACCATCCGGCGCACGGCCGAAACCCTCCTGGCCCGCGAGGGTTGCGAGGTCTTCACCGCCGTGGACGGTTTCGACGCCCTGTCCAAGGTTGCCGACCATCAGCCGGACATCGTGTTCGTGGACATCATGATGCCCCGCCTGGATGGCTACCAGACCTGTTCCCTGATCAAGCACAACAAGGTTTTCAAGAGCATCCCGGTGATCATGCTGTCGAGCAAGGACGGGCTCTTCGACCGGGCCCGCGGCCGCATCGTCGGTTCCGAGCACTACCTGACCAAGCCCTTCACGCGCGAGGAACTGCTGAGCGCGATCGAGACTCACGTTCATCGCGCCTGAGCGCGGCCCGCGGAGGAACTGATTGTGGCACTCGTACTGATCGTGGACGATTCACCGACCGACGTTCACGTCATGCAGCAGGCGCTCGAGCAGCACGGCTTCACGACGGCAGCCGCGGCCGACGGTGGCGAAGGGCTGCGCATGGCGCGCGAGCTGCACCCGGACCTGATCCTGATGGACATCGTCATGCCCGGCGTGAATGGCTTCCAGGCCACGCGCGAACTGGCCAACGACCCGTCCACGCGCACCATCCCGGTCATCATGGTCACCTCGAAGGCGCAGGAGTCCGATCGTGTCTGGGGCTTGCGCCAGGGAGCCGTCGACTACCTCGTGAAGCCCGTTGCCACGGATCAGCTGGTGCGCAAGGCGCAGGCGGCCCTTGCCCCCTGACATGCAGCCCGAAGTCACGCCCCTCCGTTCGCTGCGCGAGCGCCCCTTCGAACTGCTGCGGGAGATCGACCGCCGCGCCCGTGCGGCCGTGCAGGGGCAGCCCGAGTCGGTCGCTGCAGGCGCAGAATGGGTCGGCGTCGCGTTTCGCCTCGGTGGCGAAGCGTTCCTGCTCGCGAGAGAAGAGACGCGCGAAGTGCTGGCATACCCGGCCTCCGTCACCCGCGTGCCCGGCGCCAGGCCGTGGATCAGGGGGCTGTCGAACGTTCGCGGGCAGCTGCTGCCGGTCATCGACCTGCGCGCGTTCCTCGGCGCCGGCGCAACCTCGATCACGCGTTCGAGCCGCGTGCTGCTCGCCAACCACCGCGAAATTCCCGCTGGCCTCGTCGTCGACGAAGTGATGGGATTCCGCCGCTTCTACGAAAGCGAATTCTCGGCCGACCTGCCGCCGACCCTGCTGCGCTGCGAACGCTACCTCGCCGGCGCGTTCCGTCGCGGGACCGAGGTCTGGCCGGTGTTCAGCGTGCGAGCACTGCTCGAGAGCCCACAGTTCATGCAGGCCGCGGCATCCTGAGCCGCCGGCCCGACCCGACCAGAATGGTGACGACATGACCAATCGAATCGACGCCGCCCGACTGCAGCCCATGCTGCTCGGCATGGCGTTCGTCGCGGCGCTGCTGGCCGCGGTGGCCCTGCTGCTGTCCGGCCGCGCGATGCAGCAGCAGGCGCAGCTGCGGGAGCACATGTCCTCCCTTACGGCGCTCGCGCAGAACATCCCGTTGCAGGCGGGCGCCGCCGTGCGTGGTTCCGCCCCGGCGTTCGATGCGCTGGCGGCGTCGCGTACCCGGCTCGAGCGCGTGATCGACGAGATCGATGCGGGCAAGTCCGCAGTCGGCATGCTGACGTCACCGAGCGCCCGCATGCTCGGCAGCGAGCGCGGCTGGCCCGCGCTACTCGAGCAGTCGCAGGCCGTGCTGGACGGCCGCGATGCCGCGCTGCAGGCGCAGGAGGCTGCGGCGAGCGTGCGCGAGTCCACGCCGGGCTTGCTGTCCACGGCAGCCGCCGTGCTGAAGGCGATGGGCCCCGGCCGCTCCGACGCCGTGAATCGCAACTTCGAGCGCTTCGAACTGCGCGCGCAGGCGATCGACCAGGACCTCACTGCACTCGCCGACGGCACGGCTTCGGTCGAGGCGTCTTCGCGCCGCCTCACTGACAGTCTCGAATTCATGGCGCAGGTCACGGCGGGCGTGAACGGCCAGGACAATACCCTCGGCATCGCTCCGGCAGTCGGTGATGCGTCCGGCGCTGCGAAGGTGCTGGCGGCTGCGTTCGGCGCCGAAGCCGAGCAGGTCCGCGCGGTGATCGGGCTCGCCGACCAGCTCGAGCAGATGCAGGCGGCGCGCAACGCCCTGACCGAAACCGGCGCGGGCCTGAGCAGCGGTCTCGCCAGTCTCGACCCGAAGGGCGCCATGGGGTACGGGCGTCTGTTCGCCAGCCCATGGCTGCCGCTGCTGTTCATCGCGCTCGCCCTGCTGGCGCTCGGCGCTGCCTTCTGGCTGCAGCGCGAACTTGCGGCCCTGCGTGACGCAGCGGAATTCCAGACCCGCCAGAACGAGCGCAACCAGCAGGCGATCCTGCGCCTGCTCGATGAGTTGTCGAGCCTCGCCGATGGCGACCTCACCGTGCAGGCTACGGTCACCGAAGACATCACCGGCGCGATCGCGGACTCGATCAACTACGCGATCGAAGCGTTGCGTGAACTCGTCGTCACGATCAATGATTCGGCCGTCAAGCTCGATGGCGCCACGCGCCAGACGCAGGCGCTCTCCACGCACCTTGCCAAGGCCTCCGCGGCGCAGTCGAAACAGATCGGCGCTGCTTCGGAGTCGATCGCGGCCATGGCTGCCTCGACCGAAGAAGTATCCGGCAACGCCGAGCGCTCGTCCGACGTCGCGCGTCACTCGGTGGACGTCGCGCACAAGGGCGGTGACGCCGTGCGCCGCACGATCACCGGCATGAACGCGATCCGCGAGAACATCCAGGAAACGTCGAAGCGCATCAAGCGGCTGGGCGAGAGCTCGCAGGAAATCGGCAACATCGTCGAGCTCATCAACGACATCGCCGAGCAGACCAACATCCTCGCGCTCAACGCATCGATCCAGGCGTCGATGGCGGGCGAGGCTGGTCGCGGCTTTGCGGTCGTGGCCGACGAAGTCCAGCGGCTGGCCGAGCGTGCGGCCACCGCGACCAAGCAGATCGAAGTGCTCGTGCGCACGATCCAGGCGGACACGAACGAGGCCGTCGTGTCGATGGAGCGCACCACGACCGACGTCGTCGGCGGCGCGCTGCTCGCCGAAAACGCCGGGGCCGCGCTCGAGGAGATCGAGCAGGTCTCGAACCAGATCGCGAGCCTGGTGCAGAACATTTCCGCCAGTTCGCGCCAGCAGGCCGGCGTGTCCCAGAGCATCTCGCGCAACATGCAGGTGCTGCGCGAAATCAGCTCGCAGACGGCCGAGAGCACCACGGCCACGTCCGCGTCGATCGGCAAGCTCGCCGAGCTCGCGGCCCAGTTGCGCAAGTCGGTGACCGGTTTCCGGCTGCCCGGCTCGATGATGACGAGCCTGACGGGCGAGTTTCCCGCGCCCAGGCCGGAAGAGCCGCCAGCGGCGGCGGATCCGGGCACGGATCGCATCCGTCGCATCGGCAGCCTCGCCGGCTGATCAACCGGGCTGCCCAGCGTGAATCAGAATCCGATGCCGCTCGCCACGGTCGACGAGGCCCACGCCTCGTTGCAGGTGGTCTCGCGCGAGATCGCGTCCGAGCTCAACGACGCGCGCGTGGCGCTGGAGGCGTTTGCCGAGCGTCCGGACGACCGGGGCGCACTGCACCGCTTCGCTGCGCACATCCACCTGGCCCGTGGTGCGCTGCGCCTCGCCGAGGTCTACGGCGGCGCGCTGCTGGCCGAGGAAATGGAGTTCGTCGCCCGTTACGTCGACGCGCATTCCGGCGAGGGCAGGGCAGACTCGGACGGTCTCGATGCGCTGATGCGGGCGATGGAGCAGTTGCCGTCGTACGTGGAACGCGTTGCGACCGGCGCGCGCGACCTGCCACTCGTGCTGCTGCCGCTGCTCAACGACCTGCGCGCCGTCCGCGGTGGCGCGCTGCTGTCGGAAGGCACGCTGCTGCTGCTCAACCTGCGCTCGGACGAGCAGCCGAAGCCATCGGCGCCAGTCCTCACCGACCGCGAAGTGGCGGAGCTCGCCAGGCGGTTGCGTCCGCGCTTCCAGATCGCATTGCTGGGCTGGATCCGCGGCGAGCAGGTCGCGGAGAACCTCCGGCATCTTGCTGAGATCGCCGAGCAGTTCGAGCGGGCGGCCTCGACGCAACCGCTGTACCAGCTGTGGTGGGTCGTCGGCGCACTGCTCGAGGCGTTGCAGGCCGGCGGGGTCGAGCCCAACGTGTCGGTCAAGCGCGTGCTCGGGCACGTCGACCGCGAGCTGAAGCGCCTGCAGGAAGGCGAGCAGCGGTATTCCGTGTCGCCGCCGGTCGAAGTGCTCAATAACCTGCTGTACTACATCGCCCAGAGCACGAAAGCCGGTAAGCGCGTGGTGGCGGTGCGCGATTCGTTCGGCCTGCACGACATGGTGGCTGCCGCCGATGCCACCGCGACCGACGCGGCCGAAGCGCTGTCCGCGCCGAGCGTGCGGTTGATGCGTACCGTTGCCGCCGCCATCCGCGAGGACCTGACGCGCGTCAAGGATGTCCTCGACATCTTCGTCCGCAAAGGCGCCACGCACGTGGACGACCTGCAGCCGCAGCTCGAGATGCTGCGCAAGATCTGCGACACGCTCGGCGTGCTCGGACTCGGGGCGCTGCGCGCTCGCGTCGAGGGCGAACTCGATTCGCTGAAGGCGATCGTCGAGCGCCGCATCCCGCCGGACGACACGGCACTGCTCAGCATCGCGGCGGCCCTGATTGCCGTCGAAGACAGTCTCGACGCGCAGCTGGTGCGGCTGATCCTGCCCGAAGCGACGTCCGCGGATTCTTCGGGCGAGCCGACGGACGAGGAATTCCGCCTGGTGCAGGAAGCCGTGCTGCGCGAGTGCATCGTCAACATGGCGCGGATCAAGGAGGCGGTGACGCATTCCCTGTCGGCGCCCGCCGAGGCGCAGGGTCTCGACCAGGTGCCGCAGCTCGTGCGCGGGATCACTGCCGGACTGCTGATGCTCGGCAAGCAGCGCGCAGTTGACGTGATGGAACGAGTCGGGCGCGCGCTCGGCACGATCGTGCGTCCCGACGAACAGTCGCTGAGTCCGCCCCGCCTCGAGCGGCTGGCCGATGCAGTGGTCGCCGTCGAGTACTACATGGAGACGCTGCAGGCCGGCCGTGCCGACCAGTGGCAGATGCTCGACGCTGCCGAAGCGCGTCTCGCCGAGCTCGAGCCTGCGCCTGCGCGCGTGCTCCCGTTCCGCGAGACGAAACCCGTGGACGAGCAGGTTGTTGCGCCTGCCGCAGCGATCGCAGCGCCTGCACCTGCAGCGGTGGCCGCGCCGTCGTTGCCGTCGCCGGTCGTGATCACGAGCGCCGACCCCGAATTCCTGCAGTTGTTCGTTGAGGAAGCGCGCGAGAACGCGGTGCGCCTCGCAGCGCTGTACCCGCAGTGGGAGCAGAACCCGCAGGACGCCGCAGCCCTGCGCGACCTGCGCCGCGCATTCCACACGCTGAAGGGCAGCGGGCGCATGGTCGGCGCACAACGTATCGGCGAATTCTCCTGGAGCATAGAGTCGCTGCTGAATCGCGTGATCAGCCAGACGCTGCTGCGTTCGCCGGACATCCTGTCCATCGTGCGCGACGCCGTCGCGGCCATGCCGCAGCTCATCGACGAGATCGACGGCGGTGAACTGGCCGGGATCGACATCGCCGCGATCATGGCGCGGGCAGACATCCTGTCGGGGCGCGAAGGGCCCGCGTTGCCTGCCACGGCCGTGCCGGCGCCCCTTTCCGAGCCGGCCGCCGCGGAGCAGCGAGCGGCCGAGCCTGCGGCGGCCCCGCTGGAAGAGCCGGCCATGGATCCGGTGCTGCGCGAAATCTTCCGCAAGGAAACCGCGGGCCACATCCTGGTCGTGCGGCAGTTCCTCGAGCGTTGCGCCCGTGGCGTCGCGCCGCACCTGGTTTCGGAGGCGCTCTACCGGGCCTGCCACACGCTGAGCGGCATCGCCAAGACGGCCGGGGCACGCCAGGGCATCAAGGTCGCCGAGCCAATGGAGCATTACGTCCGCAAGCTCTTCGACAACGGCCACGGCATGAGCAGTGACGCGCTCGAGTTGCTGCACGACACCGTGCGCCTGCTCGAGACGGTGTCCGAGCACGTCGACGAGAACACCGGGTTCTTCCCCGAGCAGACGCGTCTCACGGCAGGCTGGGTGGCGCTCGATCGGCAGCTCGACGCGGAGCTTGCGCGGCTTGCCGACGCGGCGGAGCGCACGCTCGCGCAGTCGTGGGAGCCGGGCGTGCCTGCCGCACCGGACCTGTCCTTGATCGTCGACGATGCCGCGGCGGTGCCGGACGAGGAACTGATGGACCTGGCGCTGCCGCCCCTGACCGGCGCAGCGCTGGCCACACCGGCAGCTGCGTCGTTCATGCCGCCGTCGCCGGCGGATGACGAAACCGGCTTTGATGATGAATTCGACGCGGACATCGCCGCGATTTTCGGCGAAGAGGCGACCGAACTGCTCGAACAGTCCGAGGCTGCGTTCGGGCGCTGGCGGGCCGATCGCGCCGACCGCGCGCAGGTCACCGAACTCAAGCGACTGCTGCACACGCTCAAGGGCGGCGCCCGCATGGCGGGCATCCGCACCATGGGCGACCTGAGTCACGAAGTCGAATCGTTCCTGGCCGCGATCGAATCGGGCCGGTTGGCGGCCGATGCCGCTGCATTTGACGTGCTGCAGAGCTCGCTCGACGAGTTGCACCGGATGCGCGAGCTGGCCAAGTCTGGCCAACGCCTGCCGTCGGCACGCGAACTCATCCTGCGGATCCGGGCGCTGGCAGCGTTGCCGGCGACCGTTGCACCCGTCGAGCCGGCAGCCGAGTTCATCGAAGGGGCAGTCGTGACGCCCGCGGTCACCGGGCATGTCGCAGTCGAACCCGACATGGCAGCCGAGCCGCCGGCCGAAGAGATCGTGCTCGAGACGCCGCAGGCCGAGGCGCCCGCGGAACCGGCGGTGGAGCTGGCGGAAGAAGCCGTCGCGACGGCCGCTGAAGAAGACTTTGCGGCGATCTTTGCCGAGGAGCTGCTGCCTGCCGCAGAGGTGGTTGCCGCCGGGACCGAGCAGCCCGCGGCCGAGCCGACGGCCGCCGCGGCGAGCGAGGAACCGTCCGAGCTGCCGGCAGTGGCTGCAGCCGCCGCCGCAGTGCCCGTCACACGACCCGAGTTCGAGCGTACGCAGGCCGCGCCCGGTCGCCCGGTCGAAGCAGCCGCGCCGCAACCTGCGCGTTTCGTGGTGCCGCCCCCGTCGCAGGTGCCTGCTACGTACGAGGTCGCGGCAACCGCGCATGCGCCGGTGCTGCCGGGACGCGAACCCGTTGCGCCGACGGAGCGCGGCGAACTGGCGCGCGTCGACGCGGACCTGCTCGATGACCTGCTGAACAACGCGGGCGAAGTGAGCATCTTCCGCGCCCGCATCGAGCAGCAGATGACCTCGATCGAGTTCAACCTCGCCGAGCTCGACCGCACCGTCACGCGACTGCGCGAGCAGCTGCGCAAGCTCGAGATGGAGACCGAGGCCCAGATCCTCAACAAGCACCAGACCGACGACCGGGTGCACCGCGCCGATTTCGATCCGCTCGAGCTCGACCGGTATTCGAACATTCAGCAGCTCTCGCGCGCGCTGGCCGAGTCCGTCAGCGACGTCGCCAGCATCGAGGGGCTGCTGGCCCAGCTCAACCGGGACACGCAGAACCTGCTGCAGCAGCAGGGTCGCGTCGTCACCGAAGTGCAGAACGGCCTGATGCGCACGCGCATGGTGCCGTTCCAGCGGCACGTGCAGCGCCTCACCCGCGTGTTGCGGCAGGCCGCGGCCGAGGTGGGCAAGAAGGCCGAGCTGATCGTGGAGGGCGCGTCCGGCGAACTCGACCGGCAGGTGCTCGAGCGCATGCTGCCGCCGTTCGAGCACATGCTGCGCAATGCTGTGGTCCACGGCCTGGAAACGCCGGCGGAACGCATCGCGGCCGGCAAGCCGGAGACGGGCCATGTCTCGCTGAAGCTGCAGCGCGAGGGCGCCGAGGTGGTGATCACCGTCGAGGACGACGGCGCCGGCCTCAACGTCGCGGCCATCCACGCGAAGGCGCGGCAGATGGGTCTGCTGCAGCCGGGCATGGAACTCACCGACGAAGAGTCGCTGCAGCTGATCCTCGAGCCGGGCTTCAGCACGGCGGATCGCCTGACACAACAGGCCGGCCGCGGGATCGGCATGGACGTCGTGGCAACCGAGATCAAGAAGCTCGGCGGCGCGCTGTTCATCGAATCGAAAGCCGGTGCGGGCGCGCGCTTCACGATCCGCCTGCCGTTCACGCTCGCGATCACGCAGGCGCTGATCGTGCGCGTGCATGACGAACTGTTCGCGCTGCCGATGGCCACGGTTGAAGGCGTTGCACGCCTGACGCGCACCGAAATCCAGCGCCACCTGGACGAGGAGCCGGCTACGTTCGACTACGGCGGCCAGCGATACCGGTTCCAGCACCTGGGTGTGTTCGTCGGCAGCGGGCTCTCGATCCTGCCTGAGACCGACGTCGCGCTGCCCGTCATTCTGGTGCGCGCCGGCGAGCATTCGACGGCACTGGTGCTGGACGAACTGATCGGCAGCCGCGAAATCGTCGTGAAACCCGTCGGCCCGCAGATCGCGGGCATCCGTGGCATTTCCGGCGCGACCATCCTCGGCGACGGCCGCATCGTCGTCATTCTCGACATGGGCACGCTGGTCCGTTCCGAGTGGCGAGCCCGCTCGGCCGAATCTGCGCGCATGGTGCACGACGACCGCATCTTCGCGATGGTGGTCGACGATTCGATCACGGTGCGTCGCGTCACGCAGCGCCTGCTCGAGCGCAACGGCATGCGCGTACTCACGGCGAAGGACGGCGTGGAAGCGTTGTCCCTGCTGCAGGAGCACGTGCCCGACGTGATCCTGCTCGACATCGAAATGCCGCGCATGGATGGCTACGAGGTTGCGGCACACGTGCGCAACGACGCCCGGCTCGCCGACGTGCCGATCATCATGATCACGTCGCGGGTGGGCGACAAGCACCGCGCCCGCGCGATCGAACTGGGCGTGGACGATTACCTCGGCAAGCCGTACCAGGAAAGCCAGCTGCTGGATGCGATCGAGCCGCTCGTGCTCGCGCGACGGCGGCTGTCGTGAAGGGACCGCGGACGAGGACAGGAGCGTGAGCATGGTGTCCGGCACGGCGACGAAGACCAGCAGCGGCGGAGCGGGCCAGGAGATCTATTGCCTGCTGGTGCCGCTGGCGGACGATCGCCTGCTGCTGCCCCGCTCGTGCGTCACTGAGGTCATCAACTACCAGGCGCCCAGCCCGATGGACGGCGCGCCGCCGTGGTACCTCGGAACGATCGCGTGGGGCGGCCGTCGCGTCCCGCTCGTGTCTTTCGAGGCCACTTGCGGCAAGGCCTTGCCACGGGCCAGCGGCCGCACCCGCATCGTCGTCATGCAGGGCATCACGGGCCAGACCGGAGGCAATTTCGCCGTGTTGACGCAGGGCTTTCCGCAGCTCGTGCGGCTCACGCCGGACGTCGTCCATGCCGACGACTCACGCAGCTTCGGCGAACGCATGCCCGTGATCGGGCAAGTGAGGATGGTCAACGAGACGCCGCTCATCCCGGACTTCGAGCAGCTCGAAGGCATGATTGCCGAGGAAACCCGCGCCTAGTCGCATGGAGGGCTCAGGTTGCGCCTGGCGCTGCAGTTCACGAGCCCGCCGAGCCCGGCCCTGGTCCGCTAGACCAGGTCGCCCCACGTCGCCTGCAACACCGTCAACGCGACGATGCCTGCCGTTTCCGTGCGCAGCACGCGGGGCCCGAGCCGAACGGGCGCATAGCCAGCCGCCGCCGCGCGCTCGAGTTCGGCGTCTTCGAGTCCGCCTTCCGGCCCGATCAGCAACTCAACGCGCGCTCCCATGCTGGCCAGGCCCGCCAGCGAAGCCGGTCCGGTCGGGCTCAGCACGAACCGCTGTCCTTCGCGGGCCGACGACGCGAGGTAGCGCGACAACTCCTGGGGCTCGCGGACTTCCGGCACGACGCTGCGCCCGCACTGTTCGCAGGCCCCCGCGACGATGGCCTGCCAGTGCCGCCGCTTCTTCTCCGCCTGGCTGTCGTCGAGGCGCACGACGCTACGCGCGGAGAGCACGGGAACGATCGTGCGCACGCCGAGTTCGGTCGCCTTCTGCAGCGTCCAGTCCATGCGTTCGCCGCGCGAGACAGCCTGCACGAGCGTGATGCGCAGGGGCGACTCGGGCAATCCCGACGAGCGAGCCCCCACCCGCACGCGCACTTCGTCGCCCCTGATCGAGAGGATTTCGCAGCGATAGTCGTTGCCGCTGCCGTCGAACGCCACGATCGCCGCCCCTGCACGCAGCCGCAGCACGCGGCCGACGTGGTTGGCCGCCGCATCAGGCAGGCGCACGTCCGCATCGGGCGCGAGCGGCGCATCGACGAAGACGCGCGTCAGTCGCACGTGGCCGCCACGATGCCGTCCCGTGCGGTGGTCATCAGCGCGTCGATCTCGTCGGGAGTGATGACGTAGGGAGGCATGAAGTAGACGACGTTGCCGATCGGGCGCAGCAGCGCCTCGTGCTCGAGGCCGTGGCGGTAGACGCGCAAGCCGCGGCGTTCACGCCAGTCGAACGGTCTGGTGCGGTCGGCGCCGCGGGCAAGCTCGGCTGCGACGATCATGCCGCACTGCCGGACTTCGGCCACGTGCTCGAGCTCACCGAGGAGTTCGCAGGCCCGGCGGCCGAGATGGGCGGCGAGGGCGCGATTGCGCTCGATCACGCCGTCGCTGGCGAAAATGTCGAGCGTGGCGAGCGCCGCCGTGCAGGCGAGCGCATTGCCGGTGTAGCTGTGCGAATGCAGGAAGGCGCGTTGCTGCGCGTATTCGTCGTAGAAGGCGCCATAAACGTCGTCGTTCGTCAGCACGACCGAGAGCGGCAGGTAGCCTCCGGTCAGGCCCTTCGACAGGCAGATGAAGTCCGGCGTGATGCCGGCCTGTTCGCAGGCGAACAAGGTGCCGGTGCGACCGAAGCCGACCGCGATCTCGTCGGCGATCAGGTGCACGCCGTGTCGGTCGCAGGTTTCGCGCAGCAGTTGCAGGTACAGCGGCGCGTGCATCCGCATGCCGGCCGCGCACTGCACCAGCGGTTCGACGATCACCGCGCAGGTCTCGTCGGCCTGTTGCGCCAGCAGCTCGTTCATCGCCGCGATGGCACGGCGCGCGCAGTCCTCGGCGTCTTCGCCGGCTGCGCGCAGGTACGCATCGGGCGAGGGCGCGGTCAGCACGTCCATCAGCAGCGGCTGGTAGATCTCGCGGTACAGTTCGACGTGGCCAACGGCCAGCGCGCCCAGCGTCTCGCCGTGGTAGCTGTTCGACAGGGTGATGAAGCGTTTCTTGCGCGGCCGGTCCTGGTTGCGCCAGTAGTGAAAGCTCATCTTCAGCGCGACTTCGATCGCGCTCGAGCCATTGTCCGCGTAGAAGCAGCGCGTCAGGCCGGGCGGTGCGAGGCGGGTGAGCCGCTCGGCCAGCAGCACCGCAGGCTCGTGGGTGAATCCCGCCAGGATCACGTGCTCGAGCTTGCCGAGCTGGGCGGCGATGGCCGCGTTGATGCGAGGGTTGGCGTGGCCGAACAGGTTGACCCACCAGGAGCTGATGGCGTCGAGGTAGCGCCGGCCGTCGTAGCCGTACAGCCAGGCCCCTTCTCCCCGCTCGATCGGGATCAGCGGCAGCCACTCGTGGTCCTTCATCTGCGTGCAGGGGTGCCAGACGACGCGCAGGTCGCGTTCGGCGAGCGGATGCAGGGTGCGGACGGGCGGGCTGGACGTCATGGTGGGATTCTAGGGCATCATGTGGGTGATGCGACGACCAAGCCCTGCGAATCCACCGGCCGCACGATTCGCGATCGACACGGATCGCGGCCTGCTCGAACTGGCCCGCCAGGAGCCGTCGCCGAATTGCGACGACCGGCCGCCGGGCGTCGAACCCGATCTCATCGTCGTGCACGGCATCAGCCTGCCGCCCGGCGAGTTCGGCGGGCCCTGGATCGACCAGTTGTTCACCAACGCCCTGCCGCCCGACGTCCATCCGTACTTCGCCGAGGTGGCAGACCTGCGCGTGTCCACGCACCTGCTGATCCGGCGCGACGGCGAGGTGGTGCAATATGTCCCGTTCCAGCGCCGGGCCTGGCATGCCGGCGTTTCGTCGTGGGCCGGACGCGATCGCTGCAACGATTTCTCGATCGGTATCGAGCTCGAAGGCGCCGATCATTCTCCCTACGAATCCGCGCAGTATGCGATGCTCGCCCGGGTGATCGCCGTGCTTTGCCGCAGCTACCCGCAGCTCACGCCCGATCGCGTCGTCGGCCACAGCGACATCGCGCCTGGCCGCAAGTCGGATCCGGGTCCGGCCTTCGACTGGCCGCGGCTGCGGTCCCTGGTGCAGTTCGAACTCGAGGTCGCGCCGGCATGAGCCTGCTCGCGCTGCTGTTCGCGCTTGTCTGCGAGCGGGGCCTCACTCACCTGCTGCACCTGCGCGAGTGGCGGTGGCTCGATCCATATTTCGACTGGGCGGATGGCTTCATGGCGGGACGGACCGGACTGCCGGTCGTGCTTGCGGCGTGCGGCCTGGTCGCGCTGCCAGCGCTGCCAGTGTTGCTGGTGGCCCGCTGGCTCGATCCGCAGCTGCTCGGCCTGCTCCAGTTCGCGTTCTCCGTCCTCGTCCTGCTGTTCGCCTTCGGTCCGCGCGACCTGCAGGACGAAGTCGATGACTACGCCGCAGCCCTCGAGCGCCACGATCGCGACGAAGCCCTGCGCCTCGGCAAGGAACTGCTCGAATCGAGCCCGACGCCGCTCGGCCTCGGCGTGCGCGAAGCGGTGGAAGAGGCGGTCTTCATCCAGGCCAACAACCGCATCTTCGGCGTGATCTTCTGGTTCATGGTGCTTGGGGCCGGCGGCGCGTGGCTCTACCGGGTCAGCGACATGCTGCGGCGGCGGGCGGCGTTCGAGGCTGCGCGCCAGGGCGTGCCGCGAATCCGCGGGGACCTCGGCAGCGTCCTGGCACTGGTCCACGGCGTGCTGTCGTGGTTGCCGGCGCGACTCACGGCGCTGGCGTATGCGCTCGCCGGGAGTTTCGAGGATGCGGTGGGCAACTGGCGCTCGGCGGTCGATCGCGTGGGCCCGGCGACGGGCATGCTCGATCGCGCCGAAGACCTGCTGGCGCGCGTCGGCAAAGGTTCACTGCAACCCAGCCTGGCCGCGGTGAGCCCGGACATGCTCGACATCATGACGGTGCGTGGCGCGTGGCGGATCGTCCGGCGCTCGCTCTGGATCTGGGTGGCCGTCATCGCGCTCCTCATCATCACGGGCGCGGCTGTCTGACCGGCCCGGGCATGACGCGGATGACACTTCCCGGCATCGATGCGGTCATCCTGCGGTCGCCGCGAAGAGGTTCCTCGCCCGTCCGTGCAATCCTGTTGCTCGTCGCGGCGGTCTCGTCAGCCGCGTTCGTGCCGCAAGCCGCCGCCGGTGACGCCAGGGCGACTGCGCCGTACAAGCCACGCCTCATCAGCCTGGCCCCGAATCTCACTGAGATCGCGTATGCGGCCGGCGCCGGATCGCTGCTGGTCGGCACGGTCGAATTCAGCGATTACCCCGCAGCGGCGCAAGCGGTGCCGCGCGTGGGCGACGCCTGGCGCGTGGACCCCGAACGCGTGCTCGAGCTGCGGCCCGACGTGGTGCTGGTGTGGCCCACGGGGACGCCCGAGACGACCATCTCGCGACTGCGCTCGCTGGGACTCAACATCGTCGCGGTGCCGACGCAGAGCCTGGCGGACGTGCCCAGGGCATTGCGCCAGGTGGGCCGGCTTGCGGGCACGCTGGCGGTGGCTGAAAGAACCGCGCGGGACTTCGAGACCCGGGTGGCTCAGCAGCGCGCCAGGTATGCGCAGCGACCGCCGCTCAGCGTGTTCATCCAGATCGACGACGAGCCGATCTACACCGTCAACGGCCAGCACGTGATCAGCGAAATCGTTGCGTTGTGCGGTGGCCGCAACGTGTTTGCAGACCTGCCGCAACTCGCGCCACCGATTTCGGCGGAAGCGGTGCTTGCGGCCGACCCGCAGGTGATCCTGAGCACGGACGACACGATCGCGAATCCGCTCGAGCTCTGGAACCGCTGGCCACGCATGCGGGCGGTCCGGTCGGCCAACGTGTTCAGCGTGTCGTCGGACCTGGTGACTCGTGCATCGCCGCGGCTGGCGCAGGGCGTCGAAGTGACCTGCTCGGCGCTCGAGCGGGCTCGCTCGCGCCTGTCTGCGCCGTCGCATTCGGAATCGCAGAACGCGATTCGCTAGGCCTTCTGCGCTCCCGTGCCAGGTTCCGAGGAGTTCCAGGAGACACGCCGCAAGTACGTCCCTGTAGGCTTGCGCGCGCCGTCCATGGCGCGCGACAGTCTCCCGGAACTCCTCGGAACCTGGCGCGCTGCGCATCGCGTTCGCGACTTTGCTTTCGCTGCGACTCATCGGGTTGGCGCGACTCAGTGCGCGTGAGCGTGCGCGTGCCGCTCGACGCCGGCAACAGCATTGAACGTTGACGCTTGCGAAGTGGGAGTCGCGGTGTCACGAGGTCGTGATCGCGCCGAATCCTGCTAATGCTGCGGACCGCGACCTGTCGGCGCCGTCGATCGTTCAGTGGAAACTGCATCAGCGGATGCGATTGTCCGGATGCGAGCTGAAGACCGTCGCGCGACATGGACGTCGCGCGCGAGCCTACACGGACGTATTCACGGCGTGTCTTCCGCTCGCGTCCGGACAATCGCAGCCGCGGGCAGTCGCACGCAGCTGTGGGCCACTGATTTCAGGTTCGGCAGGAGAATCGATGCACCTGAGCGGCCCGAGATCAAGGCGCTCTACCGCCGCCGCCAAAGCACTTCGCTCCCATGTTCGTGCCGCGCCAGCACGCGCGCGATCACGAACAGCAGGTCCGACAACCGGTTGAGGTACTGCGGCACCTCCGGCGCGACGAATTCCGCGCGAGCCAGGGCCCATACGCGCCGCTCAGCGCGACGAGCGACCGTGCGCGCCAGGTGACATGCCGCAGCCGCCTGGCCACCGCCCGGCAGGATGAAGTCCTTGAGCGGCGGCAGGCCGTCGTTGAACGAGTCGAGCGCCTGCTCGAGCCGGTCGACGTAGGCCGTCGTGATCGCCCGATGCCCGGGAATGCAGAGCTCGCCACCCAGGTCGAACATGTCGTGCTGGATTTCGGTCAGCGTCGCCCGCACTGCATCCGGCAGCCCCGGCACCGCGAGCACCACGCCGACCGCGCTGTTCGCCTCGTCCACCGTGCCATAGGCCTCGACCCGCAGGTGTTCCTTCGGCACCCGCATCCCGTCGCCGAGGCCCGTGCTGCCGTCGTCGCCAGTGCGCGTGTAGATCCTGCTGAGTCGGTGGCCCATGACTGCTACTTGCCTCTGTTGCCTGCGCCCGGAGCGTACCGCATCGACACGTACAGGCCGCGGTCCGGCGTGTTGTAGGTGCTGGCGAGCTCGTAGTCCTCGTCCAGCAGGTTCTCGACGCGTGCGATCAGCGAGAGGCTCGGCGTGGCCCGCCACTCGGCGGTCAGGTTCGCCAGCACGTAGCCGTCGAGCGTCGTGTCCTGCGGGAAGCCGAAATCCTTGCGGTCGCCCGTCGCCAGCACATCGAGGCCGAGCAGCACCGGGCCGAACGCGCGCGTCAGGCCAACGGTGAGGCTTTCCTGCGCACGGCGCAACAGCCGCGAGTCGTCGGCAAGGTCACGCGGGTCCTGGTAGATCGCTTCCACGCGGGCCTGCCAGAGCGAGCCGGTGTAGACCCACGATGCCTCGATTCCCTGGATGCGCGCCTCGGCGACGTTCCGGTTGATGCCCTCGAACGGGTCGTAGGACACGACCGTGAAGTCGATGAGGTCATCGATGTCGGTGTGGAAGGCCGAGAGCGTCAGCGACTGCTGCGGCGTCAGCGCGTGTTTCACGCCGATTTCGTAATTGCGCGAGCGCTCAGGCTGCAGTTCGGGGTTGCCGCCGTAGCCGAACCGGTCCGTCGCGTCGGGGGCCCGGAAGCCGCTGCCGGCCAGGCCGTAGACGCGCGTGCGCTGAGCATTGAAGGCGTAGCCGTACTCCGCGTTCCACGTGACGGCAGTCCCCGCCGTCTCGTGGTCGGTGTAGCCGAGCGCCAGTACCGCGAGATGCGGCCCGGCCGAGATCCTGTCCTGCAGGTAGACATTGAACGCGTCGGTATCCGACTTGAAACCCTCGCCGAACGATTCGCTGCTGGCGCGCTCGCGCGAATACATCGCGCCGACACCGAGCCCGTGCACCTCGGACAGATTCCAGTCGTACTGGGCATCCAGGGTATTGCGGTCGGTCTCGAGGAAATCGGGCGACTGGTTCTGCTGGATCTCGTCCTCGAGGTGATTGATCGAGACGCGGGCCTCGCCTGCTGCACCCACCGGCAGGCGCATTTCAGCCGCCGTCGTCGACGTGACGTAGTCCTGGTCGACCGGCGCCAGGAAGAAATCCGAATACTCCGACGTGCCTGCCGTACGCCAGTGCCGGACCGTGACTTCGGCCGCACCGACGTCGGCGCGCAGCGTGACGTTCGCGCTGAGGTTCTCGTAGCCGCGGTCGATGTTGTCGGTCGTGCGGGTCGGAAAGCCGGCGCTGTCCGCCCACGAGACTCCGATATCGAGAGCCGCGGACTGCCCGAGGCCGACACCACCGTTGAGGCTGGCGCGTTTCGTGTCGTAAGCGCCGTAGCCGGCTTCCGTGATCCAGCCATCCTGCGAGCCGCGGCGGGTCACGACGTTGACGACACCGCCGATCGCATCGCTGCCCCACAGCGCGGAGCGCGGGCCCTTCACGACCTCGATGCGCTCGATCATGTCGGGCCGGATGTGCTGCAGGCCGGGCAGGCCGATGGTGCCCGGATTGATGCGGAGGCCGTCGACCAGCACCAGCGTATGGTTACTCTCGGCGCCGCGGATGAACATCGCCGTCGGCTGGCCGGGGCCGCCGTTACTCGCGATGTCGAGACCGGCGTGGAACCGCAGCAGCTCCGCGGCATCGCCGGCATTGCTGCGCTCGATCGTCGCGCGGTCGATTACTACGACAGGCGCCAGCACCTCGTCGGCGGGCGTCGGCACACGGGTTGCCGTGACGATCACTCTCATCTCGGGTTGGACGTCCTCGGCGCGACTGGCCGTCGCGATGCTGGTCGCAAGCAGGGTCGCGACGCCCCACAGGCCATGCCCGGAAATGCGACGGAAACCCGATCGCGCGAAGAACGCGGAGATCAAACTGGACATAGTCTTGCCACACCCCGTGCACGCGTCCCCGCGGACGCGATGAAAAATCCAGCAACGAGGCGGGGGTGTGGCGGATCGGGGGCGGTCGCCGCAGAATGGATGGCCGCCCGAGTTCCGGCCGCTCGCCCACCGCGAGGCTGGTCTCGATCGACGGGCCGGTCTCCGGGCTCTCGAGCGGGCTTGGGGGCCCTGCCTGCATCCCCTTCCCGCGCTCTCGCGCAGTGGGTGCCGGACCTTGCGGACCGGGTGATGTGGCTTTACTCGACTACCGTTGCGGGGGCAGCGCCGGAATCTGACCGGCTTCCCGTTCTCCCTGAGCCTGCGCTCGCGGGATCACCTGTCGGAGGCCGCACGGTAGGGAAGGCGGGGGGTGATGTCAAGGAAGGCGCGGTACTATGGCGCCTCGTCATCGGGATCGTCGCCATGCCGCATTCTGAGTTCCTGGCCACCGCGCTGGAAGCAGCCCGAGCTGCCGACGACGTCGTTCGTCACTACTACCAGCGCAACCTCAGGATCACGATCAAGGCCGACAAGTCGCCGGTGACCGAGGCCGACGTCGAGACCGAAAAAGCGATCCGCTCGCTGCTCGCCGCGAAGTATCCGGCGCACGGTTTCCACGGCGAAGAAACGGGCACTGCGGCACTCGATGCGGACTACGTCTGGTTCGTCGATCCGATCGACGGCACCAAGGCGTTCGTGCGCGAGTACCCGATGTTCTCGACGCAGATCGCGCTGATGCACCAGGGCCGGTTGATCGTCGGCGTATCGTCCGCGCCAGTGTACGGTGAACTTGCCTACGGCGAGATCGGTGTCGGTGCCTGGCTGAATGAGCAGCCGCTGCGCGTCAGCAGCATCGACACGATCGAGAACGCAGCGCTCTCGACAGGCAACCTGAAGTCGCTGGCGACGGGACCGCGCTGGCCCGCGTTCGGCCAGCTCGTCGGCCGGTTGAGCCGCATTCGCGGTTACGGCGATTTCCTGCACTACCACCTGCTGGCGTCGGGCCGCATCGATGCGGTCGTCGAGTCGGACGTCAACATCCTCGATGTCGGCGCGTGCGCGGTGATCGTCGAGGCCGCGGGCGGCCGATTCACCGATCTCGAGGGGCGGTCGTTCACGCCGCGCAGCACGGGCGTGCTCGCGACGAACGGCAGGCTGCACCAGGCGATTTACGACGCGATTCATTGCTGATCGCGCAGGACACGGAGGCATGCAAACAATGACGAAGAAAATCATTGCGGTGGCGGGCGCGACCGGAGCGCAGGGCGGCGGACTCGTGCGGTCGATCCTTGCGGATCCCACTGGCGAATTCGCCGTGCGTGCCATCACGCGCGATCCGGATTCGCCGAAGGCGCGCGCGCTGGCGGCTGCCGGCGCCGAGGTCGTCGCCGCGGACATCGCCGACCAGGCGGCGGTGGCGCGGGCGTTCGCGGGCGCCCATGGCGCGTATTGCGTGACGTTTTTCTGGAACCACTTTTCACCGGACCAGGAACGGGCCGAAGCCCATGCGATGGCCGACGCCGCCAGGCAGGCGGGCGTGCGGCACGTGGTCTGGTCCACGCTCGAAGACACGCGACGCTGGGTCAAGCTCGATGACACCCGCATGCCGACGCTCATGGGCAGGTACAAGGTGCCGCACTTCGACGTGAAGGGCGAAGCGGACGACTACTTCCGAGGGACGGGCGTGCCGACCACCTGCCTGCTGACGTCGTTCTACTGGGACAACCTGATCCACTTCGGCATGGGCCCCAAGGCCGGTCCCGACGGCAAGCTGTACTTCGCATTGCCGATGGGCGCCAGGCCCCTGCCAGGCATAGCGGCCGACGACATCGGTCGCTGCGCGCACGGGATCTTCAAGCGCGGCAACGAGTTCGTCGGCCGTACCGTGGGCATCGCGGGCGAACACCTCACCGGCGCGCAGATGGCGGCCGGGCTCACTCGCGCGCTCGGCCGCGAGGTGCTGCACCAGGACGTGCCGTTCGACGTCTACCGCGGGCTGGGTTTCCCCGGCGCGGAAGACCTCGGCAACATGTTCCAGTTCAACCACGACTTCAGCGCCGACTTCTGCCGTGCGCGCAGCGTCGAGTTCACGCGCTCGATCAATCCGCAGCTGCAGAGTTTTGCGGACTGGCTGGCGGCGCATGCGCGCGAAATTCCGATCACCTGAACGAGCCCCGGGACGCGGGCGCGAATCCTGATGCGGGTGTGGATCTTCCTTGCCATCGCAATCATCGCCGAGGTCATCGCGACCTCGGCGCTGAAGGCGGCGGCTGGTTTCTCCCGCCCGGGCCCGTCGGCCGTGGTCGTGATCGGCTACGGCATCGCGTTCTACTTCCTGTCGCTCACGCTGCAGTCGATACCGGTCGGCGTGACGTACGCGATCTGGTCGGGCGTGGGCATCGTGCTGATCACGCTCGTCGCATGGCTGTTGTACGGCCAGGCGCTCGACGCGGCGGCGATCGTGGGACTCGGCCTGATCGTTGCGGGCGTCGCCGTGCTCAACGTCTTTTCAAAGACGGTTCCACATTGACGACAAGCGGCTAGGCGGCGACGAACGTCCGGCCGTGTTCCCAGCGCAATTCGCGCACGGCGATGCCGTAGAGCTCGCCGATCGAATGCTCGTTGAGCGCCTCGTCGCAGGGGCCGCAATGCCAGCGGCCATCACCAAACAGCAGCAACGCCGAATCGGCAAAGCGCGCGGCAAGCCCGATGTCGTGCAGGCTGACGATCACGGTGCGGCCAGCATCCGCAAGCCGCCGGAAGATCCGCAGCACGTCGAGCTGGTGCTGCGGATCCAGCTGGTGGATCGGTTCATCCAGCAGGAAGACCTCCGGGTCCTGCGCGAGGATCGTCGCGATCGAGAGCCGCCGCCGCTCGCCGCCCGACAGTGTCGCGATGTCGCGCCCTTCGAAGCCGGCGAGATCGACCGCGGCCAGGGCGCGTTGCGCGGCAGCACGGTCGTCCGCGCTTTCCCAGGCCCAGAAATCGACGTGCGGGTGACGCCCGACGAGCACGGCCTCGAGCGCCGTCGCCGGAAACGGATCGTCGACCATCTGCGGCAACAAGCCCAGTGTGCGCGCGAGCTCACGGCGCGGCCACGAGTCGATGGGTCGCCCGGCAACGAGCACCTCGCCGCCCGCGGGTGCGCGCAGTCCTGCGAACGTGTGCAGCGTCGAACTCTTGCCCGACCCGTTGCGGCCCAGCACGACCACGAACCTGCCGCCCGGCAGGTCGAGTGCCAGGTCGCGCACGAGGGTGCGGCCAGGGACTTCGACCGTGACTGCTGTGCAAGCCAGGGCGGCAAGGCTCGTCATTGCGGCCACCCGATCTCGAGCGCAGTCGCGGGGCCGACCAGCATTTGCTCGAGGTCGTCGGCAACGGCGGCGTCGTGCGGACTCGTCGCGATGCGGCCGGCCATGATTTCGCCGAAAGTCTGCGGATAGAGCGGCTGGCGGTCCGGCTCGCCGAGGCCCGTGGGTGCCAGCGGCTGTCCGGTCGCGAAATCGTACTTGTCGGTGGCGCCCAGCGTGTGCAGCACCTCGTGGACCAGGACCACCTGGTTGCTGCCGGCGGCTGCCGCGTCGCCATACAGGTGCGTCAACGCGATGAGGCCCTTGCTGAGACCGACGGAATCCGGCATCGCCACGGAACCCGGCCCGAGCGGCGAATAGAGGGCGAAGACCTGGATGTCGGGCGCGGGCAAGGGATCGTTCCAGGCAGTCCGGGCGGCGAAGTAGCGGAAGCGCAGGCTCCAGAGCGCAATCGTGAGCGGCCCGGGCCGATCCGGCAATGCCGGCGGCAGCTCCTTGGCCGCGTGCGAGACGCGGATCCGCACGGGCTGCGCGAGCGTGATGCCATGAGCCGACGCTTCGTCGACGAAGAACGATTCCACGTCCGCGAAGTCGTCTGCCCGCAACGCCGCGGTGTAAGCGCGGACAGCGGCGTCCGTCGACGCGCTGATCGGGTACACCGTGACGCGCAGAGTGTCGTTCCAGTCACGGCTGCGCGCGCGATCGAGCCAGGCTCCGAGCGCGACAAAGAGCAGGACCGCGACCAGGATCGCGAGCCGCAGCGTGCCGAGAAAGGTGCGTGCGGCCAAGGTGACGGGGTCCTGGCGCTGTCGGAATCAGGGATACAGGCGCGTGGCGTGCCACGGGCCCGGCGAGTAGGCATGGCTGCCCGATGGCTCGAGCGTGCGGGTCCAGCGGGCGCGGTCATGCACGCGAAATGCGCCTTCGCACCACAGTTCGACGGCTTCGAGCCAGAAGTGGTATCCGCCCCAGTGCGGTGGGCGCGTGGGCGCCGTGCCATGACGGGCGGCTTCGACTGCAACCCGCTTCAGCAATGTCGCGCGCGAATCGAGCGGCTGGCTCTGCAGGCTGGCCCAGGCGCCGATGCGGCTGTCGATCGCACGCGAGGCGAAATACGCATCGCTTTCCTCGGGCGGGCAGAACACCACGCGGCCTTCGATCCGGACCTGCCGGCTCATCGTGTCCCAGTGCAGCACGCCGGCGACGCGCGGGTTCGCCGCGAGTTCGCGGCCCTTGCGACTGTCGTAGTTGGTGAAGAAGACGACATAACCCGGGTTCGCGACGACCTTCTTGCACAGCACGACGCGTGCCGCCGGCATGCCGTCCGGCGTGGCCGACGCAAGCACCATCGAGTCCGGGTTCGGCTGGACTTTCTGCGCGCGGGCCTCGCGATACCAGCCCTCGAAGATGGGCATCGGATCCTGGGGCAGCGTGGCGGGCAGCGTGCCGGCATGAGACATCGTCGGGTTCGTCCAGTGAGCGCGGGAACGGGATTATGCCCCAGCGCCCGTGCGATCTCTTGCGGCGCGAACCGTCCGACCGGTAAAAGGACGTGTCCACAAGGCCGTGCCGCATGAAATCCCTCGCCGAACTCCGCGCCAGACTCGACGTCATCGACCATGAACTGCTGCAGCTCGTCGCTGAGCGGCAGGTCCTCGGCAAGCAGATTGCGGAGGTCAAGCGCTCGGCCGGCCAGCCGACGCGTGACTTCCGCCGCGAGCGCGAGGTGCTGTTGCAGGCGCGACGGGACGCGGAGGCGCTCGGCGTTTCGCCGGCACTCGCGGAATCGCTGCTGCAGTCGCTGATCCGCGGCTCACTCACGACGCAGGAGCAGGCGCGGGTGGCGTCGCAGGGCCGGGGATCCGGGCGCAGCGCGCTGGTCATCGGCGGGCGCGGCAAGATGGGGCACTGGATGGCGGATTTTCTCGCGGCGCAGGGCTTTGCGGTCACGGTGGCCGATCCTGCGGGCGAGGTGGCGGGTTACGACTACGTCGCCGACTGGAAGGCCTCCGACCTGCATCACGATCTGATCGTCGTGGCCACGCCGATCCGGATCGCGAACGACGTGCTGGCGGAACTGGCCGAGCGGCGACCGCAAGGCATCGTGTTCGACATCGGTTCGCTCAAGACGCCGCTGCGCTCGGGGCTCGACAAGCTGCGTGCCGCCGGATGTCACGTGACGTCGGTGCACCCGATGTTCGGCCCGGACACCGAGCTGCTGTCGGGCCGGCACGTGATTTTCATCGACCTCGGCGATGCGGCAGCGCTCGCAGAAGCGCGCGCCCTGTTCGGTTCCACGATGGCCGATCTCGTGGTGATGGGACTCGACGAGCACGACCGTCTCATTGCTTTCGTGCTCGGCCTCTCGCATGCGCTCAACATCGCGTTCTTCACCGCGCTCGCGGAAAGCGGTGAAGCCGCGCCACGGCTCGCGCGCATGTCGAGCACGACGTTCGACGCGCAGCTCGATGTCGCGACTCGTGTCGCTGCCGAGAACCCCGACCTGTATTTCGAGATCCAGAGCCTGAACGATTACGGCGTCGAATCGCTGAACGCCTTGCAGGCTGCCGTCAACCGCCTGTGCCGCTCGGTCCACGAGGGTGATGCGGCAACCTTCGTCGCCATGATGCGGCAGGGCAACGAGTACCTCCGCGTGCGGCAAGCCGCGCGCGACGACGCGAGTCGCTGAACGATGAGCGACCGCGCCGTCCTGTTGCAGCGGGTGCTGGCCTGGTCGAACGGCCTCATGGCCGTGCGCTCGCTCGACCAGCTTGCGGCGGGGCTGGCGCAGCCGCCCGCAGCCGACGGCGAATCGCTCACCGGCGTGTTGCTGCTGCTCGATCCCCGGCACGAACTCCGGCGCCTGGTCGCCGGCGAAGGCACCGAGCCCGACTCGCGGCCCGGGCTGCGATTCGTCGACAGTCTCGCCGGCGTCACGCCGGGGTACGGCACGCTCCATGCCCCCTGGTCAGGGCCTTACCACCCCGCCGATCACGGACTGCTGTTCGCGGCCGAGGCTGGTTGCCGGCACCTGGCGTTGTTGCCGCTGCCGCGCAGCGGCGCACTCACGGGCGTCTACAACATCTGCAGCCACGACGGCCCCGTCGCGTTCGCCGCGCTCGAGTCTGCCTGGCTGGATCACGTCGGTGCACAGGCGCTGGCCAGTGCCGAGCGGCAGCTGCAGCGCGCGCGGCTGCTGCGCGCCGGTGTCGTGGATCCACTCACCGGCTGGAACAGCCGGCATTACTTCATGGCGCGTGCGCGGGAGCAGGTGGCCGCCAGCGTGCGGGACTCGGAGCCTGCAACCTGCCTGGTGATCGATGTCGACGGCCTCGGTAGCCTCAACGACAGGCGCGGAGTCGCGGCGGGCGATGCGGTCCTGTTGGAGGTGGGCAACATCGTAGAGACGCAGGTGCGGGCGAGTGATTCCTTCGCGCACATCGGCGACGACGAATTTGCCGCGTTGCTGCCCGCCACCCCGCCCCAGCTCGCCACGCGGCTCGCGGAACGCATTCTTGCTGCCGTGCGGGCGGCGCCGATCGCCATTGCGCCCGGCCAGCGCGAAGCGGCGCGGGTCTCGATCGGGATCGCCGGGCTGGACCCGGCGGTCCTCGAGGCGGGAATGGATCGCAAGGCGACCGCCGACGAGTGGCTGTCGCGAGCGCACGCAGCATTGCACCGGGCGAAACGCGCCGGCGGCGACCGGTGCGTCGCCGGTTAGCTGCGCTGACGCAGCATCAGCAACAGGAAGATCGGCACGCCGACGAGTGCGGTGAGTGCGCCCACCGGCAGTTGCCTCGGTGCGAGCAGCAGTCGCGACGCGAGGTCGGCCGTCATCAGCACCAGGCCACCGAGCAGCGCGGAGCCCGCGAGCACGATGCGCTGGTCGTTGCCGAGCGCGAGACGCACGAGGTGCGGCGTGACCAGCCCGACGAACCCGATGCTGCCGGCAGTGCTCACGGCGCAGCCGGTGAGCAGCGAACTCAGCACGAACACGACGCTGCGCACGCGCCGTACGTCGAGCCCGACGGTCGCGGCGATCGTTTCCCCGCGCGCCAGCACGTTCAAGGGGCGGCCGAGCGCGACGCAGAGCAGGGTCGCGGCGGCGAGCAGGGTCAGCAGCCAGCCCCAGCGGTCTCCGCGCGTCAGGTCGCCCAGCAGCCAGAACACCATGCCGCGCAGGCGAGTGTCGTCACTCATCGCCAGCAGCAGGCTGACGATGGACCCCGCGCCGGCGGCGACGACGACGCCCGTCAGCAGCAGGCGTGTCGGCGTCCAGCCGCCGCGGCCCTGCGCCAGGGCAAAGACCAGTGCGCACGCGGCCAGCGCTCCGGCGCCCGCCGCCGCATCGACCATGACGGCGGACATGCCGGCCATCAGGGCCAGCAACGCCGTGACGGATGCCCCGCCAGACACGCCGAGCACGTAGGGATCCGCCAGCGGGTTGCGCAGCAGGACCTGCAAGAGCGCGCCCGCGAGCCCTAGCAGCCCGCCCACGGCGAATGCAGTGAGCGCGCGCGGCAGGCGCAGGTCCATGATGACGTCCCGCGCCAGCGAGGGCTCGGAGCCCCAGACCACGTGCCACACGGCCGCTGGCTCGACGTGCACGCTGCCGAGCATCAGCGACAGCAGCAGCAGCAGGACGGTCGTGGCGCCGAGCGCGACGAACACTGGAATGAGAGGAAGTCGGTGCAAGTGGACCCCGCGAGTTGGGGGAAGGTTAGGGAAGCGGGGCTGTGGCCACAAGCCGGGCTGTGGCCGACTGATGTTTTTGTGCGGCCGCCGCCGATGTGAAAAAATCAGGCGCAACCGGACTTTACGCAAGCCATGAGCGATTACATCGACAGCCAGGGATTTCGCGCCAACGTCGGCATCGTCCTGATGCGCGACGGCGGCGAGCTGTTCCTGGGCGGCCGGCGGGACGGTCGTGGCTGGCAGTTTCCACAGGGCGGCGTCCTGCGCGACGAGCAGCCGGAAGCAGCGCTCTATCGCGAACTGCACGAGGAAGTCGGGCTCGTGCGCAGCGACGTCGAACTCGTCGCCAGTACCAGTCGCTGGCTGCGTTACCGGCTGCCGCGCCAGTACGTGCGCCGTCGCGGCGGTCCGGTCTGCATCGGCCAGAAGCAACGCTGGTTCCTGCTGCGGATGCTCGGTGACGACTCCCGCTTCAACTTCGAGGCGACCGCCGAGCCCGAATTCGACCAGGGGCGCTGGGTCGATTACTGGGCGCCCGTCCGCGAAGTCATCTATTTCAAGCGTGCGGTCTACGTCCGCGCGTTGCAGGAACTGGGCGAGCAGGCGTTTGCCGAAGGTCCGCCGCCGCGGCCCGAATGGCTGACCGACGCAATGCTGCGCGCGCCGCAACCGCGAACGCCGCGTCGTCGCCGGCCGCAGGGCGGTGGCCCGCTCGCGGCCGGGAGCGATGCGGCCATCAGCGATGCTGCCATCAAGGATGCGCCGGTCGCGACAGGCGCGCCTGAAGGATCCGACCAGTGACCGTGGCCGGTATGCCCAGGGCTCGGCTCCCTTTGCTCTACGCTGCGCTCGCTGCCGCACTGGTCGCGGTGCTGGCGGGCTGGATCGGCTATGGGCTCGGCCAGCGTTCGGCGGGCTACGACGCAGCGGCAGCCGAAAAGCGTGCAGTGGGCGAAGACCAGCAGCAACGGCTCGAGCTCGAGAACAAGCGGCTGAATGCCAGGGTGGCCGAGCTCGAGATGGCGCGGCGACTCGACCGCGACGCGTATGGGCAGGTCGAGGCCACGCTCGGTGACCTGCAATCGCGGCTGGCGCGACAGAGCGACGACCTGGCGTTCTATCGCAGCATCGTCTCGCCGGCCGACGGCATCCAGGGCCTGCGCATCCAGCGCTTCGAGGTCCTGCCGGGCGACGAGCCCCGCCAGGTGCGGCTCACGCTGACGCTGGTCCAGGCGATGCGGCACGAAAGCGTCGTTGCAGGCCTGGCGCAGATCACGCTGCTCGGGGCCAAGGACGACGTTCCAGCACGCTTTTCGGTCGGCGACCTGCTTGGCAAGCCGCAGGCAGAACTCCCGTTCTCGTTTCGATATTTCCAGACGATCGAGCAGGCTGTCGTCCTGCCGGAGGGATTCGAGCCGTTCGAGACCGAAGTTCGCGTGCGTTCGAGCAAGCTCCGCGCGCCGGTGCAGCAGAAATTTGCCTGGAAAGTCGCAGGCCAGCCGGTCGCCGCGCTATGAGGCGGAGGCTTGGTAAGCTAAAATTCGCCCCCAGATTCGACCGCCTGCGACGATGCACGGAGCATCCATGACTGAAGCCACTGTCTTGAACGAGACGGCCGACGCCGTCCTGCTGGTCTTTACGGACTCGGCGGCCGCCAAGGTGAGCGAGCTGATCCGCGAGGAGGGCAACCCCAACCTCAAGTTGCGGGTATTCGTCTCCGGCGGCGGTTGCTCCGGCTTCCAGTACGGCTTCACGTTCGACGAGAACGAGGAAGACGGCGACACCTGCGTCGAGAACCAGGGCGTACGCCTGCTCGTCGACCCGATGAGTTTCCAGTACCTGGCGGGCGCCGAAATCGATTATCGCGAGGACCTCGAAGGGGCGCAGTTCGTGATCCGCAACCCGAACGCGCAGACCACCTGCGGGTGCGGTTCGTCCTTCTCCACCTGACGAGCTGAACCGCCGCCGTGCCGCATCGCGTGCCGGACGTCCTCGCGGCGGTGGATCTCGGCTCGAACAGCTTTCACATGATCGTCGCCCGTTACAACCACGGGCAACTCATCGTGCTCGACCGGCTGCGCGAGATGGTTCGTCTCGCTGCGGGCCTCGACGAACACGGCCGCCTCAGCCGCGAATCGACACAGCGCGCGCTGCTGTGCCTCGAACGCTTCGGCCAGCGCCTGCGCGACATGCGCGCAGAGAGCGTGCGCGTCGTCGGCACCAATACCTTGCGCAAGGCCAAGCGTCGCGGAGTGTTTCTCGAGCGGGCCCGCGACGCACTCGGCCACCCCATCGAGATCATCTCCGGCGTCGAAGAGGCGCGCCTGATCCATCTCGGCGTCGCGCACACGACGCCGCACGAAGGCGGTCATCGCCTCGTCGTCGACATCGGCGGCGGCAGCACCGAACTCATCATCGGCGAGGGCCTCTCGGCCAAGCGGCTCGAGAGCCTGTACATGGGGTGCGTCAGCTTGAGCGCGCGCTATTTTCCCGACGGCGAGATCACTGAAAAACGCATGAAGCGTGCGCGCACGGCCGCGCAGCTGGAACTCGAGCCGGTCATCAGTCGTTTCAGGCGTTCGGAGTGGGACATCGCGTATGGCACCTCCGGCACGCTGCGCGCCGTGGCCGACACGCTGCAGGCGCGCGAGCCCGCTGCAGCGCATGTCGGCCGGGAGGGACTCGAGTGGCTGCTGCAGGAAACGCTGCACGCCGGCCAGACCTCGCGGCTCAAGTTGCCGGGATTGCCGCCGGAACGGCAGGACGTGCTGCCGGGCGGCCTCGCCATCGTGCTCGAGACATTCGATCGGCTCGGCATCGAGACGATGCGGATTGCGGACGGCGCGCTGCGCGAGGGATTGCTGTACGACCTGCTCGGTCGCCTCACCGACGAGGACGCGCGCGTGCGTAGCGTACGCGCGATGGAAGGGCGCTTCCACGTCGAGACCGCGCAGGCAGATCGCGTCGAGGCGACTGCGCTCGCCTTCCTGCGCCAGGTGCGCGACGACTGGGGCCTGGACGATCCGCTTGCCGAGCCGGTGCTCGGCTGGGCGGCGCGCCTGCACGAAGTGGGGCTCGACATCGCGCATTCGCAGTACCAGCGGCACGGCGCCTACCTGCTGCAACATGCGGACCTGCCCGGCTTTCCGAGCCACGAGCAGCAACTGCTCGCGGCCATCGTCGGTGGCCACCGGCGTAAGCTGCTGCTGACCGCGCTCGATGACCTGATGCCGCCATGGCACCTGAAGGCGTTGTACCTGATCGTGCTGTTGCGGCTGGCCGTGCTGCTGCATCGCGGGCGCGGGCCGCGCTCGCTGCCCGACATCCGGTTGGCCGCGAAAGCCAAGGGCCTGGAGCTGACGTTTCCGCGCGGATGGCTCGACGAGCACCCGCTCACCGCGATCGATCTCGAACAAGAGGCCGGTTACCTCGAGGCGGCCGGCTTCAAGCTCAAGTTGGCCGCCTGACCGGCGGCCCGCTCAGCGGCTCGCCAGCTGGGCGATCCCGCCCTGGCCACTGGTGAGCTGCAGTTTCGCGAGCTCGGATTCGCTCTGGCTGCGGAACTCCGCCAGGTAACCCGACGGAATCTCGGTGCGCGGCATCGGGATCGTGGCCGGGTTCTTGTGTACGCCCTTGACCCGGTATTCGTAGTGCAGGTGCGGGCCCGTGGCCGCGCCGGTCATGCCCACGTAACCGATGATGTCGCCCTGCCGCACGGTGCGGCCGGCGCGCGCAGACTTGCCGAAGCGCGACATGTGCCCGTAGACGGTGCTGATGCCCTTGCCGTGATCGATCATCACGACGTTGCCGTAGCCGCCCTTGCGGCCGGCAAACTGGACGCGGCCATCGCCGGCGGCCCAGATGGGCGTGCCCGTCGACGCCGCGTAATCGACGCCCTTGTGGGCACGGACGACGCCGCTGATCGGGTGCTTGCGGCGCGGGTTGAACACCGAGCTCACGCGCGTGAAGTCGAGCGGCGCGCGCAGGAAAGCCTTGCGCATGCCCTTGCCCTCGGGCGTGAAGTAACCCTGCACCTGGCCGTCCTGCGACTGGAACCACACGGCGCGATGCGTCTTGCCCTGGTTGACGAACTCGGCTGCGAGGACGCGCCCGTCGTTCACGTACTCGCCGTCCTGGAACTTCTGCTCGTAGAGCACGCTGAATTCGTCGCCCTCGCGGATGTCGAGGGCGAAGTCGATGTCCCAGCCGAAGATCTGGTTGG
>Ga0224505_10000170_pt1:47500-49548 | contig 49548 bp, 40 predicted proteins | sample SF_Jan12_sed_USG_FD_169102 | JGI IMG/M metagenome (GOLD analysis project Ga0224505, IMG submission 169102) | Sediment microbial communities from San Francisco Bay, California, United States - SF_Jan12_sed_USGS_4_1 | ecosystem: Environmental > Aquatic > Marine > Sediment | place...
AGTCGGAGCCCCGCAAGGGGTGACGGCGTACCTTTTGTATAATGGGTCAGCGAGTTATTTTCAGTGGCGAGCCTAACCGAATAGGGGAGGCGCAGGGAAACCGAGTCCGAACAGGGCGTTTAGTCGCTGGGAATAGACCCGAAGCCGGTCGATCTATCCATGTCCAGGGTGAAGGCAGGGTAATACCTACTGGAGGCCCGAACGCTCTACTGTTGCAAAAGTAGGCGATGAGGTGTGGATAGGAGTGAAAGGCTAATCAAGGCCGGCGATAGCTGGTTCTCCCCGAAAGCTATTTAGGTAGTGCCTCGTGTAGGACTCCTGGGGGTAGAGCACTGTTTAGGCTAGCGGGCCATCCCGGCTTAGCAAACCTATGCAAACTCCGAATACCAGGAAGTCAACGCACGGGAGACACACGGCGGGTGCTAACGTCCGTCGTGAAGAGGGAAATAACCCAGACCGCCAGCTAAGGCCCCCAATTCATGGCTAAGTGGTGAACGATGTGGGAAGGCATAGACAGCCAGGAGGTTGGCTTAGAAGCAGCCATCCTTTAAAGAAAGCGTAATAGCTCACTGGTCTAGTCGGCCTGCGCGGAAGATATAACGGGGCTCAAGCCATGAGCCGAAGCTGCGGATCCATCCGTAAGGGTGGGTGGTAGGGGAGCGTTCTGTAAGCCTGCGAAGGTGCACTGCGAGGTGTGCTGGAGGTATCAGAAGTGCGAATGCTGACATGAGTAACGTTAATGCGAGTGAAAAACTCGCACGCCGTAAACCCAAGGTTTCCTGCTCAACGTTAATCGGAGCAGGGTGAGTCGGTACCTAAGGCGAGGCCGAAAGGCGTAGTCGATGGAAAACGGGTCAATATTCCCGTACCTGGTGTTGCTGCGATGGGGTGACGGAGAAGGCTACAGCAGCCGGAGAAGTCCGGTTTAAGCAAGTAGGAAGGACCGCCAGGCAAATCCGGTGGTTCAATTCCGAGATGTGATGACGAGGTCCCACGTGGACTGAAGTGCTCGATGCCACGCTTCCAGGAAAAGCCTCTAAGCTTCAGGCAACAACAGACCGTACCGCAAACCGACACTGGTGGGTGGGCAGATAATCTGCTAAGGCGCTTGAGAGAACTCGGGTTAAGGAACTCTGCAAATTGATACCGTAACTTCGGAAGAAGGTATGCCTTCGATCGTGAAAGGACTTGCTCCTGGAGCGAATGAAGGTCGCAGGTAATCGGTGGCTGCAACTGTTTATCAAAAACACAGCACTCTGCTAACACGAAAGTGGATGTATAGGGTGTGACTCCTGCCCGGTGCCGGAAGGTTAAGTGATGGGGTCAGCCGCAAGGCGAAGCTCTTGATCGAAGCCCCGGTAAACGGCGGCCGTAACTATAACGGTCCTAAGGTAGCGAAATTCCTTGTCGGGTAAGTTCCGACCTGCACGAATGGAGTAATGATAGCCACACTGTCTCGACCCGAGACTCAGTGAAGTTGAAATCGCTGTGAAGATGCGGCGTACCCGCGGCAAGACGGAAAGACCCCGTGAACCTTTACTATAGCTTTACACTGAATTTTGAACCTTTCTGTGTAGGATAGGTGGGAGGCTGCGAAGTGTGGACGCTAGTTCGCATGGAGCCAACCTTGAAATACCACCCTGAAATGTTCGGACTTCTAACCTAGGCCCGTAATCCGGGTCGGGGACCGTGTATGGTGGGTAGTTTGACTGGGGCGGTCTCCTCCCAAAGAGTAACGGAGGAGTGCAAAGGTACGCTCAGCGCGGTCGGTCATCGCGCTCTAGAGTGCAAAGGCATAAGCGTGCTTAACTGCGAGACGGACAGGTCGAGCAGATACGAAAGTAGGTCTTAGTGATCCGGTGGTTCTGTATGGAAGGGCCATCGCTTAACGGATAAAAGGTACTCCGGGGATAACAGGCTTATTCCTCCCAAGAGTCCACATCGACGGAGGAGTTTGGCACCTCGATGTCGGCTCATCACATCCTGGGGCTGTAGCAGGTCCCAAGGGTATGGCTGTTCGCCATTTAAAGTGGTACGCGAGCTGGGTT
>Ga0224505_10000172_pt1 | contig 49366 bp, 55 predicted proteins | sample SF_Jan12_sed_USG_FD_169102 | JGI IMG/M metagenome (GOLD analysis project Ga0224505, IMG submission 169102) | Sediment microbial communities from San Francisco Bay, California, United States - SF_Jan12_sed_USGS_4_1 | ecosystem: Environmental > Aquatic > Marine > Sediment | place: USA: California...
TGGTGCCGGGCGGCCCTTGATCCGGATCGGGCCGCCGGAGCTTTCGTGCTGCCAGCAGGGTAAGCGATATCAAGCTGGAAGGACACATGGCGAGGGCGCCGGGGCCGGCCGGGCCCCGATCACCCTCCCCGCGGTTGCCGCGGCAGGAACACGTGAAACCTGGCGCCGCCGTCGACGTTTTCGGCGGCGATCGAGCCGCCGTGACCTTCGGCGATGACACGCGCGATGTAGAGTCCGAGACCCAGGTGTTCGCCGCTGCCCTCGCGCACCGACACCATCGAGTCGAAAAGTTGCGAACGCATGCGGTCCGGCAATGGCGGTCCCGGATTGAATACCGATAGCTTCAGGGCAGAATCGTCGTCGGCCAGGTCGATCCGGATCTCGTCGCCGGCGTGGCTGAAGCTGACCGCGTTGTCCACGAGCTTGTCCAGCATCTGCAGTATCAGCTCGGGGGAACCGTATGTCACCGCGGACCGCGGCCGAGCGGCGTAATTGAAGCGGCGCTCCGGCCATGCGTCCGCATAGGCAGACACCGCATTGCGCAAGGCGTCCGCAAGATCGAAATGTTCGGATTCCGCCCTCTGCATCAACTCCTCGACGCGGCTCGCCTCGCTCATTGCGTTCAGTATCTTCTTGAGTCTGGCAACGCCGTCCCGGGCCCGGGCCGTGTATGCAGCAGCCTCATCCGAGAGCCGCTCATGCTCGAGGTTTTCGAGTGAGGAACTGACGATGGTCAGCGGTGTGCGCAGCTCGTGGGAGAGCTTCGACGCGAGGCTCCTCAGGTAATCGTTGTAGTCGCCTAGCTGTTCGAGCACGCTCGCGAAACTTCGCGACAGGTCGCCGATCTCGTCCGTGGCGCCCGCGCTCGGAAGGCTCGCGGGGATCCGTTCGCGATCGAGGGCCTCCAGTGCGGCTGCGCTCAGGCGCCGGATGCGGAAGCTGAGCCAGCTCGCGTAGCCGAGCAGCGCTGCGGCGGCAACGAGAGTAGCGATCAGTGTCACGCTGAGCAGCCGCGCCAGGGCGGCGTTGGTCAGGCTCAGGATTGCGGCTGTGCCCTGCTGCAGGACCAGGGCGCCGGTTTGCACGTTGCCCGACCACACGGGTTCGGCGACGGTCACGACGGCGCGTCCCGTATCGGTGGCCCGAAACCAGGCGCTGGAGGAGTTGCCTGCGAGCGCTCTCACGACGTATGGCTGGCGTTCGCGGCCCTGTGGGTCGGGCTCCGCAAGCGCCGCCTCGTCGCCGGATTCGAGCAGGAGGCCGTAAGCCCGCTCAAGCCAGGCGCCGCCAGGCTCACGGGATCCGGGCGCTGAGCCGCCGCCGACGCTGCCTGCCTCCGCGAGCCGCCAGCCGGCCAGGTCCGTGACGATCAGCCGCAGGTCCGGCTGCTGGTAGCCGGCCAGCACGCTCGTCAAAACCGGCGAAGCGGTGACGAAGCGCCCCGGTCGATCGAGGAAGCTCGCGCTGCGTATGCCGCGCTGTGTTCGGTCGCCTGTGTTCGTCACGACAATGCCGATCCGGTTCCCGAGGAGCTGCCGGGGGACGCGGGCCTCCAGGCGATATCCGCCGGGGATGTCCTGCCAGTAGGCCCGGACGCGGGACTCACCGACGGACGCTCCATCCCCGATACGTCGACCAATCAATTCGCCCGGCGCCTCGGCTGTAAAGATAAAGCTGTAGCGCTCTCCGCCCGGGGCTTCGCTGACGAGCTCGATGCGATCAGACCAGGCTCCGTCGTTTGCCGGTGCCGCGCGCACGATCGACGCGTCGCGCAGCTCCACGAAAAAGTAGAAGTTCTGCCGGTGCACGCCCGTTGCGTAATGCACGGGCCCATCGAGGCCGCGCAGCGTGCGCCAGGCGTCTTCGTCGATCGACCAGTCGCTGACGTAACCGTCGATCAACGGCTCGCGCTCGAGCGGATGGCCGTAAAGTTGCCCGGCCGGGTCCGACGATCCGTCGCTCGCCGCAAGAAACTCGCCGGGAAACTGCGACAGCGAGTCGGCCAGGGCCCTCGCGGTACCGGCGAGCATGCGCTGCTGGCCCTCCCGCAGCGCAGACTCGGTTTCGCGTATGAACTGGCAGCCCGCCCACGGCAGCACCAGCGTCAGCAGGCTGACCAGCAGCAGCTGGCGGCGCAGGTTCATGGCTGGGCTATCAGGGAGCGAGCCAACGGTATCCCATGCCGTAAACTGTTTCGATCGCGTCGAAATTGGGATCGATCACGAGGAACTTGCGGCGTATGCGTTTCACGTGTGACGTGATGGTGTTGTCGTCCAGTACCGCCTGCGCGGCATCCATGAGTTGCTGCCGGTTCTTCACGTGCCCGGGATAGCGCGCAAGTGCGTGCACGAGCCAGTACTCGGTCAGCGTGAGTCCGACCTGCGTGCCTTTCCAGCGAACGATCATGCGCTCGCCGTCGAGCTCGAGGTCACCCCGCCGAACGACCGCTTCGTCACCGCGCGACTGCTGCGCATCGAGGCGGCGGAACAGCGCTGCTATGCGCGCGAGCAGGTGCGGCATGCTGATGTCTTTGGTCAGGTAGTCATCGGCGCCGAGGCGTAGTCCCGAAACCGCGTCGAACTCCGAATCGCGCGCCGTCAGGAAAATAATCGGCAGGTCGGCCGACATTGCGCGCAGTTGCCGGCAGAGCTCGAAGCCTCCCTCCACGTCGTCCCGCAGGTTGATGTCGATGACGACGAGATCCGGCAGGCGGGAGGCGAACGCCTCCATCGCAGGGCCGCGGGCCTCGAAACTGCTGACCGTGTAACCCTCGCGGCGGAAGGCCGCCGCGTAATTCTCGCGTATGGCGGCTTCGTCCTCGACGATGGCGATTCGCTTGGGCATAGGGGGCTTTGACCGCAAGGCGCGGCAACGGTTTCGATCGCCACAATTTGCCACACTCCGCCGGTGGTTTGCCATGCCGCCGCCCGGCCTATGCCGCTTTGCCGGCGCGAAATAGAAGCAGGTCGGAGGAGCAACGACATGGTCGAACGCGGTTTTGGAACAAGAAAGAACAGCCCGCCCAAACGTTTCCGTAGCTGGCATCACCCGGCTCCCGGCATGACGGCAGCGCAGATGGCAGAGGTGCTGCGGCGGCACTTCGCGAACTGCGCGAGACTTCTGCTCGTGCTCGTCGCCTTCGGGCTGGCGCAGCCCGAAGCCGCGCATGCCCAGGCGGATTCCGAGGCCGGGCCCTTGCCGGGCGGCACACTGCTGCTGCGCATGCAGCATGGCTACCGCGTGGCGACACGCCTCGACACGGAGGTTGCCATCCGTGCGAACGGGCTCGTGGCCCGCACACGGCTGAAGCAGGTGTTCGTCAACGACGGCCCGGACTGGGTCGAGGGTGAGTATGCCTTTCCGCTGCCGGAAGGTGCCGCGGTGGATCGACTCAAAATGCAGATCGGCGAGCGCGTGATCGAGGGTGAGATTCGCGAACGCGAGGCTGCCCGGAAGGAGTACGAAAGTGCGAAGCGCGACGGCCGCAGGGCGAGCCTTGTCAGGCAGCGGCGAGCGAACCTGTTCACGAGTTCGGTCGCCAACATCGCCCCTGGCGAAACGATAGTGATCGAGATCGAGTATCTCGAAACCATCCGTTACGACGAAGGTAGCTTCAGCCTGCGCGTGCCGACGACACTGACACCACGCTACATAGCCGGGGATCCGGTCCCCGACCGGCAGGGTTCGGGCTGGTCGCCGGATACGACTCGTGTCCCGGATGCGTCGCTGGTCACGCCCCCGGTGGTGGAGCGTGCGGCAGACCACAGGTTGAAGCTGGATGCGCGCATCGACGCTGGCATGCCGCTCGAACTCATCGCGAGCCGCTATCACCCGATCCGGGTGGAGGACGATGGCGACGCGTACCGCGTGCGTCTCGCCGAAGGTGACATGCCGATGGATCACGACCTCGAGCTCCTGTGGCGCCCGGTCAAGGCGGCGGCGCCCCGTGCGTTGATTTTCTCGGAAATGCTCGCCGCGGAGCCGCACCTCCTGGTGATGCTGGTGCCCCCGGACGCGGCGGATGCCCGCGCGGAGGCGCCCGCCCGCGAGCTGGTATTCGTCGTCGACACGTCGGGCTCCATGCACGGCGTTTCGATCGAGCAGGCCAGGCGGGCACTGAAGCTCGCTCTCAACGGCCTGCGGAGCGGCGACCTGTTCAACGTCATCCAGTTCAATTCGATCGCGAGCGCACTCTATCCGGCGAGCGTGCCGGCGAGCCCGGATCGCATTGCCGCGGCGCAGCGATATGTTGACGAGCTGGCAGCGGATGGCGGGACCGAGATGCGTCCGGCACTCGAACTCGCGCTTACCGGTCGTCCGAGCGAAACGCATCTGAAGCAGGTCGTATTCATTACCGACGGCAGCGTCGGCAACGAGGCGGAACTCTTCGGTTTCATAGAGGCACGGCTCGCCGACGCACGCCTGTTCACGGTCGGTATCGGTTCGGCTCCGAACGGCTGGTTCATGAGCAAGGCCGCGGAGGCCGGTCGTGGCACCCACGTCACGATCAGCGCCCTGCACGAGGTCGAGGAAAAAATCGGCCGTCTGTTCCGCAAGCTCGAGAAACCGGAGCTGACGGACATCCGGGTCGAGTGGCCCGACTCGGTCGAAGCAGATGCGTACCCCGCAGTCGTCCCGGACCTCTATGCGGGCGAGCCGGTGACGCTGAGAGTCCGGCTCAGGCGCGCGCCGCGCCCCGGCGACCAGCTCCGGATCTCCGGAACCGGGCCGGGCGGGTACTGGGGTGCCGAACTGCCGCTCGCCATCGCGTCGGATGCGCCGGGAGTCGCCGCCCTGTGGGCCCGCGCGAGGATCGGGATGCTGACGGACGCCGAGCGCCGAGGTGCGGACCCGGAGGCCACCCGGGCAGCGATAGTCGACACGGCACTGGCATATCGCCTGGTTTCTCTGCACACGAGTCTCGTCGCCGTCGACCGGACGCCGGCACGCTCCGCGAAGGCCAGGTTGCACCGCGAGCAGGTGCCGAACCCGCTACCGCACGGGCAGAGCATGCGATCGATATTCGGTTTCCCGGCCACGGGCACGCCGGCCCCGCGGATGCGCATGGCCGGCAGTCTCGCAATCCTGCTGGCGACACTGCTGCTGCTGCGGCAGGTGTGGAATGGGGGAGGGCGATTGCATGCCGCGCCGGACCGGGCCTAGGAGCGCGCTCGTGGCCGCCCTGCTGTGCTTCGGCTTCTGGCAGCTCGGACAGGGCGCCTACATACCGGCGAAAGCCTGGGTGGCGCAGGAACTCATGCAACGCGCATGGCGGAGGACGTCCGGGCAGGAAGGTCGCCAGCCGCCGTGGCCATGGGCCGACACCCATCCGGTCGCCCGGCTGATCGCGAAGCGCGGTGAGGTAGATCTCATCGTGCTGGCGGGCAGCTCGGGCCGCACCCTCGCCTTCGGTCCCGGTCACATGAGCGCCAGCGCACTGCCGGGCGAGCCCGGCAACAGCATCATCGCGGGCCACCGGGATACGCACTTCGCCTTCCTGCAATACCTGCGTGCCGGCGAGACCCTGCGCATCGAGAGGCCCGGCGGACGAAGCCACCTGTTTCGCGTTACCGCCATCGACGTCGTGGACTCCCGGCGCGGCAGCCTGCTGCTCGACTCCGACACGGCGATGCTGAGCCTTGTGACCTGCTACCCGTTCTCCGGCCCGGCCGCAGGTGGCCCTATGCGCTACGTGGTCAGCGCAGAGATGGTCCTCTGATGCTGCACGCGCGGCGCGTCAATCGAGCAGCCGTGCGACCCGCAACAGGCCGGCGACACTGATTGCATCCGTGATGCGGCCGTCGAGGACCTCCTCGAGCGCTGCGGAGAAGGGCAACTTGCGGATCGTGATGTTTTCGGTGTCTTCGAAGTCCGGTTTCCCCGCCGAAAGTTGCTCGGCGAGAAATACGATGCCGACCTCGTCGGTGATCGAGTTGCTGGTGTGCAGGCGCATAATCTCGGTCCAGCGCGCGGCGCTCAGGCCCGTCTCTTCCCGCAGCTCACGCTTTGCCGCCGCGACCGGCTCCTCGTCGAGCGGCGCACCACCCATCGGCAATTCCCAGGAGTATTCGCCCAGCGTGTAGCGGTCCTGGCCGACGAGCCAGGTATTGCGGTCGGCGTCGAGCGGCACGATCGCGACCGCGCGGTTCTTGAAATGCACATGGCCGTACCGGTTCTCGCCGCCGGCGGGGTTGATCACGCGATCCTCGAAGACCCGCATCCACGGGTTGTCGAAGACGACGCGCGATGTCAGTTTCTTCCATTTCATCGGTCTGCCTCGGCTGCACGGGTCTCTACGAGCAGCTTGAATCGCTGCATATCCTCCTCGACGTGCCGCCGCATGGTACGTGCCGCAAAAAGGGCCACGAATCGCGTGGCGCCCCTGAATGAAACGTTGATCCAGGAACTCCAGCGCGTGCCACCGCCGGGCAACGAATCGAAGGTGTCTACGATGAGCGCCTTCGCGGCCGCCGACTCGCGGATCGCAGCGCGGAAATCCGGCTTCCTGCGTTCGGTGATCGTCTGCTGCACGACGACGCGGCGCCCGTTCTCCCGGAAGCAGAGTTCGGCGACAGAGCCAGGCTGCCCCCGCACACCGGTCTTGTGTTCAACCGACACGAGCGCGGATTGCCACTCCGGAAGCAACGCAAGGTCCTCGAAGGCCTGCCAGGTTTCCGCGCGCCCGACGCCGATATCGACGCAAAAATTGAACTTCATCGATGAGCCCGAAACCAACCCGGCGGCACATGATACCGCAGCGCAACAGACCGTGACCGACCCGATTGCGCGGGCCCGGGGCGTGGTCCATAGTTGGCACGCCTCGGCGGGCCGGTCATCGGCCGGGCGGACATAATTCCTGGAATGAGCACGCAGACCCGACAAGCCCGACTGACGACGGGGCCGGTAGGACGGCACTTGCTCGACATGAGCGTACCCGTGCTGTTCGGCATATCGATGATGATGGCGCAGTCCTTCGCCGATGCCTATTTTATCGGCCGCGTCGGCGATGCCGAGCTGGCGGCACTGAGCTTCGCGTTCCCGATACTCATGATAGTCACCAGCGTCGCAATCGGGCTGGGCGCCGGCACCTCGTCGGTCGTCGCGCGGGCCTACGGCGCGGACGACGAGGCCCGAGCGCGCCGGCTGGCGACTGACAGCCTCATCCTCTCCTTCCTCGTCACGGGCGCGATCAGCGCGGTCGGCCTCGTGACGATCGAGCCGCTGTTCGGGGTGCTGGGTGCGCCGGCCGAGATGATGCCGCTGATCGAGGGCTACATGCGGATCCTGTACTTCAGCATCCCGTTGCTGGTCGTCGGCATGGTCGGGGTCAGCGCAATGCGCGCAACCGGCGACACGCGGCTGCCGAGCAAACTGATGATGATCGGGGCCGTTACCAACATCGTGCTCGATCCCATGTTCATTTTCGGCCTGGGGCCGATTCCGGGACTGGGCCTGAACGGCGCGGCCTGGGCAGCGTTCATCACGCGCTGCATGATCTTTGCCGGCACCATCTACTTCATGCACGTTCGGCTGGGCATGCTCAGCCTGGAGCGCCCGAGTTACGCCGAGCTGAAGCGTTCCTGGGTCGACGTGCTGCACGTCGGCATGCCTGCCGCCGGTACAAACGCAATCATCCCGGCCGCCACGGCCGTCGTCACGGCAATGCTGGCGCGGCACGGGCCGGACGCCGTCGCCGGTTTCGGTGCGGCGAGCCGGGTGGAAGCCATGACGCTGGTGCCGTTCTACGCGTTGTCCAGCATCATCGGACCCTTTGTCGGTCAGAACATGTCGGCCGGCCGATCGGACCGGATATTCAGGGCGCTGCATCTGTGCACGGTATTCTGCCTCGGGACGGGCCTGCTGATCGCAATCGCACTGTTCGCGCTGAGCGGCATACTGCCGAAGCTCTTCAGCGATACGCCGGAGGTCATCCGCGTCGCGCGCCAGTTCCTGTGGATCGCGCCGATCAGTTACGGCACCTACGGCATGGTCATGGTGATGAACGCCACCTTCAACGGCATGGGCAAGCCGATGCCGGCGGTCTACGTCAGCGTCGGCCGCATGTGCGTGATCTACATCCCTATCGCCGTCGTCCTTGACCGCTACTTCGGTGTTGCAGGAATCTTCGCCGCATACGCAATCGCGAATGCGACGATGGGCGTCCTGTCCTATGGCTGGGCGCGGGCATCAGTGCAGGCGCAGTGCGACAAGCACGGCCCTCAGGTTGCGGCACCGGCCCACGAAAAAGCCTGATTCTGCCGGCTTGCGGCCGACCATCAGTCGGTGAGGGCCGGCAGCATGCGCTGGCGGTAGAACAGGTGCATGCCTATGCCGCGGCTGGCCATGAACAGCATGAAGGCGAGCCAGAGGCCGTGATTGCCGAGCGGCTGCAGCAGGTACCATGCGGGCAGGAATACGGCCACAGCGGAGAGCAGCATGACGTCGCGCATTTCCCGCGCGCGCGTCGCGCCGACGAATACGCCGTCATACAGGAAGGACCACACCGATACCAGCGGCGACACGACCATCCACGGCAAGTAATCGAACGCGGCCAGGCGCACCTCCTCCAGGTCCGTCAGGAGCAGGACGAGGCCCCTGCCTGCTGTCGCGTAGAGTGCCGCGAAACCGAGCGCAACGTACAGCGACCACCTGAGCGTTATCGCGACGGATCGCTCCAGTGCGTGCCGGCTGCGCCGCCCTACCGCTTTGCCGACCAGGGCTTCGGCCGCGTGCGCGAACCCGTCGAGGGCAAACGACAGCAGGTATTGCAGGTTCAACAGGATCGCGTTGGCCGCGAGGATGAGTCCACCCAGTCGCGCGCCCTGGGCCGTGACGAAGCTCAGCGTAAACACGAGCGCCATCGTGCGAACGAACAGGTGTGCGTTGATGGCGAAGTAGGCGCCATACTGCCTGATTCCCAGCAGTCGCTCCCTTGACCACCGGCCTTCGTGCCGGGCGAGTTCGTGCGCGACGAACCAGAGGCCGACCGCAAGTCCGGCCAGTTCGGCGATGACCGAAGCGGCGGCGACGCCTCGCACCTGCATTCCGAATCCGACGACAAACAACAGGTCCAGCACTATGTTGGTCAGATTCGCAGCAAGGACCATGAAGAGCGGCACGCGCGCGTTCTGCAGGCCGATGAACCAGCCGATCAGTACGTAATTGGCAAGTGTCGGCAGGGCTCCCCAGATACGCACATCGAAATAGTCGCGTGCGTGCGCAGCGACATCGGCTCCCGGACCGAGGAGCGTGATGCCGAGCGCGCCGATCGGTGCCTGCAGGAGGATCAACAGGAGCGCGATGCCGAGCGCGGCGATGAGCGCCTGGCCGAGCGCAGTGCGGACACCGTCGTAGTCGTTGGCGCCGTAGCATTGCGCGGCGATGCCCGTGGTACCCATGCGCAGAAAATTGACGCCGGTAAACAGGAAACCGAAAATCGCGGCGCCGATCGCCACGGCGCCGAGATAGGCTGGATCCTCGAGGTGACCGACGACGCCGGTATCGACCATGCCGAGCAGCGGCACGGAGACATTGGACAGGATCATAGGCGCCGCGATGCGCCAGGCATCGCGACTCGTCGGACGATCGTTCTTATTGCCGGATCGTTCCGGCTGCCTTTCTGCGCCGCTACTCAGAACGCGTTGACGCCCGTCAGCTCCTTGCCGACTACCAGCTGATGCACGGTTTCCGTGCCCTCGTATGTGATTACGCTCTCGAGGTTCAGCATATGACGGACCGGAACGTACTCGGCACTGATGCCGGCGCCGCCGAGTATGTCGCGTGCTTCACGGGCTATGTCCAGCGCCGCGCGGCAGTTGTTCCACTTCGCGACCGATACCTGGGTCGGGCTCAGGCGCCCGCTGTCCTTCAGGCGGCCGAGCTGCAGGGAAAGCAGCTGTGCCGTCGTGATGCGCCGGGCCATGTCTGCGAGCTTCAGCTGGATCGCCTGGTTATGGGTGAGCGGGCGGCCGAACAGAATGCGCTCCTGTGCATAATTCAGGGCCTCACTGAGGCAGGCCTGCGCCGCGCCGATGACGCCCCAGGTGATGCCGTAACGCGCCTGCGTCAGGCAGCTAAGCGGCCCCTTGAGCCCGACGACTCCCGGCAGTACGTTTTCGGCCGGCACGCGCACGTTGTCGAAGAACAAAGCGGCCGTCACCGAAGCGCGCAGTGAGAATTTATTCTCAATTTCCTGGGCAGCGAATCCCGGCGTTCCCTTCTCGACGATGAAGCCGCGTACCCCCTCGTCGGTCCGGGCCCAGACGACCGCTGCATCGGCCACGCTGCCGTTCGTGATCCACATCTTCGCGCCGTTCAGGATCCAGTCCTTGCCATCGCGCTTCGCGTGCGTCTTCATGTTGCCGGGATCCGAACCGCCGTGCGGTTCGGTGAGCCCGAAACAGCCGATTGCCTCACCACGGGCCATTGCCGGCAGCCAGCGCTGCTTCTGCTCCTCGGACCCATACGAATAGATCGGGTACATCACGAGACTGCTCTGCACGGAAACGAAACTGCGAAGCCCGCTGTCGCCGCGCTCGAGTTCCTGGCAGATCAGTCCGTAGCAGATGCTGTTGAGTCCGGCGCAGTCGTAGCCATCGATCGAGCTCCCGAGCAGTCCGAGCTCAGCAACCTTCGGAATCAGGTCGCGCGGAAAATAGTGTTTTTCGAACGCGTCGCGAATGACCGGCAATACTTCGTCATCGACGAAGCGCGCCACGGTGTCCTGCACCATGCATTCCTCATCGGTGAGCTCGGAGCGGACGTCGAAAAGGTCCAGCGGGTTCAGCTGTTTCCTGGCGCTGGCGGCCGGTTTGACGGTAGTGGAGGTTGCCACGGATGACTCCTGCTCAGGCGACTGATTTCGGGCCCGGAATTCTACCGGAATCGTTCCGGCTGGTCAGCGTCAAAAGGGCATGCCCACGCGGCGGTAAAGCCTTGAGAGCAGCCATAGCGGTGCGATCATCATCAGCTGAAGGTCTCGCAATACTGCGCGCAGCGTGCCGTGGCCGAAATGACCCGCCGAGAGCCCGACGATGCCGGCCAGCGTCAGGCCGGTCGCAGCGACCGGTAGCGAATACGCCGAGTAGTCCAGCCAGACCAGGAAAGCCATGACGGCCGCGACGAAGGGCAGCATGCCGATTGCGAGCGACAGGGAGATGACGAAGTAATAGACGACCGCCGCCAGCAGGAAGCAGCTGCCCCAGTTAAGCAGGGGCGAAATCTCGACGAATTCCAGGGGTACCGGCAGCGCCCAGAGGAGGCCCACGATGCCGACGACCAGGATCGGCACGGACAGCCAGTGCACCAGCGGGTTGCCGAGTTCCTGGTGCAAGCCGTCGTACTCCGCCAGCCATCGGTCTGTCTCGTTCATCCGGCCCTCGCCCGCGGGACGCGTTTCCGCCGACCCATTCTACACGGCTGGAGCGGTCCTTCCCGTGTGGACAAAATCATGACAGTTGCCCTGGACCCGCGAAACAAGGGCTGTGCGCGGATCGCTGATCCGGTCGCGTCCACGCAGCCTGCCGAAATTCTGAAATGAGACGTGTCGCTCAAAAACCGAAAAAAATCAGCCGCGGAATCGGGCAAACACGATGGCCACGGTCTAACATACCGCCGTGTTCAGCTGGCAGACAGCTAGAATACGCATAATGGATTTTCATCGGGGCCCGTCCAGACGGCGGGCGTTACCCGGCTTGGGCAAACAGAGGAAACAAAATGAACGCTTCTGGCATCACGAAAGGACTTGTTCTGGGCTGCGCCGTGCTGATCGTGGCTGGCTGCGAAACGCTCGATCCGTACACGCAGGAGTCGAAGACCAGCAGCGCGACCAAGGGCGCGATCATCGGCGCCGTGTCGGGCGCGGTCGTCGGCCTGGCATCGGGCGACGACGCGGTCGAACGGCGCCAGCGGGCACTCATCGGCGCCGGCGTCGGCGCGCTGGCCGGCGGTTCCATCGGTTATTACATGGACCAGCAGGAGGCCAAGTTGAGGGCGGAACTGCAGGGCACCGGCGTCAGCGTGACGCGCATCGGTGACAACATTACGCTCAACATGCCCGGCAATGTGACTTTCGCCACGAACAGCTCGGACCTGAGCCCTGCCTTTTTCGACGTGTTGACCTCGGTCTCGAAAGTGCTGAAGGAATTCGACAAGACGGTCGTGGAGGTGGCTGGCCACACCGACAGCACCGGCAGCGACCAGTACAACCAGGCGCTGTCCGAGCGCCGCGCCGCATCGGTATCCCAGTACCTGAAGAACCAGGGCGTCGATGAGCGCCGCATGCTGACGATCGGCCTCGGCGAGACCATGCCGGTCGCCGATAACGCGACGGATAGCGGCCGGCAGGCCAATCGGCGCGTTGAAATCACGATGGTGCCGCTGACCTCGTAATGACGGGAACGCGGCGGGAGCCCGCCGGCGGCTCCCGCCGCGGGCCGACCCTCGGCAAACAGGATTCCGGCTCCTGGGTCGAAGTCAGCGGACGCGTGCTTACCCTGCTGCCGGACGACGACGTCGACGGCGGGCACCAGAGAATGCTCATCGATGCGGGCAGCGGCCGGACCGTGCTCGTCGCGCACAACCTGGGTCTCAGCGCGCGTGTTCCGGTCAGCCTGGGTGATCGGGTCCTGGTCCGCGGCCAGTTCGAATGGAACGAGCGGGGTGGGCTCATACACTGGACCCACGACGACCCGTTCCGGAAGGAGCCGGCGGGGTACATCCGCCTGCGCGGCAGCACGTATCGCTGACCCGCTCGAACAAGGCCGGCGAATTCGCGCGATGCAGGCGTTACCGGCAAGTCACTTCGCCTTGGCCGGCCCGCGCCCGTCGTCCTGTAAAAGGGCAAAAAAAACCGCCGCTGACTTTGCAGCCAGCGGCGGTTGGTTTGCTTCTGGTGCCGGGGCTCAGGCGGCCATAGCCGTCCGCAGCTTCTTGATCGCGTTGGCTTCGATCTGGCGGATGCGCTCGGCCGAAACGCCGTACTTGTCGGCGAGTTCATGCAGCGTCTGTTTCTTTTCCGCCAGCCAGCGACACTCGAGAATGTCGCGGCTGCGCTCGTCGAGCGTCTCGAGCGCGTCGATCATCCGGCTCGTCGAATCCTCGTTCCAGTCGCTCCTCTCAACCAGGGTAGCAGGGTCCGCGTCCGGGCTGGGCAGGTAGGCGACGGGCGTGTACACCTGGTCATCGTCCGACTCGGGCATCGGGTCGAAGACCGCGTCACGCGAACTCAGGCGCTGTTCCATCTCGGTCACTTCCCTCGGCGTGACTCCGAGATCCTCGGCGACGGCGAGGGTCTCGTCATGCGACAGCCACGCGAGGCTCTTCTTCGCCTTGCGGAGGTTGAAGAACAGCTTGCGTTGGGCTTTCGTCGTCGCGACCTTGACGATGCGCCAGTTTCGCAGCACGAACTCGTGAATCTCGGCGCGTATCCAGTGTACGGCGAAGGAAACGAGTCGCACGTCGTAGTCCGGGTCGAAGCGCTTCACCGCCTTCATCAGGCCGACATTGCCTTCCTGTACCAGGTCGGCGAGCGGCAAGCCGTAGCCGGTGTAGCCCTTCGCAATGTGCACTACGAAACGCAGGTGCGCGAGGACCAGCTTGCGGGCTGCGTCCAGGTCGTCCTGTTCACGGAAGCGCCGGGCGAGGGCCTGCTCCTCCTCCTTCTCCAGCACCGGGATGGCGCTGACGGCCTGGATGTAGGCCTCGAGGCTGCCGACGGGGCCGGCAAGAACCAGGTCGTTTTTCAGGGTAGCGACGGCGTTAGTCATGTACTCGGTTACCTCCGTTGGGCTGCCGATTCTAGCACTCAGGGCCTTAGAGTGCTAAACGGGGAGCGGGTTCCCGGCTGTTTGGGAAAAATAATAATTTAAAATCAGCGACTTGGACTTGCCTGGGCGCGCAGGGCCCAGGCCGACTGGCCGCCGAAGCGCCCGCTCAGCGCGGCTCGATGCGGCGCAGGTGACGGGCCACCGCGAGCCAGGAGCCGACGAGGCCCAGCAGCACCCCGGTGCCGATGATGGCCAGGCTTTCGCGGAGATCGAGCGACAAAAGGCGATAGGCGCTGTTGTACAGGCCGGCCAGCCGGCCGGCGGGCGCGTCCAGCATGTAGACCCCGTAGCCGACCAGGATCAGGGCCAGCGTGCCGCCGCCGAGCCCGTACCAGAGACCGGAATACAGGAACGGCCGGCGCACGAACGCATTGCTCGCACCGATCAGTTTCGTTACCTCGATCTCCTCGCGCCGGTTCTGGATATCGAGCCGGATCGTGTTGCCGATGATTACGATGATGGCGGCGCCGAGCAGCAACGAGCCGATCGTGATCGCCCGCTGCAGCATGTCGAGGATGACGAGAAAGCGCTGCACCCACTCGGTATCGACCTGCACGAAGTCGGTCTCCGGCAGGTTCGCGAGTTCCTCGTTCAGCAGGGTGACGGACAGGCCGGTCATCGCGCTGCCGGGTCGGACCACGAGCGTGTGCGGCAGCGGATTTTCCGCCAGGTGATCGAGCGCTGCCCCGAAACCCGATTGCGCCTTGAACTCGGCGAGCGCCTCGTCGGCGGGAATCAGCGTTACGGTCTCGACGTCCGCACGTTGCTCGATGATATCGGCGAGCCGCTCGGCCTGTGTTCGAGTAACGCCGGGCTTGAGGTAAAGCGAGAAATCGAGCGCGCTGTCCCAGCCGCCGCTGACCGAGCGCGCGTTCTTGATGACGAGATGCATCGAGGCGGGCAGCGCCAGCGTAACGGCTATGACGAGGATAGTCAGGAAGCTTGCAAAAGGCTGCCGGGCAATGCGGCCCAGCGCGCCGAGGCAGTTGCTCGCGTGGCGACTGAGCCAGATCGTCAGCGGCGAAGATCGTCGCGCCGCGGAGAGCGCATCCCTGTGCTGTCTCACGGCCACGGATCAGGCCTTCCGTCCGGACGCAGGTTTTCGGCATAGTCGGCCACGAAATCTTCCTCGTCCTCGTCATCCTGTTGCACGACCCCGTTCTCCAGGCGTATCCGCCGGCAGCCGAGCTGATCGATCAGCGCGATATCGTGACTGGCAATGAGCACGGTGACGCCGACCTCGTTGAAGCGACGGAAGATGCGCATGACCTCCAACGAGAGATCCGGGTCGAGGTTGCCGGTGGGCTCGTCCGCGATCAGCAGCTTCGGGCGGCTGACGATTGCGCGCGCGATGCCTACGCGCTGCTGCTCTCCCGACGACAGGGTCTCCGGCGGTTGCTTTTCCTTGCGCAGCAGGTCTACCTGGTCGAGCGCCGCGCGGACCTTCCGGGCGGCCTCGCGCCGGCCTACGCCGGCGATCACCAGCGGCAGGGCGACATTGTCGAACACGGGCCGATCGTTGAGCAGCTTATGGTCCTGGAACACCATGCCGATCTGGCGCCGGTAGGCGGGGATCCTGCGGCGTGGAATTCGCCGCGTATTCTGGCCGTCGACGAGCACCTGGCCACTGGTCGGCCGGTCGATGAGCGCTATGAGTTTCAGAAGCGTGCTCTTGCCGGCGCCCGAATGGCCGGTGACAAAAACCATTTCGCCTTTGTCGACGATGAGCGAGAGCCCTCGCAGGGCTTCCTGGCCGCCGGGAAATCGCTTGACGACGTTTTCAACCTGGATCAACTGTGTGCGCCTTCCCGGTTTGCAGTACGACCATCGAGCAGCGCGTCGACATACTCGGTGGCACAGAAGGTCTGCATGTCCTCCGCCGCCTCGCCGATGCCGATAAATCGCACCGGGATCGCGAGCCTGTCGGCGATGGCGAGCAGAATACCGCCTTTTGCGCTCCCGTCCAGCTTCGTCACCGTGATACCCGTTACGCCGAGCGCGTCGTTGAACTTCTCGGCCTGCGACAGCGCGTTCTGCCCGAGACCGGCGTCGAGCACGAGCATGATCTCCTGCGGTGCGGTCGGCTCCTTCCTAGCAAGTACACGCTTGATCTTCGTGAGTTCGTCCATCAATCCCTGCTGGTTCTGCAGGCGACCGGCGGTATCCGCCAGCAGCACGTCGATGCCGCGCGCCCTGGCTGCCTCGTAGGCGTCGAAGATGACGGCGGCCGGGTCGGCGCCGGGCTGCTGGGCGATCACCGGCACACGGTTCCGCTCTCCCCAGGCCTGCAGCTGCTCGACAGCGGCGGCGCGAAAGGTATCGCCGGCCGCGAGCATGACGGTGCGCCCCTCCGACAGGAACCGCCTCGCCAGCTTCCCGATCGTCGTCGTCTTGCCGGCGCCGTTCACGCCGACCATCAGTACGACGAAAGGCCCCTGGGAGGAATCCGGCACCAGCGGACGCTCGACCGGTTCGAGAATGTCGAGCAGGGTCTGACGCAAACTGGCCCGGAGCGCATCCACGTCGCCCAGTTCGCGCCGGACAAGGCGCTTCTCGAGCGCCGCGATGATCCTGCTGGTCGCCGACACCCCGACATCCGCCATGACAAGCCGCGCCTCGAGCTCTTCGAGCGTATCTTCGTCGATCCTGCCGCCGGGCACGAAGTCGCGCAGATCCTGGCCAAGCCAGCCGGCCTTCGCATTCAGTTTCGCGCGCAGCCGGCTGAGAAAACCGGCGCGCGGCGACTGTCCGGATTGTTTCCTGTCGTCGGGTAAAGCCAAGATCCACCTGCATCGGCACATGCCGATTCCACAGCAATCGCCTAAACTACCGCCTCGATTGCCGCATGCTCACGCCGGGCGCGGTAACGGTCACCGGCGTTTCGACATTCAGGACGGCACATGGCGCAACGACGGCCTCGATCGGGCCTCAGCCGCAGGACCGGGCCGCCCGGGAGGCTGCGTATTGTAGCCGGAAAGTGGCGCAGCCGTGTTTTGCCGGTCGCCGACGTGCCGGGGCTGCGCCCGACCTCCGAGCGCATTCGGGAAACATTGTTCAACTGGCTGCAGCCTTATATCGAAGGAGCGCGCTGCCTCGACCTGTTCGCGGGCTCGGGTGCGCTCGGACTCGAGGCGCTGTCGCGCGGAGCTGCGCAGGTTACTTTCGTGGAGAGTTCTGGCGTGGCGAGCGCCAATCTGCGCCGCGCCTTCGAAACGCTCGATGCGGCAGGCGCGGAGCTGGTGCAGGCGAACGCCTACCAATGGCTCGAATCCTCGGCGCCGGGATCCTACGATATCGTCCTGCTGGACCCACCGTTCGCCGACGACGCGCTCGGCGGGCTGTGCGCTACGCTCGAGGAGCGCGGCTGGCTTGCGCCAGCCGCGTGGATCTATCTCGAGCAGGACCGATCTCGCCCGCTGCCGGATCTGCCGGCTGGCTGGGCGCTGACCCACGAGAAGACGGCGGGCAACGTGCGTTATGCTCTTGCCTGCAGGAACCCCCCCCGGGGCACTGACCACGAGGTACGAGCATGACCGTTTCCGCCATGTATCCAGGCACGTTCGATCCCGTCACGCTGGGGCACGAGGACCTCGTGCGTCGTGCGTCCCGCCTGTTCGACAAGGTCGTGGTCGCGGTTGCCGCCAACCCGTCGAAGAAACCGATGTTTTCCCTCGACGAGCGCGTCGCGATGGCGCAGCACGCGCTGGCCGATCTGCCCAACGTCGAGGTGCGGGGTTACTCGGGACTGACCGTCGATTTCGCGGTGGCGAACGATCTCGCGGTGATCATCCGCGGGTTGCGCGCCGTGTCCGACTTCGAATACGAATTCCAGTTGTCCAATATGAACCGGCACCTTACGGAGGACGTCGAGACCGTCTTCCTGACGCCAACGGAGAAGTACACGTTCATCTCCTCGAGCCTGGTGCGGGAAATCGCATCCATGGGCGGCAACGTCGCCGAATTCGTGTCACCAGCGGTAAGGCAGGCACTGCTGGAGCGCTGCGGCAGCTCCTGACGCCGTCCGTCAGGTTTGGCAGCGTTTGCACCAATAGGTCGACCGCTGGCCCAGCACCGTGCGCGAGACCGGCTCGTCGCAACGGCGGCAGGGCCGGTCGTCGCGTTCGTAGACGTCGAGCCGCGTGCGGAAATAGCCGGGCTCCCCGTCGCCCCCGGTGAAATCCCGGAGCGTCGTGCCGCCCGCGCGTATCGCGCTCTCGAGGATGCCGCGGATCGCATCGGCAAGCCCGCCCATCCGTTCCCGCGATACACGCCCGGCCTGCCGCTTCGGATTGATGCCGGCGGCGAACAGCGATTCGTTCGCATAGATGTTGCCAACCCCGACGACGATCGAGGCGTTCATGATGAACAGCTTGATGGCGACGCGCCGGCCGCGGGCCTTCTGCCACAGGTATTCGCCGCCGAAGTCCGGGCCGAGAGGTTCCGGACCGAGCCCGGAGAGCAACGGATGCCGCTCCGGGTCTTCGGCCCAGAGCAGCGAGCCGAAGCGGCGCGGATCGCGGAAGCGCAGCGCTTTGCCGTTCTCCAACAGTATGTCGTAGTGGTCGTGACGGCCTGGTGGCTCGTCCGGTTCGACGATGCGCAGGCTCCCCGACATGCCGAGGTGCAGCAGGGCGCTGCCGGCGTCGGTGTCGATCAGCAGGTACTTCGCCCGGCGCCGCAGCGACCGGATTGTCCGGCCCGTGAGCCCCTTGCTGACGGCGGCCGGCACCGGCCAGCGCAGCCTCGGCTCGCGAATGGCGACGTGGAGCACGCGCTGGTTCACCAGCCAGGGCGCGACGCCGCGGCGGCTGGTTTCGACTTCGGGCAATTCCGGCATGTCTGGGTCTCGGAGCGGGGCGCTTACTATAAGGTGATCGCGGGGCCCGAGAAACCGGCGCCGCCGCAAACGCCGAAAACGTGACCTGTTTCTTTCGGCAACCTTTCGCTCCATTTATAGTCGAAAGCCGTGTTTCCAATTACCGGGGTTTCCCTTGATGAATTACCTGTACGGCCTGCTGGACCTTTCCTTCTGGGGCTACGTGATAGCCGGCGTCGTCATGGTCCAGATTACGATGATGGCCGTTACGCTCTATCTCCATCGCGATGCTGCGCACCGGGCGCTCGACCTGCACCCGGTCTTGCGGCATTTCTTCCGTTTCTGGATCTGGTGCACGTCGGGGATGCTGACGCGTGAGTGGGTCGCGGTGCACCGCAAGCACCATGCATACTGCGAGACAAAGGACGATCCGCACAGCCCGCAGATATATGGTCTGCGCAAGGTGCTGCTGGAGGGCGCGGAGCTCTACCAGGCCGAAAGAAACAGGCCCGAGACGCTCGAGAAATTCGGCCGCGGCACGCCGGACGACTGGATCGAGCGCAACGTTTACCTGCGCTACCCGAACGCCGGCATCATCACGCTGGTGGTGACGGACCTGCTGCTGTTCGGGGTACCCGGCATCATCCTGATTGCCGTGCAGCTCGCCGCGATGCCGGTATTCGCTGCCGGCATCATCAACGGGCTGGGTCACCACAGCGGCTACCGCAACTTCGAATGCGATGACGCCGCCACCAACCTCGTTCCCTGGGGGATCCTGATCGGCGGCGAAGAACTGCACAACAATCACCACGCATTCCCGACATCGGCGAAGTTCTCGGTGCAGAGCTGGGAGTTCGACATCGGCTGGATGTACATCCGCATCCTGAGCGCGCTCGGGCTCGCCAGGGTCCGCAAGGTGGCGCCTAAGCCGGTGCTCGCTCCGCGGCCGGGTCTGCATGCAGACATCGAAAACCTGCGCGCGGTGATCGTGAACCGGATGCACGTGCTGCGGGACTACACGCGCCAGGTGACGCTGCCTGTACTGCGGACGGAGCGCACAGCAACCGCCAGCGGCGAGATGCTGCGCCGCGCTCGTAAGCTCCTGGTGCGGCAGCCGAAACTTCTGGACGAGCGTGCCCGCGCACGTCTCGGCGAGATCCTGTCGCGCAACCAGGCGCTCGAGACGGTGCACCGTTTTCGAGAGCGACTGAGCGAACTGTGGAGCGGGGCCAACGTCAGCAACGAACGGCTGCTCGCACAGTTGCAGCAATGGTGCGCCGAGGCGGAGGCCAGCGGCATCCAGGCGCTCGAGGACTTCGCGGCGCGGCTGCGGGCATACCGGCTGGCGCCGAACTGATCGCCCGCGCGGTGAAATTCCCGAAAAAAAACCCGCCGATGGCGGGTTTTTTTCTGATTCGGTCTGATTCGGCGATAGCCGCTTACTTGATCTTGGCTTCCTTGTAGATCACGTGCTTGCGGGCGACCGGATCGTACTTGCGGACTTCCATCTTCTCGGGATGCAGCCGCTTGTTCTTGGTCGTCGTGTAGAAGTGGCCCGTACCCTCGCTCGATACCAGCTTGATCTTGTCACGCATGAGTCATTCTCCCGGCGATCAGACCCGCTGCCCCTGGGCGCGGAGGTCGGCAACGATCTTGTCGATGCCGTGCTTGTCGATGATCCGCAGACCCTTGTGGGACACCCGCAGCCGCACGTAGCGCTTCTCGGCCTCGAGCCAGAAACGCTTGTACTGCAGGTTCGGCAAAAACCGCCGACGCGTCTTGTTATTGGCGTGGGAAACGTTGTTGCCGCTCTGCGGTCGCTTCCCGGTGACCTGACAAACCCTGGACATGGTTAAGTCTCTGATTTCACTATAAGTTGTCCGCGAGCCGCGGACAAAGAGCGGGACTTTATACCAGCCTCGACGTCGCTAATCAAGGTGGCGCGCGCTCAGACCAGGCCGCGGGACGCGAGCGAGGTGCTCGAGGCATCGCCTATGACCAGGTGGTCCAGCAGCCGGATATCGACGAGTTCCAGGGCCGCCTTCAGCCGCCGGGTGATGCGCTCGTCCGCCTGGCTGGGCTCGGCGACGCCGGAGGGGTGATTATGGGCCAGGATGACGGCGGCCGCATTGACAGCGAGCGCCTCCTTGACCACTTCGCGCGGGTAAACGCTCGTCCCGTCTATCGTGCCCCGGAACATTTCGCTGAAACGCAGCACCCGGTGGCGGTTGTCGAGGAACAGGCAGCAGAACAACTCGTGCGGCAGGTCGCGGAGCCGGGCGCGCAGGAAGCGCTCGGTGTCGGCCGGACTCCGTATCGCCGACCCGACCGGCAGGCTGGCCTCGAAATAGCGCCGGGCGAGCTCCGGCAGGGCCCGCAGCGTCGCCAGCGTCGCGCCGCCGACGCCCCGCTCGGCGGACAGCTCGTCCGCGCTGGCCCCGAGTAGCGGGCGCAACCCGCCGTAGCGGCGGAGCAGGCGGACGGAGGTGGCCAGCACCGCCTCGCCGCGGCGGCCCGGCTGCAGCAGCACGGCCAGCAGTTCGGCCTCGCTCAGGGCTGCCGGGCCCGAGTCCATGAGTTTCTGCCGCAACGCGCCGACGCCTCGCGGCCGGACCACGTCGGGCGCCGTGGTGGATGCGTCCATGGATTGATTCCGTTCCTGTTCCCGACTCCGGAGCTTGCCGGCGAGGGGCGGGACTGGCCACGAGCGAAACGCCCGGTTTGCCGGCCATTTGGTGGAAATGCGCCGGGCCATCAGGCTAAGCTCGGCCCTCCGGCGCCACGATGAACTACATGAAACCCAGAAACATCCTGCTCGGCGTAACCGGCGGCATAGCCGCCTACAAAACGCCCGATCTCGTGCGCCGCCTGCGGGAGCGCGGCGCCGACGTGCAGGTCGTGATGACCGACGCAGCGGCCCATTTCGTGACGTCTACGGCGCTGCAGGCCGTCTCGGGCCGGCCGGTCCGGACGAGCCTGTGGGACGAGAGCGCCGAGGCCGCCATGAGCCACATAGAGCTGGCGCGCTGGGCCGACCGCATCCTGGTTGCCCCGGCGACGGCCGACTTCCTTGCGGCGCTTGCCACCGGCGGAGCCCGGGACCTGCTGTCGACACTGTGCCTTGCCACGGAGGCCCCGATTCTTGTCGCGCCTGCGATGAACCACGTCATGTGGGCGAACCCGGCCGTGCAGGCCAACCGGCAGCTCATTGAGTCGCGCGGCATACGCGTGCTCGGGCCGGCCGATGGTGACCAGGCCTGCGGCGAAACGGGGCCGGGACGCATGCTCGAGCCGGCCGAGCTGGCCGCGCTCGCAATGGATGCGGCCGGGCAGCCGGTCGCCAACGGACCGCTCGCGGGCAAACGGGTGCTGATCACCGCCGGTCCGACACGCGAAGCGATCGACGCGGTGCGCTACATCAGCAATCGCAGCTCCGGCAGGATGGGTTACGCGCTCGCCGCAGCGGCCAGCGAGGCCGGTGCCCGCGTGACCCTGCTGAGCGGTCCGGTCGGCATCGAGACGCCAGCCGGTGTCGAGCGCGTCTTCATCGAGTCCGCCGAGGAGCTTCTTGCGGCGACGCACGCGCGTATCGACGACGTCGATGTCTTTATCGCGGCCGCCGCGGTGGCCGACTATCGTCCGCGCCAGGCAGCGGCAGGCAAACTGAAGAAAAAGGCGGCGGAAATGAGCGTCGAGCTGGTCCGCTGCCCGGACGTGCTGGCCTCCGTGGCGCGTCTGCAGGACGGACCGTTCACGGTCGGCTTTGCCGCCGAGACGGATCGTCTGCGCGAGCATGCGTTGTCCAAGCTGGAGGGCAAGCAACTCGACATGATTGTTGCGAACGAGGTCGGCGCCGACCGCGGCTTCGACCAGGAAGCCAACGCGGTCCACGTGTTCTGGCGCACCGGGGAGCGAGCCTATCCGATGACCGACAAGACGAAACTTGCGCGGCAGCTCATCGAGCTGATCGCGGAACGCTACGACGCCAGTTTCGGCTCCGGCACCGCGACCGAACTGCCGGCACTGGCCAGCCGCGACTGAAGGAAGACCGCTTGAGATCGATCGAACTGAAGGTACTCGATTCGCGCGTGGGACAGGATATCCCGTTGCCCGGATACGCGACGGATGGCTCCGCGGGTCTCGACATGCGCGCCTGCATCGACCAGCCGCTGGTCGTGAACCCGGGCGACACGGTGCTGGTGCCCACCGGGCTCGCCATACATATCGGCGATCCGGGGCTGGCGGCTGTCCTGCTGCCGCGCTCGGGCCTGGGGCACAAGCACGGCCTGGTGCTCGGTAACCTGACCGGGCTGATCGATTCGGACTACCAGGGACAGGTCTACATCTCCTGCTGGAACCGCAGCAACAGGGCCTACACGGTGCAGCCGGGCGAGCGAATCGCACAGATGGTGTTCGTGCCGGTCGAGCAGGTCCGCTTCGCGGTCGTCGAGGAATTCGAGTCGAGCCGGCGCGGCGCGGGCGGATTCGGGCACTCGGGCACGAAGTAAGGAGATTTCGAGAGGAGCCGGATCAGGCTTGCGGATCCGACCGGTACATTCGACCGACGGAGAGCGCGCGACTCGCCGCGATCCGGTCCTGACTCAATTCAGGCCCTTCAATTCCTTGAAGCGCGTTATATCGACGTCGAAGCGGGCGATGATTTCCCGCTCGTCCTTGTGGAAGCGCGCCAGGTTGCCCTGGTGGCGGTCGATCGTCTTGCGGGTGTCCTGGATGTCCCGACCGAGATCGGCCGGCATCATTTGGGCGTCCGGATCCTCGCTGTACGGCCGGTAGCGCTTGGCCTCGTCCATCAGCGACTCGAGGCGCCGCTCGAGGTTTCGCAGGTACAGCTCGGTCACGCGGGCCTGCGCCTGGAACAGCTCCACGCGGCGATCGCGGTGCATCGTGATCTCGTCCAGCGTCAGGTAGGTTGCGAGCAGGGCTGCGTCCTGGCGCCGCTGTTCATCGATGGCCGCCTTCAGCTCCTGCTGACGCAGCTCCTCGGCGATTTCCTCGGCCGTGCGTTTGCCGCGAAGTGTATCGACCGGGACGCCGGTCGCGTTGACGACCTGCTTTTCGAAGTCAGCCGCATCGGCCGGGATCGAGTCGCCGTAATGGACCTGGCCATCCTTGTCGACCCAGCGGTACACGTGTTCCTGCCCCGCATGGCCCGGGACGGGCAGCAGGAGGGTAAGGATCGTCGTGGCGAGGATCATCCGCATCGGGCAACTATCACATAAAGCCGTAGGGTCAAAGAGGGACTGGTTCATAAATCCGGGCCCGGAAAGCGCGCACAGGCCATCGTTGGACGAATTTTTGCCGCTTGTGTTCAATAATTCAGCTTTTTACCCCGTACTTTTTGCGGTATTCCAGTACCGGCCCGAGGTAGCCCGCGTACTCGGCCGTCTCCTCCAGCAGGTCGACGAGGTCGTCCAGCCGGGCGATCGACACTACCGGGAAACCCAGCGACTGCTCGACCTCCTGCACGGCCGATAGCGAACCGCGGCCGACTTCCTGCCGGTCCAGCGAGATGACCAGGCCCGCCACCTCTGCGCCGGCGGTCCGGATGAGCTCGACGGCTTCGCGTACCGCGGTTCCCGCGGTGATCACGTCGTCGACGACCATCACCCGGCCCGACAGCGGCGCGCCAATCACGCTACCGCCCTCTCCATGCGCCTTCGCCTCTTTGCGATTGAACGCGTACGGCGTGTCGACGTCGTGGTGCTCGGCAAGAGCTGCCGCCGCAAGTGCCGCCAGCGGAATGCCCTTGTAGGCCGGTCCGAAAAGCATGTCGAACTCGATGCCCGAATTGGCGATCGCCGTCGCGTAGTAGCGCCCGAGTTTCGCCGCGGCATAACCCGTATTGAAGAGCCCTGCATTGAAGAAATACGGACTTACGCGGCCTGACTTCAGCGTGAATTCGCCGAAGCGAAGCACGCCCAGCTCGATGGCCAGCTCGAGGAAATCTCTCTTGTTCGCATGCATGCTGTTGGACTGCGACGAAGCTTCTGTATGATGACCCGCGGTGACGGCCTGCCCGGACGTCATCGCTATCATACACCCGCTGCGCCGTCCATGGCCCGGTCGCGGCGGATTCAATCGCTCGATCCAGGGATTCGAATTGTTGCGCGTAATATCATTGAATGCCAACGGCATCCGCTCGGCCGCACGCAAGGGCTTCTTCGAGTGGATGGCCGGCCAGGACGCCGACGTCGTCTGCATCCAGGAGACGAAGGCCCAGGAACACCAACTCACCGACGAATGTTTCGCGCCCGCCGGCTATCACTGTTACTACGAGGACGCAGTAAAGAAGGGCTACAGCGGCGTCGCCGTTTACAGTCGTATAAAGCCGGACCGGGTGATCCGCGGTTTCGGCGTCCGGGAATTCGACGACGAAGGGCGCTACCTGGAGGTCTGCATCGGCAAGCTCAGCGTCGTTTCGGTGTACCTGCCGTCGGGTTCGTCCAGCGAGGAGCGGCAGGCGGCGAAGTTTCGTTTCATGGAGCAATTCCTGCCGCACCTGCGGAAGTTACGCCGGCGCCGCTCCGAATACATACTGTGCGGCGACTGGAATATCGCTCACAAGGAAATCGATTTAAGAAACTGGCGCTCGAACCAGAAGAACTCCGGGTTCCTGCCGGAGGAGCGAGCCTGGATGGACGGCCTCTTCGGACCGGAAAGGTTTATCGACGCGTTTCGGGCCGTCAACCAGGCACCGGACCATTACACGTGGTGGTCGAATCGCGGCCGCGCATGGGAAAAAAACGTCGGGTGGCGCATCGATTATCAGGTCGTGACGCCCGGGCTCCGCGATCGCATCCTGTCCACGAGCATCTATACGGAAGCGAGATTCTCCGACCACGCGCCGCTGATCATGGATTACGACTGGCCCGGCACGGGCCAGGTCTGAATCGTGGCAACGAGGTCGATCAGGGAGGCCATCGTCAATCGGCGGATGCTGATCTGCGTATTCACGGGTTTTACCTCGGGCCTGCCGCTCTACATCCTGATTCAGCTCGTCCCCGGCTGGTTGCGAACCGAGGGCGTCGGGCTGGCGGAAATCGGCTTCTTCACGCTGGTGCAAATCCCGTACACGTGGAAATTCCTGTGGTCGCCGATCATGGACCGGTACACGCTGCCCTTTCTCGGGCGAAGACGCGGCTGGATGCTCGCAACGCAGCTCGCGTTGATGGCAAGCATAGCGGCGATCGGATTCCTCGAGCCGGCGGTGTCGATCTGGGCGGTCGCCTACATGGCGATGGCCGTCGCGTTTTTCAGTGCAAGCCAGGATATCGTTCTGGATGCCTACCGGCGGGAACTCCTCCCGGATCAGGAACTCGGGCTCGGCAATTCGATCCATGTGCAGGCCTATCGTCTGTCCGGGCTCGTGCCGGGCGCACTCGCCTTGATACTCGCGGATCACCTTCCCTGGCATTCGGTTTTCCTGGTCGTCGCAGTATTCATGTGTATCGGCATCGCGCTCACGCTCAGCATCTCGGAACCGGTCCGTGACCCGGGGTCGCCACGCACGATCCGGCAGGCGGTCATCGAGCCGTTCCGCGAATTCATCGGTCGCCAGGGCATCAGGCCCGCGCTGCTGGTTCTCGCATTCCTGTTTCTCTACAAGCTCGGCGACAATATGGCCACGGCGCTGCAGACGCCGTTTTTCATCGATGTCGGTTTTTCGCTGACGCAGATCGGTTCGATCGCCAAGACCGCGGCGCTGTCTGCGGCCATCGTCGGCGCGATGATCGGCGGGCTGGTCATGATCCGGCTGCCGATCAATCGCGCACTCTGGCTGTTCGGCGTCGTCCAGGTCGTCAGCATCCTCGGATTCGCGCTGCTGTCCGAGGTCGGGCCCAATCCCTGGTTCCTCGGCTTTGCAGTTGCGTTCGAGTATCTCGGCGTCGGGCTCGGGACCGCGGCGCTTACGGCCTACATCGCGCGCTCGACGAACAAGGCCTTTGCGGCAACGCAGTTCGCTTTGTTCACGGCGCTCGCGGCAACGCCGAGAACACTCGCCAATGCCGTGACCGGCCTCATGGTCGAAAGCGTGGGATGGACCAATTTCTTCGTCATTTGTACGGGACTCGCAATCCCGGGCATGTTGCTGCTGTTCAAGGTCGCGCCGTGGAATGCCGATGACTGAGCGGGAAATCACCGTGGGCAGGCTGGACGAGCTGGGCGACCCGGATTGCCGCGAGTTCACCATCGGCGAGGGCGACTGGCCATTTCGCGGATTCGTCGTGCGCCGGGGTGACTCCGTGTATGCGTATCAAAACTACTGCATGCATGTCGGGCATCAGCTGAACTGGAAGCCGGACAGCTTCCTGACCCGGGACATGACGAAGATTATCTGCGCATCCCATGGCGCACTCTATGAAATCGACAGCGGCCTTTGTGTGGGTGGACCGTGTCGCGGCAAATCGCTCCGCAGGGTGGCGTGCGAGCTGCGCGAGGGATGGATAGTCGTCCGCCGGCCGGACAGCGCCTGAGCAAGCTGCGCGCTGACGCACGCGTTAGCGAACTTCTGCCGGGACCGCCGGCTCAAAACTCCCGGTCGGATTGCTCGAGGATTTCCAGCGGATCGTGCCATCCGGCCGGAATTTCGCCGTCTTCGTCGCCGGTATAGTCTTCGGGATCCATGTCGACCGAGCCGGACCAGTCTTCCGGTGCGCCGACTTTTTCGATGAGGATCGTCGGCCAGGCCTCGACATCGATCTCGTCGATGGTCCCGTCGAACCACTGCATCTCGACGGTGCCTTCTTCGTCGTCTATTGCCACGACCTCGAACAGTTCCCCATTTGGCCAGCGATACCAACTTCCGATGACAGGTTCTACAAGCAGCATGACGTTCGCCTTAATGATGTGTCTGTGAATGGTCCTTGGTTATCGGTTGCTTACTGTTTTCTTATAGGGGATTTGGGGGCGCTTGCAAGTAGGGAATACCGAGGGGTCCGCGGGCCCGCGGAATCGCGCGTAAGTGCTTGATATCAAGCGTCGCGAAACGCGCGACAGCTCGCCGGGCCCGGCCGGTCAGATGCGGACGAGCCGCCAGTCCCAGATCCGGTGGCCCCGCCCCAGGCCCCTTTTTTCGAACCTGGTCGTTGGCCGGTCGAGCGGCGCATCGCCCGCATGCTCGCGGCGCTCGGCGACCCGGAACAGCTCGCTCGCAGCCAGCACCTCGTCGATATGTTCCGCATAGCCCGCCCAGTCGGTCGCGATCATCAGCAGGCCACCGGCAATCAGCCTCGAGGCTGCGAGTTCCAGGAAGGCCGGCTGCACGATGCGGCGCTTGTGATGACGTTTCTTCGGCCAGGGATCAGGAAAGTACAGGTTGATCCGCGAGAGCGAACCCTCGCGGAACTGGTACCGCAATACGTCGAGGGCGTCGTGCTCGATGATCCGCAGGTTCCGGATGCCTGCCCTCTCGATGCCGAGCAGGCAGTGCCCGATGCCGGGGCGATGCACCTCCACGCCAATGTAGTCGGAGTCGGGGTTCAGGACGGCCTGCTGGACGAGCGTATCGCCGTTGCCGAAGCCTATCTCCAGGACCACCGGTGCCTGCCGCCCGAACAGGGCCGGCAGGTCGAGCGGTAGCGGCTCCCGGGGCAGACCGAAGACGGGCCAAAGCTCCTCGAGCGCGCGCTGCTGTGCCGCCGTCGTCCGGCCTGCGCGCAGCACGAAGCTCCGAATGCCGCGTTTTCGCTCGGGTGCGCCGTCCACGCAGCGCCTAGCGGCTTCCGGGCCGCCCGAGCACGAAAAACAGCACGCCGGCCGCGAGCAGCGGGCCGCCGAGCCACGGCGATGCCTCGAGCGCCAGCAGGATGGTCCCGGACAGGAAGGCGGTTGCCCCGACGCCGAGCACGAAGCGCTGCCGCTGCTGCGATCGGAGCTGATCCCTGAGCGAGCGCAGGTCGGGAGCATCCATCCGCAGCTTGAGACGTCCGTCGGCTGCCTGCTCCGACAGCTGGCGCACGGCGAAAGGCAGCTCGCGCAGCGCGTCCCTGAGCTGCGGCAGGTTTTCGCGGATGCTGCTGATCATTGCCCGGCCGCCGACCTGCTCGTCCATCCAGCGCCGTAACACCGGGTGAGCCGTCCTCCAGAGATCGAGCTCAGGATAAAGCTCGCGGCCGAGGCCCTCGATGTTGAACAGTGTCTTGTGCAGCAGGATCAGCTGCGGCTGGATTTCCATGTTGAAGCGACGCGCTGCTTCCAGCAGCCGGATCAGAACCTGCGCGAACGATATCTCCGCCAGCGGCTTGTTGAAGATCGGCTCGCAGACCGTGCGCACCGCGGTCTCGAGCTCGTCGACGCGCGTCTCCGGCGGAACCCAGCCCGAGTCGATGTGCAATTTCGCGATCTTGTAGTAATCCCTGTCGAAAAAGGCCAGGAAGTTCTCGGCCAGGTAACGCTGGTCCGATGGGCTAAGCGTGCCGATGATGCCGAAATCCACCGCCGCGTACTTCGGGTTCTCCGGGTCGTCGATCTGTACGAAGATGTTGCCGGGGTGCATGTCCGCGTGGAAGAAGTTGTGGCGGAATACCTGCGTGAAAAAAATCTCCACGCCGTTCTCCGCCAGCTTGCGGATATTCGTACCCGCTGCACGCAGCGCTGCCATATCGCTGATCGGTATGCCGTAGATCCGCTCCTGGACCATGACGCCCTTGCGGCAGAAATCCCAGTAGATTTCGGGAACGTACAGCAGCCCAGAGCCCCTGAAGTTTCGCTTCAGCTGCGCCGTATTCGCCGCCTCGCGCATCAGGTCCAGTTCGTCGAGCACCGTCTTTTCGTACTCGGCCACGACCTCCGTCGGACGCAGCCGGCGGGAGCCGGGCCAGTACCTGTCGGCAAGCTGTGCGATCACGTGCAAAACGGCGATATCGCGCTCGATCAGCGCCCGGACGCCCGGTCGCAGGACCTTGACGATAACCTCGGTGCCGTCCGGCAGGGCGGCGCTGTGTACCTGGGCAATCGATGCGGCGGCCAGGGGTTCGACGTCGAAGCGCGAAAACACTTCGTCGAGCGGTTTGCCGTAGACGCCGGTCAGAATGCTTGCCGCCTCTTCGCCGGGAAACGGTGGTACGCGGTCCTGCAGCATCGCCAGCTCGTCCGCGATGTCGGTTGGCAGCAGGTCGCGACGGGTCGACACCGCCTGGCCGAACTTGACGAAGATCGGGCCGAGTTCCTGCAGCGCGAGCCTGATCCGCTTTCCCAACGGGTCGCTGCGGTCGGCCGACCTGGGGAACAGGTAAAAGAAAAAGCGCAGCGGGCGAAGTATGTGGGTCGCCGTGATGACGTCGTCGAGACCGTACTTCACGAGCACTCGCTGGATGCTCACCAGGCGGAGCAGCGTCTTCCCGCGTGACATCGCTCAGCTGGTCCCGTCTTCGAGGCGTCGTATCCGGACCTCGGCCCGTTCGACGTCGTCCCGGAGCCTTTCCACGCCGGCACGAAAAGCATCGGCTTCGTAACGGCTCGGTACGACCCGGCTTTCCTCCTGCAAGTACTCGGTCAGGTTCTGCCGCATCGTCTCGTGCGCATCGCGCGCCCAGCGGCCGACCGCGCGGGCGACGTCGCCGACGCCATGGGCCGCGACGTCCCCGAGCACACCAGACAGTTCCTCCTCGATATCCGGGCGCCCATACGCCAGCAGCCGCTGGAACGACTGCGCGATCTCGGCATCGCCGATCAGATCGATGGAGCCGTCCCGTATCAGTCGCTCGCCCGAGCGCATTGCGAGGCTGGCGAGCGCGAACAGCGAGCCGGTGATCGCGACATCGGGTTCGTCCACCCCGGAGCAGAACTCGAGCGCGTCCTGACCCACGCGAAAAGATACGGCCAACGCGGTATCCCGGACGCGCAGCGTGACGATCCGGCCGTCGAGCTCGGCGCAGAGTTCGCGCGCCGGTGACTTCGCCGCGATCTGCCGGTTCACCATGCCGATGATCGGGCGCAGCATTGCCGCCAGCGCGTCCATCAGAGCTTGTACCCGACGTGGAGCGCGACGATGCCTGCGGCAAGGTTGTGGTAGCGGCAGCGCTCGAAACCGGCGTCGCGCAGCATGCGGAGCAGCTCCTCCTGGTCAGGGTGCATCCTTATCGACTCTGCGAGGTAACGGTAGCTCTCAGCATCGTTTGCAATCAGGCGCCCCATCACCGGCAGGATCCGGAACGAGTACAGGTCGTAAGCCGGCTTGATCGATTCGGCCGGCTTCGAAAATTCCAGCACCAGGAGTTTGCCGCCCGGGGAGAGGACGCGGTACATGGAGCGCAGCGCCGCGTCCTTGTCCGTGACGTTGCGCAGGCCGAAAGCGATCGTGATGCAATCGAAACTGGAGTCGGCGAACGGCAGGTTTTCGGCGTCGACCTGCGCGATCGAAACGTTGCCTGCGACCCCGGCATCGACGAGGCGGCGCCGGCCCTCGCGCAGCATCGCCGCGTTGATGTCGGCGAGAACGACATGGCCGCTCGGCCCGACAGCCCGGGAAAAAGCGCGTGACAGGTCACCTGTGCCGCCCGCCAGATCGAGCACCGCCTGTCCTCGCCTGAGCCCTGCCTGCTCGACGGTGAAGTGCTTCCATAATCGGTGCAGGCCGCCGGACATCAGGTCGTTCATGATGTCGTAGCGGTTCGCAACCGAATCGAATACGCCCCGGACGCGCCTGGCCTTCTCTTCGACCGGGACGGTCTCGAATCCGAAGTGAGTCGTGCTCTTGGTCATGGTCCAGGGCTCTCGGCTGGCCTGCGAGCATAGCCCGCGGCCTCGAGCCGGTCGAGATATGCCTGCCAGAGTCTGTCGTGATCACGACCGAGTTCGTACAGGTACTTCCACGTATAGAGGCCGGTGTCGTGGCCGTCATCGAAGACGAGCCGGATCGCGTAATGTCCCACCGGCTCGACGCGCTCGATGAGCACGGACTCCTTGCCCTTCTGGAGCGTCTCCTGCCCGGGGCCGTGGCCGCGCACCTCGGCGGACGGCGAGTGCACCCGCAGGTACTCGAACCCGAGGTCGAAACTGCCGCCGTCGGCGTAAGCAACCGAAAGCACGCGCGACTTCTTGCGCAGTCGTATTTCTAGCGGTACAGGTTCCATGCTGGCATTGTCACCCGGCTCGGGGGCGGCATCAAAGGATATAGCGGCTCAGGTCCTCGTTCTTCGCGAGTTCCGCGAGCTGGCTGTCCACGTAATCGGCGTCGATGGTCAGTACCGTGCCGCTCTTGTCCGAGGCCTCGAACGAAATCGTCTCGAGCAGGCGCTCCATTACGGTATGGAGACGCCGGGCGCCGATGTTCTCGGTCGCCTCGTTGACGTGAAAGGCGACCTCGGCGAGCCGGCGCACGCCGCTCTCGGTGAATTCCAGGCGAACCTCTTCGGTGCCGAGGAGCGCCTCGTACTGTGTCGTCAACGCCGCATCCGGCTCCGTCAGGATCCGGACGAAATCGTCCGTCTTGAGCGACTTGAGCTCTACCCGGATCGGAAAACGGCCCTGCAATTCCGGTATCAGGTCCGATGGTTTGGCGACGTGAAACGCTCCGGAGGCGATAAACAGGATGTGATCGGTCCGGACCATTCCGTATTTCGTGTTGACGGTAGATCCTTCGACGATCGGCAGCAGGTCGCGCTGTACGCCTTCCCGTGACACGTCTGCACCCATCGTCTCCGAGCGTCGTGCAATCTTGTCGATCTCGTCGATGAACACGATGCCCTGCTGCTCGACCGCGCGCAGCGCACGGGCTTTCAATTCCTCCTCGTCGAGCATCTTCGCCGCCTCTTCGTCCGTCAGCAGCCGCATAGCCTCCTTGACCCTGAGCTTGCGCGTCTTGCGCCGATTGCCGGAGAGGTTCTGGAACATGCTCTGCAGCTGGCTGGTCATCTCCTCCATGCCGGGCGGCGCCATGATCTCGACGCCGACCGAAACCGACTGGAGATCGATCTCGACTTCCTTGTCGTTCAGCTTGTCCTCACGCAGCATCTTGCGGAACTTCTGCCGTGTGTCGCCCATGTCGCGTCCCGGCTCCGACTCGGCAGTGAAACCGACGCCGTGCGGCGTCTTTGGCAGCAGCACATCGAGAATCCGCTCCTCCGCGGCATCCTCGGCCCGGTGGCGAACCCTGGCCATGGCTTCCTCGCGGGTGATCTTGACCGCGACATCCACCAGGTCCCGGATGATGCTGTCGACCTCGCGGCCTACATAGCCGACCTCGGTGAACTTGGTTGCCTCGACCTTGATGAACGGTGCCTTTGCGAGCTTCGCCAGCCGCCGCGCGATCTCGGTCTTGCCGATACCGGTAGGACCGATCATCAGGATGTTCTTCGGGGTGATCTCCGCTCGCAGCGATTCATCGACCTGCGTGCGGCGCCAGCGGTTCCGCAGCGCAATGGCTACGGCGCGCTTGGCCTCGTCCTGGCCGACGATATGCTTGTCCAGTTCCTGGACGATTTCCCTGGGTGTCATTTCCGACATGTCAGCTTTCCAAACCCGTTGTTGTCACTTGCCGGCAGCCGGCAGTTCCTCGATCACCATGTTGTGGTTCGTGAAGACGCAGATGTCGCCGGCGATGCCGAGCGCCTGCTCGACGATCGAGCGCGCGTCGAGTTCCGTATTGCGCAGCAGGGCGAGCGCGGCGGCCTGTGCGTAAGGGCCTCCGGAACCTATTGCCATCAGGTCATTCTCCGGCTCGATGACGTCGCCGTTACCCGAGATGATGAACGAGGTCGCCTCGTCGGCGACGCAAAGCAGGGCTTCGAGGCGCCGCAGGCGCCGGTCAGTCCGCCAGTCCTTGGCCAGCTCGATCGCCGCCCGGGTGAGGTTCCCGTATTGCTCCAGCTTTGTCTCGAACAGTTCGAAGAGAGTAAAGGCATCGGCAGTGCCGCCCGCGAAACCGGCGATCACGCGGCCGTTGGCGAGCTTCCGGACCTTGCGCGCATTGCCCTTCATGATCGTGTTACCCATGCTTACCTGGCCGTCGCCTGCCATGGCGACCCGGCCATTGCGGCGAACGGAGACGATGGTCGTCCCGCGAAATTGCTGCATAACGGATCCTCGACTGTGTGCAAGGCCGGGTGGCGCCTGGCCATTTCGCTGCGGGATGGGCGCTATTTCCTGGTCTTGGTCTTCGCCCGTGGGTGCGTCTGGTCGTATATCTGGGCCAGATGCTGGAAGTCAAGATGAGTGTAGACCTGGGTCGTACTGATACTCGAGTGGCCCAGGAGCTCCTGGACGCCGCGCAGGTCGTGGCTGGATTCGAGCAGGTGAGATGCGAAGGAGTGCCGGAACAGGTGCGGATAGACCTTGGTGTCGATGCCCTGCCGCCGGGCCCAGTAGTCGACGCGCGCCTGGACCGACCGGGGACTGAGGCGCGTGCCGCGCTGGCTGACGAACAGGGCCGCTTCGTCCGCGCCGGCAAGCTGCCCGCGCTGTCGCTGCCACTCGGCGAGCGCCTGGCGCGCCATGCGGCCGACCGGAACGATCCGGTCCTTGCTGCCCTTGCCGGTCACATGGACCGTGCCGTCGGCCATGTCGATGTCGGTAAGGTTGAGACCGATGAGCTCGGCGAGACGCAGGCCCGACGAATAAAGTAACTCCAGTATCGCCCGATCCCGGGCGACGATCGGGCTGTCGCCTGGCAGCTGCAGGAGCCTCGCCATGCGGTCGACGTCGAGGTTCTCGGGCAGGCGCTTCTTTGCCTTCGGCGCATTGATCGCGTCGATCGGGCTCTTCCTGACGTGCTTCTCACGCAGCAGGTATCGAAAGAACGTGCGTGCCGCCGATAACCGCCGCTGTATGCTCCGAGGGCTCATGCCGCGCCGGAAGATCGCGGCGCTGAAGGCACGGATGTGCTCGCTGTCGAGGTCGCCCCAGCGCTCGAGCCCGAGCCGGTCGCAATAGCCGGCCAGCGCCTCGATGTCGCGCCCGTAATGGCGGCAGGTCAACGGCGACAGCCGGCGCTCGGTGCCCAGGTGCCGGAGGAAGCGGTCGATCCATGCGGTTTCGGTTTCGAGCATAGGGCCCGGACCCCGTTCAAGCCAAACCAATCAGGCCTGGCGGCCTCGAGCTGACGGCCGCGATCCGGCCCTAGTAGCGTTTCAGCGCGGCGGCAATCAGATCGCCGATGCGGGCGAGAAAATCGATGCTCATGGCCGGGTGGAAGCGGTTAGCGTCTGCGCTGCCGATCGCCAGGAAGCCCAGTTCGCTTTTCGGCCCCAGCGGAACGAGCGCGCAGGAGCCTATCTCGTTGGTGTCCTCGCCGAACAGGAAGTTTCTTTGCGCGTCGCGGATCTGCCCGCAGCGCGGGCTGACCCCCTTCAGGAAGGTCGCGAACGGCTTCACGGCGGGGTCGTCCTTGTGAACCGGGCGGAAAAAGCGCCCGGCATCGATGTCGTCGAACATCGCCGGGTCGCGGAACAGCACGAGCACGGCATGGTCCGCGTCGAACCCGGTGCGCAGCGCGGTTTCGCAGGTTTGCAGCGTCGCCTGCAGCGTGTCGGCCGATAGCAGGCGCAGGCACAACTGATGAATCTTGGCCGCGAGCACGTCGTTGGTCCGGGCGACCGACAACAGCTCCTTCAGCTTGCGCTCCAGTTTCAGATCCTTCTGCCGCAGCACCGAGACCTGTCGCTCGACCAGCGAGATCGTGCCGTTGACCTGGTGCGGCAGACGCAGGGTCCCGAGCAGCTCCCGGTGCCGTTCGAAGAAGTCGGGATGTGCCGCGAGATAGTCCCGGACGGACTCGTCCGACACCGCTTCTTCGACGATTTCAGGCTTCCGTTGTGTGCTCATGGTCCGGTCTGTCCTCGTGTCTTCGGCTGCTTGAAACGGCAACGAGAGCTTAGCACGCCTGCCAAGGCGCCATGCCCGTGCCTGGCGCGCCCGAATGGACTTTTATGGCTTGCCTCGGTAGTTTACATAAACTGACGATCTGACGAGACCCGAGGAAATTTATGCGGCACATAATGGTCATGAATGCCAAGGGTGGCTGCGGCAAGAGCACGCTGGCCACCAACATCGCGGCATACTTCGCCAACGAAGGTTACAGCGTTGCACTGGCCGACTACGACCCGCAGCGGTCGAGCCTGGACTGGCTGGCAAGACGGCCCGAGAGTCGCCCGCAGATTCTCGGCCTCGAGGGATTCAGCGAGGGCCTGAAGCGCGCCCCGCGCAGCGCCGACTTCGTCGTCATCGACGCGCCGGCCCGTTCGCACGGGGCCGAGCTTACGAACCTCGTCCGCGTGGCCGAAACCATTGTCGTGCCGGTGCTGCCGTCGACGATAGACATGCAGGCTACCGACCGCTTCATCGAGGAGCTCCGCTCCGTCGGCAAGATCGAGCGCAAGGAGGCCAAGATAGGCCTGGTGGCCAATCGCGTCCGCGAGTACACGCTGATTTTCGAGGAGCTGGACGAGTACCTGTCGCGCCTGCGCGTGCCCTATATCGGAGCGCTGCGCGAAGCCCAGAACTATGTCAGGGCCTACACGCGCGGGCTGGGCGTGAGCGAGCTTCCCGAGTACCTCGCCTGGCCCGACTGGGAGCAGTGGGAGCCGCTGACCAAGTGGCTCCGCAGCGTCAGAAGTCAGCCCTGAGCCGAGGCCTGGCCGGACCGGGCTTCCTCGGCCAGGCTGGCCCGGATCCCGTCCTCCGGGTCCCCGTATTTCGGCCGCACGCCCAGGACCTCGCGCATCCGCCGCGTGTCGAGGCGACGCGATTCGGCGACGAAAGACATCCGCTCCCGGCTCCAGGTCCTGGCGGCCGCCCCGAGGTCGAGCTCGGGCGGCGGGGGCAGCCCGGCAAGCCGCGCGACGGCGCGGCTGAACGAGCTGCTCGACCGGTCGTCCCCGTCGCCGACGTTGTAGATACCGGGCGGCGCGCGCTGCGTCTGCATTGCCGCAAGGCAGCACTCAACGAGGTCATCGACGTGGATCCGGTTGCCGGGCCCTGCGTCGGCATCGCGTAACACCGGGTCGCCCGCGCGCAGCCGGTCGAGCCCCAGGCGTCCTGGGCCGTAAATCGCGGGCACCCGCAGGACATACAGTTCTGCGCCGCGGTCCCGGCACCAGTCGCCGAGCAATCGCTCGGCGGCAACCCGCCGCTTCGCACGGGCGCTTTGCGCTCGCGTCCCGGCCGATTCGTCCACGACGGCGCCCCGCCGGTCCCCGTAGACGCCGCTCGTGCTCAGGTAGACCACGCGCGCCGGAGCAGGCGTCAGGCGCGCCAGCAGCCCGGCGAGCCGGGCATCGCCGCCGTCGCCACCGGGAGGGGCCGTGTAGAGCAGGCAGCAGGGTGACGGCAGCCGGATCGGTTCCGCGTGGCGGGCGTCGAAGTCGACGAGCCTCAATTCCTGGCCCCCCGAGTCTACCGGCCGGCGGCTCAGCGCCAGGGCGCTGCCGGCAGGTAGACTCGCGAGCACCCGCCGGCCGGTATACCCGGCCCCGGCTACCACGAATTTCACTGCTGGGCGCCGAGGGCCGAGCGCCGGATGGGTCGTTCGGTCTTGAGGTGCGGGATCGCCGGCAGGGGCTGCCCCGATACCAGGCCGAGCCCGGTCCGGTAGGCCTCTGCCGCCGCGTCAGCCTCGCCGAGACGGCTCAGGAGGCGGCCATATTCCTGGTAGACCTCCGGCGTCGGCCGAAGCCCTATGACGGTCTCGAGATAGCTGCGGGCCTTGCCCCACAGCTCGTTTTTCAGACAGAGGCGCGCGGCACAGAGCAACATGTCCGGGTCGTCCGGGTGCATGGCCAGCCACTGTTCTGCCTGCTTCAGGTGCTTGCCCGGGTTGTCGCTGCTGATCATGCCGTAGACCCTGACAAGCCGGCCGTCCCAGTGGCGGCGGAGCCTGGCGGTCAGCTCCTTTTCGGCCCGGGCATGCTGCCCGACGCGCAGCAGCGCCATGAAGTACGCCTCGACCAGCCCGCTGTCCTGCTTCAGGGCCTTCGGCGCGCGGCCCCAGATGCCGCTGATCTGCTCGCCGTCCGTTGCACGGGCCAGGTCCTCGGTCACCACCCGCAGCGTCCAGGTATGGAGGGTCTCGCTGTCGGCCCGCCCGTGTTTCTGCAGGCGCGGCAGGAGCTCGCCGAGGTGGCGCCAGTCCTCGAGCCGGAAATACAGGCGGCCGAGCAGCGTCAGCGCGTGCGCGTGGTTCGGCGTGTTTTCCTCGATCCGCCGCAGCGTCGCCAGCGCCTGCTCGTATTGCCCCTGGTCGAGCTGGAACTCCGCCTGCGTCAACAACACCGCGTTCGCGGCTTCCGGCATTCCCTCGTAGGCTTGCCTGAGCCAGTTGTCGCGGCGATCGTCGTGCCCGAGCAGGTGTGCTGCCCGCGCGGCCTGCAGGTAATTCAGTAGCGGCGCGTCGCTGGCACCGGCGGCCCGCGCCAGCATGCGTTCGCCCTTCGCAAAATTGCCTTCGGCAACCTGGATCATCCCCTGCGTCAGCTGCTGGCCTGCCCGGGCGCTGCGGAAGCGCCCGGCCGCCTGTCCCAGCTTGCGGGGCGCCCGCAGCAGCTTGACGACGAACCAGGACGCGGCGAGCGCGGCGACCAGGAGCCCCAGCAGCACGGGCACCGACATCTCGATGATGTAGCTGCGGAAATTGATGACGACGTAACCCGGGTCTTGCAGGAGAAGATGCGCAGCAAGTGCGCTGGCAACCAGGGCGACGACGAAGAAGAGCCCTAGCCTCATTGCGGCTGCCCGGCGTCCCGACCGTCGCCCGTGCGTTCCGTCGCGGCCCGAAACGCGGAATACGCCCGCAGCAGGCGCAGCGAATTTGAGATATCCGGCAGTGCCGCCGTGAACACGCTGTTGCGGATTTCGCTGATCGTCAGCAGGGCACTCTGCACCGGAGCGCTCTCGACGTCGTAGTACTCGTGCAGCCAGGCGAGGGCATCGTCGAGACTCGCTTGAAAAATCGCCTGCTCCCCGCGCAGCAGCCCGATGCGTGCGGCCTGCAGCTGCAGCGACAGGTTCGCCCGCAGGAAATAGGCGGCTTCGGGTGCCATCAACGGGCGCACATCCTCGTCGCTGCGCCGCACGGTGACGATCCCGCTGATCGCATTCTTCAGGGACGCAAGCGCACGGTCCGTGCCCTCCAGTCCGGGCCCCGGCGCCGCATCTACGTCGGCCGCGGCGCCGGCCTGCAGCTGCGATCCGAGCGGCAGGTCGCTGGCCACGCTCGCCAGGCTGGCGAGCGTCAGCGTCGCGCCCTCGACATCGGGTCGATCGACCGCCTCGAGGCGCTGCAGTTCCTCGGCCAGCGCTCGCCTTACTTCGATCAGCCCCGGATCCGGAATCGCCCTGAGCGTCTCGTCGGCGAGACCGAGCGCGAGAGCTGCCAGTTCCGGATTGCCTGCCAGCTGCACCTGGGCGTTGGCGATCTGCATGTAGTACTCGGCCTCCGCGAGCAGCCAGGAGTCTCGAACGCCGGTCGAGATGCCCTTCAGGGCAGCGAACGACGATTCGAGGCCGGAGACCCGGCCCTCGATGTCCTCGAAGGAACGCAAACGCTGCTCGAAGCGCCGCTCCGCCTCTTCGAGATCACTGCTGCCGGAGTTCCTTGCCGCGGCGAACTCGTCTACTCGCTGTTGCAGGCTTCTGGTTGCTGCCTCGGTGCCCCGGATGTCGGCGGCCAGCCGATCCACGTAGGCCGTCGTCGCGAGTTCCTCGCCCGGGTCCGATCCGCTGACCGCCAGCAGCCAGGCGCTCGAACCCAGCGCCAGGATGGACAGCAGCAGTGCAAGCGCGGCCAGCAACAAAGGCAGCCGGGGCCTGGCAACGGTGCCAGGCGGCTCGACGGCTATGTCGCCGAGGTCATCGCCAAAGCGGGCGTCCGCCTGGTCGTCTGCAGGCCTGTTGTTGCCGGCATCGGCTGTGGTCTCGGTTGTCGGATGGTCGTTCATGGCGGGTTCGTTGCGGGAGTCATCGGTGAACCGGGTCGTAACGCAGGCTTGCGACCAGTGCGCCCACAACGTCGGCGGCCTGCGGACCAGGTGCGAGAATACAGCGTGCGTCGGGCAGTCGCTCCTGTATCGTTTTTATCACACGTTCGCTGGGCGCCACCAGTCGCGCCGTACGCAACACGCCGGCGCAGGATAGCGGCAGCGACTCGCACAGCGCACTGAAGGCCGCAACGCTCATGATGACGACGGCATGGATTCGTCCGCCGAGCCAGGCCTCCTCGATATCATCAGTTTCCTGCTGCGCGAATTCGTGCGGGATACGCCTGTACACCGACAGGTACTGCACGCGGGCGCCGCGCGCGCGCAGCGTTTCGGCGATGAGCTCACGGCCGGACTCGCCGCGCACGATCGTCACCGTCTTGCCCGCCACGCTGACGAGTGCCGGCTCGGCCAGCAGGTGCTCACTGTCGAACGCAGCCGCCGGCCGAATGTCGACAGGGATGCCGGCATCCTCCAGCGCCCTTGCCGTGGCGGGGCCTACCACGGCCACGGCCGGCCGGCCGGCGCCGAGCGCGAGGAGACCGTGGTCGACGGCATTGGCACTGACGAAGATGACGATATCGGCAGGCCGCAGCGCGGCGAGCTCGGACTCCACGACCGCCGGATCCCGCCCGACGATATCCATTACCGGGAAGGAAATGGCCGTACCGCCCTCCGCTTCGATGGCGGCGATGAGATCCGCGGACTGGTGTGCAGGCCGCGTGACAAGAACACCGATGCCGCCGAGCGCCGGCTCGCTCATGCGCCCTGTGCAACCAGCATGTCGGCGGCGCCGAGGCCGAGCATCTCGTCGGCCAGTTCCAGCCCGAGCGCTTCCGCCGCGTGCCGAGGCCCGCGAATACTGCGGCGCAGCACCCGGCTGCCGTCGGGGCGCGCAACGAGGCTGGTCAGCGACAGATCATCCCCGTCGAGGGTCGCGTAACTTGCGAGCGGCGAATGGCAACTCGCTTCGAGGCGCCGGGCCACAGCACGTTCCGCGGCGGTCGTGAGCCTGGCGGATTCGTCCTCCAGCCTGCCCAGCACGTCCCGGAGGTCGACGCGGTCGCTGCGGCACTCGACGCCGACGACGCCCTGCGCTGCGGCCGGGAGCATCGTCTCGGGGGGCAGCGAATAGCCGATGCGATCCGCAAATCCGAGGCGCTCCAGGCCGGCGCAGGCCAGGATGATCGCGTCGTACTGGCCGTCGTCGAGCTTGGCGAGCCGCGTATTGACGTTCCCGCGCAGCGGCCGCAGCTCGAGGTCCGGCCGGGCGGCGAGCAGCTGTGCCTGGCGGCGCAGGCTGGAGCTCCCGACCAGTGAGCCCTGCGGCAGCTCGTCGAGCGCGAGCCGACCCGGCGATACCAGTGCGTCGAAGGGACTCGCGCGTTCCAGCACCGCTGCGACGCAGAAGCCCTCGGGCATGTCAGCCGGCACGTCCTTCATCGAGTGCACGGCGATATCCGCCCGGCCCTCGAGCATCGCGATCTCGAGCTCCTTGATGAAGAGCCCCTTGCCGCCGACTTCGAGCAGGCTGCGGTCGAGTATTTCGTCACCGCGGGTGCTGAGCGGCAGCAGCTCGACCTCGCTGACTTCCGCGAGTTCACGCAGCCGCTGGGCAACATGTTCCGCCTGCCAGAGGGCAAGGGCACTCTGGCGTGTCGCAATGGTGATCTTCAAACCGGTAATCCCTTCAGTCTCTTCCTGACCTGTGCAAGGTGCCGGCGACTCACGGTCAGCCGGTCCCCGCCCTTCGCCGCGCAATCGCGCAGCACGATCTCGACCTCGCCATCGGCAGACTTGCAGAGCTCGCCGATACGCGCGACCGCTACCAGCGCCCCGCGATGGATCCGCACGAAGTCCGTCCCGAACTCGTCTTCGAGCTGCTTCAGCGAATCGTCGATCAGTTCCTCCCCGGACGCGTGGCAGACGCGCGTGTACTTCTGGTCGGCGACAAAGTAGCAGATCGATTCGACCGGTATCAGCCGGAGAGCCCCGTGCGCGCGGGCGCACAGGTGGGTCCTGCGGTCATCCCCGCCGCCGGCGCGCCCGGAGATCTCGCCGATCAGCGCCTTGCTCAGGCGGCGCGCGCGCTGCAGCGCGGCCTGCAGGCGTTCGCGCCGCACGGGTTTCAGCACGTAACCCACGGCCTGCGCGTCGAACGCCTCGATCGCGTACTGGTCGTATGCGGTCGTAAAGACGATGGTGGGCGGACGATCGAGTTCGTTGAGGTGCCGGGCGGTTTCGAGGCCGCTCATGCCGGGCATGCGAATGTCGAGCAGCACGACGTCCGGATGCAGTTCGCTCGCCATCGCGATCGCCTGCTCGCCGTTCGCGGCGTCGCCGACGACTTCGTGTTCGCCGACATCTTCGACGAGATGGCGCAATCGCGCGCGCGCGGGCGGCTCGTCGTCGACGATAAGGATCTTCACGCGTGAGACTCTTCGCAGGGAAAGTCCAGCTGCACGGTAAAGCGGCCATCGACTTCACCGGCGGAGATGCTGGCGCGTGCACCGTAAGCCAGTTCGTAACGCTGGCGAATATTGTCCAGCGCCATGCGGTTGCCGCTCTTCTTCGTCTTCGCCTCGTCTGCGAGCGGATTCGAGACCGTGATGCTGAGCCTGCCGTCGTGACGGCGGCCCCGCACGGTCACCTCGCCGCCGCCGGGCAGCATTTCGATGCCGTGGTAGATGGCGTTTTCGAGCAGTGGCTGTATCGTCAGGCTGGGGATCAGCGCGCGCATCGGCAACTCGCCGATGTCCCAGCGCACCCGCAGCCGGTCCCCCAGGCGCAGTTTCTCGATCCGCTGGTAAATGGCCGCGACCTCGAACTCTTCCTTCAGCGTGGTCAGGTCCTTCGGGCCGCCCAGGTTGGCACGCAGCAGGTCGGCCAGGTCCTCGACGGCCTCCTCTGCGCGCGCCGGGTCGCTGCGCGTCAGCGAGGCGATCGTATTCATGCTGTTGAACAGGAAGTGCGGCCGTATCAGTGCCTGCAGCGCGCTGACCCTGGCTTGCGCCTCGAGGACGATGCTCCGGCGCCACTCGCTGGAGATGTACAGGTAGCGCAACGCCAGTGCGATGATGATCGAGCTCATCGTGAAGCTGCGCAGCAGGAATCCGCCGTGCGTATCGTCGATGATCGCGGCAGCGCCGAAATAGTCGGTCAGCTGGTAGGTGATCTCGGCGACGACCAGGCACAGGGCCTCGATGATGACGAAGCAGAGCGTGAAAGCGCGCGACGGACCGAGGGTCTCGACCCTCGGCCGGATGTGGCACAGTACCGCGGCACTCAGCAGAGCGAGCCAGAGCACGTACATCGACATCTTCGCGAGTTCCGTCAGGAACCGCCCTTCGGGCGTATGCGCGGCGAGGGTCAGCAGGATCGCGACGAGTTCGGCGACCAGCAGCACGACGAGGATCGTGCCTGCCGCGCAGAAGTCAGGAAGATAGACCCTCGGCTCGCGGGCTTGGGATTCCAAGTCGTGTCATCCTCACGGGCGAAGCCGGCATTGTACCGCGTCGGCGAGGAATGGCGCGGTGTCGCGCCGCCGGTGCATAGACCGGAGAGGGGCCGGAGACGGATCGAACCAGGTTTCAGGGCGAGCAGTATTCCTCGACCTGGGCCTGCATGCGCGCGCGACTTTCCTGCATCTGCTGCTCGTCGAGGTAGACCCGTTCGCCGCTCTCGTCCAGCTTGTACAGGCGCCTGGACTGCAGGTACTTCTGCAGGGTGGCCCGGGAGGACTCGCACTGCTTCGCGCGGTCGGCGGACTCGGCCTTTTTCTCCCGGTAGGACTTCTCTTCCTCGGCCTTTTTCTCGCGTGCCTCGAGGGACGTCCCCTCGCGCTCGTGGCGGGCGTCGATCATCGCCTGCACCTGGCTCGGGTTCGTGGGCTTCGACACGATCAACAGCCGCTCGGCTGGGTCCCCGACCGGGCGATCACCGTAAATGACATTGCCCTCGGCATCGGTCCATTTGTAGATTTCGCTCGCCCCGGTGGCAAAGGCTGTGGCGAGACCGAGAATTGCCAGTAAGCTCGTCGCGGTACGCATTGTCTTGTCCCTGCGTTAAGGCCCGGCGGATCGCTGCGGTCGGTCTGCTTAAGGCATTGAACGATAATGTATTAGACCACGCCAGTGTAGATTTTGTTGTGATTGTATTCACAGCCGCATTTGTGCGCGAATCGGCAGAAAAGGGTCGACCGGACGTAATGCGGAAAGCCAGCGGCCCGATGGAAGCTGGCGCCGGGGGGCGCAATAAGATGGCGGGCCCGAAGGCCCGCCGGGGTTGTGAACCGGCCCGATCGAGGGTGCAGCGGAGGAAAGGGGGGATCTCCGCCGGGCCCCGTCCCGGATCAGTCCGCGGTCGTGAACTCCGGATAGGCCTCGAGTCCGCACTCGTGCAGGTCGACGCCCTCGTACTCCGTCTGCTCGTCGACGCGAACGCCGACCGTGTATCTCAGGGCGAGCCAGACGCCGATGCTCGTGACGAATACCCAGCCGACAATGCACAGCAGGCCGAGCAGCTGGATGCCGAGGCTGGCGTCGGCATTACTTGCCGGAACCACGAGCAGCCCGTACATGCCGGCGACGCCGTGCACGGAAATAGCCCCCACCGGATCGTCGATCCGGAGCTTGTCCAGCATCACGATGGACAGGAATACGAGCAGGCCCGCGACGAGCCCGATGCAGGTCGCGCCGAAAGGGCTCGGGCCGACCGGCTCGGCCGTGATAGCGACGAGTCCCGCGAGCGCGCCATTGAGAATCACCGTGAGGTCGGCTTTGCCGAACCACGCCCGTGCGACCAGCATTGCGCCGAGCAGGCCGCCGGCCGCCGCCATGTTCGTATTGACGAACACCAGCGCCACGGAATTGGCGGACCCGACGTCGCTGATCCTGAGCACCGAACCGCCGTTGAATCCGAACCAGCCGAGCCACAGCACCATCGTGCCGAGCGTCGCGAGCGGCAGGTTGCAGCCTGGTATCGCGTTGACCGCACCACCGGGCCCGTACTTGCCCTTGCGGGGCCCGAGAACGAGGATCCCGGCAAGGGCGGCGGACGCTCCGCACAGGTGCACGACGCCCGAGCCGGCGAAGTCCGCGAATCCCAGCTGCTCGAGAAAGCCGCCACCCCACTTCCAGAACCCCTGCACCGGGTAGATGACAGCGGTCAGCACGGCGGCAAAGGTGAAAAACGACCAGAGCTTCATCCGCTCCGCGACCGCGCCGGACACGATCGACATCGCGGTGGCGACGAACACCACCTGGAAAAAGAAATCGGCCAACCGCGAATAGCTCGCGTCGCCGCCGCTGACCGCCGCCAGGTCGTTATCGACCGCAGCCACGAGACCGGTGCCGAAGGTTGTCAGGTTGCGAAACACGGCCCCTTCGAAGTCACCCGGGTACATGATCGAGTAGCCGCACAGCATGTACATGATGCAGGCGATGGCGTAGAGGCCGACGTTCTTGGTCAGGATTTCGGCCGTGTTCTTGGCACGCACGAGGCCGGCCTCGAGCATCGTGAAGCCGGCCGCCATCCACATGACGAGCGCGCCCATGACGAGCAGGTAGAACGTGTCGAGCGCGTAGCCGACGCCGTCAATTCGCGCCGAAAGCTGGGTCAGTTCTTCCACGAGTGCCTCCCTTCCAACTTGCTAGCAGGATGTTGAAAAAGGTCGTCCAGACCTTTTTCAACGTCGCGAGTCCGGCGCATGTCCGGACTCGCTCCCGACGGTTCAGGCACTTACGTGCTTGAACCGCGGGCGAGACATCCGTGTCTCGCGCCAGCAGGGTGTTTTTCAACACCCTGCTAGACGGCGGCGGGGCCGGTTTCGCCGGTGCGTATCCGGACGGCTTCGGCAAGCTCTGTCACGAAGATCTTGCCGTCGCCGATCTTGCCGGTGCGGGCCGCGCCACAGATCGCTTCGATGACGCGCTCGGCGATGTCGTCCGCGACAGCGACCTCGATGCGGGCTTTCGGGAGAAAGTCGACGACGTACTCGGCACCGCGGTACAGCTCCGTGTGACCGCGCTGCCGCCCGAAGCCCTTGACCTCGGTAACGGTTATGCCGTGTACACCGATCTCGGCGATCGCCTCGCGGACGTCGTCGAGTTTGAAGGGCTTGATGATTGCCGTGATCATTTTCACTGCCAGCCTCCGGCGCACACGCCGCTTCTGCCGCCACCTGATTTGCAGTTTTCGTGCCAGCACGGTCGAGCCGGGAAAACCGCTGTTTCATGCGTGCCAACGCCGGCGCCACGCACCGCTACGGTGCAGGCATGCCGGCTGCCGCTTCGTTCTGGTTCACGCGCTGCGGGCCCTTTCCGCCGGTTCGGCCCGGTTTCGGCTCTGGTTTTTTCGTCCGCCCTCAGGTATCAATCGCGCATGAGCAAAGACACGATAGACAGGCTGGCGCAGGCGCTGGCGGACTCGGTCCCGCAGGGGCTCAGGTCGGTTCGCGAGGATCTCGAGAAAAATTTCCGGACGATATTGAAGAGCGGCCTCGGGCGGCTCGATCTCGTGACGCGCGAAGAGTTCGAGGTGCAGGAGGGCGTGCTGCGGCGAACCCGGGCCAAGCTCGAAGCGCTGGAGGCGCGCCTCGCCGACATCGAGGCGCGCGGGCCGAAGCCGGCTGCGGCCAGGAAGACGGGCGCCGCGGGCGGCAAGAAAGCGCCGCGCAAGAAAGCGCCGAAGAAGGCCTGAATGAAACCGCCGGGGCCAGGGAAGGCCATTGCGACAGGCAAAGCGGCAGTCGGCGGTCTCTGCCGGGCCTCCTGAGCCGCGCGCGGGCGAGGGCGGTCCCACGTGAGCCTCGCGATCCTGCGATCGCGGGCGCAGATCGGCGTAGCGGCGCCCGCGGTTACGATCGAAGTGCTGTTGTCCGGTGGGCTCCCGTCCTTCTCGGTGGTGGGCCTTGCCGAGGCGGCCGTGCGGGAGAGCAAGGATCGCGTTCGCGGCGCCATCCTGAGCTGCGGCTTCGACTTCCCGCAGCAACGCATAACCGTCAGTCTCGGGCCGGCCGACATGAAAAAGAGCGGCGGGCGCTTCGACCTGGCGATTGCGCTGGGCATCCTGCTGGCGGGCCGCCAGCTCCGTGCGGGCGGGCTCGAGGACCAGGAGTTCTACGGCGAGCTCGGGCTGAACGGCGAGATCAGGCCGGTACCGGGCGTCCTGCCGGCGGCCATCAAGTGCGCGGCAGAGGGCCGCGCGATCTGGGTGCCGGCAGCCAATGCGCGCGAGGCGCTGCTGCCGGGAGCTACCGTGTTCGCGGCGTCCGGCCTGCTCGAGGTGGCGGCGCACCTGAACCGCGAGCGCCGCATCGAGCCGGCTGCCGGAAGCCCTGCTCAGGGCGCGGTGCCCGACGCCCCGGATCTCGCCGAGGTTCGTGGCCAGGCGGAGGCTCGCCGGGCGCTCGAGATCGCGGCGTCCGGCGGGCACAATCTGTTGCTGGCAGGCCCGCCCGGCACCGGCAAAAGCATGCTGGCGCGGCGCCTGCCGGGCCTGTTGCCGCCGATGAGCGACGCGGAAGCGCTCGAGACCGCGGCGGTGAACTCGGTGCTCGGGCTACCCTTCGATGCCGCTCGCTGGAGGCAGCGCCCGTTTCGTGCGCCCCACCACTCGGCCTCCGCGGCCGCGCTCGTCGGCGGCGGATCGGACCCACGGCCCGGCGAGATCTCGCGTGCCCACAACGGGGTCCTGTTCCTCGACGAACTGCCGGAATGGAGCCGCCACGTGCTCGAGATGCTGCGCGAGCCGCTGGAGGCCGGTCGCATCACGATCTCCCGCGCGGGCCGGCAGGTCGACTTTCCCGCCCGGTTCCAGTTCGTCGCCGCCATGAACCCCTGCCCTTGCGGGTATCACGGCGACGAGCGGGGCCACTGTCACTGCAGCGCGGACCGGATACAGAATTACCGCGGGAAGATATCCGGGCCGCTACTCGACCGCATCGACCTGCACGTCGCGATGCGCCGCGCCTGCAGCGCGACGCTGCGAGGCCCGCGCCGCGAGGAGAGCACGGCCTGCGTGGCCGCGCGGGTCGCAGCCGCCAGGGAGCGACAGCTGGGGCGTTCGGGCCGGCTCAATGCCGAGCTCAACGGTAACGAGCTCGAATCGGCGTGCCGGCCGACGGATCAGGCGCTCCGCCTGCTCGACCGGGCGTTGGACCAGTACCTGATGTCGATGCGGGCGCAACGGCGCGTCCTGCGCGTCGCGCGTACGATCGCCGACCTGGCCGGAGCGCAGGTCGTCGGAATGGAACAGATTGGCGAGGCGCTGGCGCTGCGCGGTTTCGGCGGCGCGCCCGGCTAACGGGCGCTTCTTGTTACTGCGGGACCTGCGACAGCATGTAGTCCACGGCGTCGAAAATTTCCTGGTCCGACAGGTCGAGCCGGCCGCCCTTCGGTGGCATGTAGCCGCCGGACGGACCTGCAAAACCGCTGATTGCGTGCTCGTGCAGTGTGTCGAGGCCCTGCGCGATGCGCGGCGCCCAGTTCGCGCCGTCCGTCAGCATCGGCGCGCCGCCGATGCCGTTGCCGTGGCACATGACGCAGGCCGCGTTGTAGACCTGCGGGCCCGACAGGGTCGTCGCAACCGGTTCGGCCGGCTCCGCCGGGGTGACCTGCGGGTGGCCGGCATCGCGCTCTTCGCCGGGCATGTAGACGCTGCCGACGGGCTGCAGGCGCGCGGTCATTGCCTGCTGGTATTCCTCGGTTGCAGACGTGAAGACCGCCTGTGTCCGGGCCGACATTTTCATCGCCAGCACGAAGATCGCCAGCAGCACCAGCGCCAGGGCGCCGATTACGAGCGAGTAAAGATCGAAAAATTTCTGGTCGCGCTTAAAGCTCACGGTGCTGCTCCGCCGATGGTCTCTTCTGGAATATGCCCGATGCGGGTGCCGGGGCCGGGATTATATATCAACGCCAAGGGGCCAGTCGCCACCGCGTCAGGGCTCAGCAGCCCCGAACTCGAAGTCCAGCCAGGCAGCGTCGCCGGCGAACACCAGGGTCCGGACCGAGCCGTCGTCGTCGATGTTGACCTGGTTGACCTGGTCCGAAAACGCGTCCCGCAGGAGGTCGTCGCGCAGGCGTATGCCGGCCGGCAGCCGGCCGGGCCATTCCTGGTAGACGAGCAGGTAATCGCCGGCCAGCTCCGCGCCGACGAGTTCCAGTGCCAGCGGGCCGGACTCGGTTTCGATCAGGAAGCGTTCCTCGACATACAGCGCGACGTGCGCGCGACCGGTGACCGACTGGACCGACAGCTGCGGCAGGCCGAGGATCTCGCCGACGCCCAGCTCGGCGTCATGCGAGTGCAGCCGGTGGACGACTTCCGTGCGTCCGGTTGCCGGGTTCCATTCGATCGTGCTCAGGCTGCCCGGCGCCCGGTGAGCGAGGGTCGGCAGTGCGAGCAAGCCGAGCAGCACCGCGGCGACGCCATCGCGCCTCCGCCGGTGCCTTGTCGGCATGTTCGTCCTCAGTTCGACGGCTCCAGCGGGACGCGGCGCCTGTTCGCCTCGTCGCCGGCCTTGCGCTCACGGAGCTTGAAAAGCATGTCGGCCATCAGGTCACGATCCTCGCGCTCCTCTTTGTAGAGCTCGATGCGCGACTTCTGGATGCGGCTCGGGTAATGGTTGTTCGAGAAATCGGCGTCCGCCGTTTCGTGACGGGGATCCAGCTCGACCGATGCGATAGCCTGCTCTCGGATCAGCATCCTGGTGACCTGCTTGTGATTACGGCGCCAGATCTCGGCCGGGATCATCAGGAGTTCCTGGCTGCCGTCCGCGTTCGTGACGAGCAGCGGCA